>Ga0182024_10008127_pt1 | contig 22303 bp, 16 predicted proteins | sample P32metaG_FD_120480 | JGI IMG/M metagenome (GOLD analysis project Ga0182024, IMG submission 120480) | Permafrost microbial communities from Stordalen Mire, Sweden - P3-2 metaG (Illumina Assembly) | ecosystem: Environmental > Terrestrial > Soil > Wetlands > Permafrost | place: Sweden: Stordalen... | reverse complement strand
GAAGCGGCGCTCCGGCGCTATTAACGATCAGATCGGCCGGCGCTAGTTCACTGGCATTTCCTTTGCCCAAAAACTCATCGAGCGTCGCCTGGATTCTCTCTTTCGCGGAAGCGGGGCCGCGGTTGCTCAACCAGGTGTGTTGAAACGGGGTGCGGATGATATCGATACCGTCCGCCTCGGCCTGTTGCAGGGTCGGCAGCACTTCGAGCGGAACGAAAGGATCTTCATCTTGTCGTTGAGCACGAAGGGCACGCGCAGATTATCCAGCGTGACAACCTTCGACACCAGCTCCGGGTGTTCCTTCGAAATACATGGCGGTGTCACCGCCTCTCGGTCGCGGGTGCTCAAGCCGTGCCAGCATCGGTATGACAAGCCGCCAAGATGGGGACTAACACCACCAGAAAACATGGGCTCACGAGTAACGTTCCCCAACAATACGGAAGTTTCGCCCAATGACCGATACAAGTTTGGTTACCCAAAAAAATCAGGGAGCTGACCTAGTTCGAATCGCAGAAAAGCCCGGCAGCCGGTGGGCTACCGAGCAGCCTGCTGTTCGCAGGCGGCCCGGTCGTTGAGATTCCGATATTTTGACTTCGAGAGAGAGCGGAATTGCCGGTCTCTTCGATTCATCTAATTCTTGGAGAGTTTCTGTGCAGAGGTAGCGGGGCTATTGTCGGAATGAACCTGACCCGTCGTCTGGGTAGATTTCGACATTTCCATCCCACTCACGCCATTCTGCCCAATAGTCATGATTATGGGGTTACCGTCTTTAGTTTTGGCCTGGACGAGGAAAGCGTCTTCCAGAACCTTGACGTCGGAGAAACCGGCCTTTTGCAGGTCTTGTGTGATCTTATCGATGGTCAGGGCGGACTTCTGACCTGAGGTTTGCGGTTTGGTGGTATCTGGCGAAAGTGGGTTGGTCGAGCTGGTCGTTGACTGCGCGACGGCAGCTCCCGAAACAGCGAGCGCGAACGCGAGCGTAGATGCGAACAAGGTATTGCGCATGGTGGACTCCTGTGTTTTGAAAATTCGTCTCTTAGACGAACCTAATTCAAAGAAAGCATCCCACCCGATCGTTCCATCACAAGCTGCTTCGCATCGATAATTCGAGTCCCAATTCCGCACTTTTTAGGAAGGCAAACCAAAGGCAACTCCCCTGCATCGGAAGGAGGCTCCGATGCAGGATTGATGAGCCGCGGACTTTAGTTCGATGCCAGCCAGGCACGCATGCAATCTAGCGACGCGCGCGTTGAGTTGTCTGGTCAAACAGCTCACTACTCTTTGCTGTTCGCCGATCACCTTCATGAATGCCACGCCCACGCTGCAGTGTTTTGTGACAGTGAGCCGATGGCGAGGTGAATGTATTTCTGCTTCCGCCATGTAGAAAGCACCCATGCCAAAAACCCACCGTCCCCAACCTGTCCGAAGTGCCGCAAGCCAATGCATTTCATGGTCGTCAAAACTAGCGGCCAGAAGTTTAGATACATTAAGTGCGATGGCGTCGACCCAATGCGGATGTCCGCCGACATAGAGGCTTGGATCACGGCGGCCTCTCTTATCCGTCCTTTACCACCACACGTTTTGCACGGTGCGGGATAGATTGGCTGCACTGGCTGCACCACAGGGGTAAATCCAGTACCGTTGCACGCGAGACATTTTTGCCCGGTCGGATTCGACGCTGGCTTTTTCATTTCGTGTCTCTCAGGCAGCGCCGATTGGCGGTGTTGCCGGCCGCGAGGTCTCGTGGTGCCCGCGAGTAACGTGCACCAGTAGTTCGCGGGGCCCGTGCATGTCGAATAGCGAGCGGCAGGCGCACTTCCGGAGACGGTGCCGCGGGCGTTAAGTCAGCTAAAAAAATGATGGATTTCATTGAGGCCAACTAGGCCCGCAACAATCAGGTAAATTGCGACGATATAGTTCAATAGAGCGGGAACGACGAGAATCAAGAGGCCAGCCAAAAGTGAGATTAGCGGTGTGATATGAGCGACGGTAAGGGACACATCAAACTCCTCTGATTGCGGCGTTGCAGCGAGTCTAACATACCACGGATTGCCGGAAAGCGCGTGGGGGGAGCATTCAGCGTAAGACAAGTCTACGATTTCGACGCGTGGCTCGTGGTGCGTTCAATCGACGTTGCCGCCTAAACACGGGTGCGCTGGGCGACTCTAACCGCTTCTCATTTGCATACTGCTCTTTCACTGTGCAGACGGTCTTACCAGTTATTCAATCACCTTGATCGTGCGATCACGCTTAGCCGAATTGCTAGAGGTCTGGAGCGTGTGTATTAACACGCTCCAGCTTAAAGATTTGCTCAGGTCTTGCTGGGAAATTTGTATTCCGGTGCCGACTTCAACTGGCCGGCGTTGGCATCCATGGTTGCATGCCACTTGCTGTCCTTTGCATCGTAGACTAGCTTGACGGCGGACGGGCGAACCGCAACGTAATGATCACCCATACCAAGGAAACCGCCGACACCCAGGATATAACCGCTGACGCTGGTGCCGTTGTAAGCAATGTCCTTGATCGTTCCGATGTTTTGGTGGTCGTTATTGTACACGTCCAGGCCGACAACCTTCGAGCTCAGCTCGTCGCTTGCGGGAACGCTGGCAAACGTGCCGCCGGTATTCTTTGCCGATTCGCCTGTGCTGGTCCCGGAAGCCTGTCCGTTCGCGCCGACGGTAGTAACCTCGCTTATCGAGTTCGGTCCAATGAACATTGTAACGGCATTGCCCGATTTGTCGGTGGCCTGGACCAAAAATGAATCCGGCATGACCTTTACGTTCGTGAAGCCGGAATTTTGGAGATTAGTCGTCACTTGCTGCTGGATGCCGGCTCCGCGCGTCTGTGTGTTGGTCGTCGCTGTCGGAGCAGAAGTAGAAGTAGAAGGCGAACTTGGTGCCTGGGCCAAAGCTGCTGACGAAACTGTCGTCAAGAAGGCTGCAGCCACTAGAGCTGTCTTTTTCATTGTTTGATTCTCCATCGATTTGTGTAAGCCCCTATGAAGCCAACCGATTGGATGACATCTCGTTCCTGAAGAGAGCGAAGTGGACTAAACTTAATCCATTACGATCGCAGAAATTCGTGCAAGGGTCGGCCGCAGTCTAAATCACTGCGGCCGACCGATTTTGATTCGTGCTTAGCCGTTGCCGAGCGGCATGGCGACGTAGTGGGACGCGTCGCCGGAGCGAATGCGCATCAGGACGTTGTTTTTGTTGTCCGCTCGCGCGGTTTTGATCGCGTCGCGAACGTCACCGGGATCGGCCACGCTCTTTCCGGCAACTTCGAGAATCACGTCGCCCTCCTTAAAGCCGTGATCCGCGGCAGTTCCATTTGGATCCACACCGATGACGACGACGCCGGTTTTGCCTGAGCCTGCCACCGAATTTGCAGGCGCCACGGTCATGCCAAGCCGGGGAACGTCCGTACCCTGCGTCGAATTCCCGCTATCGGAGTCCGCTTGGGCTACCTGAGCATTGGGCAACTTGCCAAGGGTCAGATTGATGACGGCATCCTTTCCCTTATGAAGCACGTCTAGTTTGACGGCTTCGCCGGGCGCAAGACCACCGATGGTACGGGCGAGTTCCCGGGCGTCCTTGATCGACTGACCGTTCACCGCGGTGATCACGTCGCCGGATTCGATGCCGGCCTTGGCAGCCGGACCGTTGGCCTGAGGCTCCGCCACCAGCGCGCCCTCCGCCTTCTTCAAACCAAGACTGTCGGCGATATCCTGCGTCACCGGCTGAATCTGGACGCCGATCCAGCCTCGGCTGACGGTTCCCTTGTCCTTCAATTGAGCGACCACCGTCTTCACAGTCGAAGCCGGGATCGCGAACGCAATGCCTACGCTGCCGCCGGATGGCGAGTAAATCGCTGTATTCACGCCAACGACTTCGCCCTGCATATTGAAGGCTGGCCCTCCCGAATTGCCGTTGTTGACGGGAGCATCGATCTGGAGGAAATCATCGTAAGGTCCGTTGCCGATATCACGGCCGCTGGCCGAGACGATGCCAGCCGTGACGGTTCCTCCGAGTCCAAAGGGGTTACCGACCGCGAGCACCCAGTCGCCGATCCGAGACTTCCCGTCCGAAAGCTTGGCGAACGGAAAGTCCGAGCCTCCCTCGACCTTGATCAAGGCAATGTCGGTGCGGGGATCCGTGCCAATCACTTTCGCGGTATAGGTCTTGCCGGCTTCAGTGGTCACTTCAACCTTGTCCGCTCCGTCGACGACGTGATTGTTAGTGACGGCGTAGCCGTCAGGCGAGATGAAGAAACCAGACCCCTGACCCATCGTGACACCGTGGCCGCCGTGGTGACCGCGCATGCCCGGGGGCATTCCATCCGGCCCGTGTTGGAAGAACCGCTCCATCGGCGATCCCGGCTGCCCCGGCGAGTCCTCGTCGCCGCTGTTGCTCGTGTCGGTGGCCTTGTTCTTCATCGTGACCTTGACCGAGATCACTGACGGCTTCACCCGCTCCACGATGTCGGCAAAGCCGACCGGCTGCGCGACCTTGCCAACGGCGTTGTTGACCTGGGCGTGTGCCGGGCTGCTGAAAAAATCGAAATTTCCGGACGACGGACTAAAGCCGTAGACGGCAGCGCCGAGACTGACAGCGACCGATGCCATCAGGGCGAACCTGCGCGCCGAAAACAGCGACCCGCGGGGCGTGTGACGGGATGGACCTGACGAAGGATCGGAGGGATGATTGGTCATAGCTTGCGTCTCCATGGAGGGAATCGTTGGCGCCGCTTGGCACCTTATGATCCAAACATGGGCGCTCTCGCCTTACGTGGTGCTGGCCGGGATGTTAATGTTCGGCAACAAACAGGACCGCCGCAAATTGTTCGCGACAGCGGTCATACACGGTTGCTCTTGAGGTGAAGCAATTGTCGTGCGTAGCCCTATTCCGCTGGGGCCGGAGATGGATCGGGCCGGGGCGATCCGCCTTCGAGTTGCCGCGGTTGTCCCATCAGGACCGGCTGGAACAGCACCGCGGCTGCCAATGTGCAGAACAATGCCAAAGTCATGAGCTTGCCCATGCTCGCCATACCCGGATAGCTTGACGCCGCCATGCTTCCAAAAGCGATGGCATTGGTCAAAGCGCTGAAGATCACGGCTCGCGTCAAGGTCGATTGAAGCAGTCCGGTCTTTCCGGCACGCCACGCCATCGTGTAATAGATTTTGAACGCAACCCCAACTCCAAGCAGTAGCGGGAGCGCAATGATATTTGCAAAGTTGAGGGCCAGTCCAGTCATCACGCAGACCTCCAGCGTGACGGCCCCGGCGAGCAGCAATGGAACGAGGGTCAGCAGCACATCCGTGACGCGCCTCAGTGCGATGAAGAGTAGTACCGCGATCGATACGAGCGCAAGAATGCCTGCTTCGATGAACGCGCGAGTGACCGTCTCGCCGGATTCGTAGTAGCTGATCGCGGGGCCCGTGGCCGATGGCTCTGCCGCCAGGATTGCGGTTGCAAATTTTCGCAGCGCATTGGTGTCGCTGAGTTCGCCTTTTGGCAGAACCTGGACGCGAGCCCGGCCGTCAGGCGACAGCCAGGCGTGAACCAGACCAGGCGGCAGGGTCTTGACGGTCACTGGTCGTGGATCGAGGCTGCTTCTGAGTTGGTCAAGATCAGCGATGAGCGGAGGGACTATTGCGGCGCTAGCCTTGTTCCGCGTGGCCGCATCGGATTGGGCGAGACGTGTCAGCAACTCGGAAACGCGGCGCGCCGAATCGGCGCCTGGACCGGTCATGGTTCCTGAAGCTTTCAATAGGTCCGCTGACGTCGCGCGCATCGCTGCTACCAGGTCCTGGTCCGACGGCGCAGGTTGTTGTTGTTGTTTGGGGTTGAGCGCCGATTCAAGGCCCTGCGAAGCGGAGTTAATCGCCGTGATTTTCTGGTCTTGGTCAGTCGGGATAAAGCTGCTCAACGTCAGCGTACGCGACACCTCCGGAAGGACTGCCAATCGCTTGGCGGAGACGTCAGCCTTATCGAGGCTCGAAGTCAGTACCTCGGCGTCATTGCCGCTGGTCTCTGGATTCCTTTGCAATTCGCGATAGGTTGCGACCGACGGCGCGTTTGGGTTTTGCAAATTGATGGGATTGAAGTCGAACGGTAGATGCAGCAACAAAGGAGTACCGGCCAACACCACGATGATGGTGATTGCTATTACAGCAATGCGATGCCGTTGCAGAAAGCTATCCAGCGGCGCCAGCGCGTTGAAGCCAACCGACGCGGGTTCGCCCGGCGGATTGAGTAGCGCCAACATCGCCGGGAGCAGGGTGATGCTGCACAGGAATGCGATCAACATGCCGCATCCCGCGATCAGGCCCAGTTCCGAAAGACCTTTATAATCGGTAGGAATAAACGAGAAGAATGCCACCGCGGTAGCTGCCGCAGCCAACGTGAGGGGCGCGCCGACTTTGCGAGCGGCACCTCTTAATGCGCCCCGCAGGTTATTGTGCTCGTGGCGTTCGGAACGATAACGCACGCTGAACTGAATGCCGAAATCGACGCCCAATCCAACGAAGAGGACGAAGAAGGCGATCGAGATAAGGTTAAAAGGCCCGACCATCGCGAGGCCGAGCGCCGATGTGACGGCTAGCCCAACCATCAGGCTGAATAATACCGCAGCGATAATTTTCCAGGAGCGGAGGGCAAACCACAATATGACCAGAACGCCGAGCAGCGCGGTCAGGGTGTCGCGTACTGCGCTGTGCCGGATCACGGAAAACTGATCGTCATTCATCGGCACCTGGCCGGTCAGTTCCACCTTCGCACTGAATTTGTCGCCAAGGTCCAGGTCAACCACTGCTTTCCGTATTTCCGCAGTAGCTCTAGCACCCGGCTGCAACTCTCGAAAATCCAGCACTGGATCGATCTCGACGAAATGACGTAGTTGGCTGGATTTTGCCGGCTGTCCACGCGTTAACACCTGCCAGGAAAATGTCGCAGCGTTGCCGGACAGCACATCGCTCAGTGCTTTATCGGCGAGCGAGAGCGGCCACGCAAGCTGATCGATTCGGATCTGCCCACTTTCGACGCCTTGAGCCGCGAAAGACAGCGCCTTCAAGGCTCCGCGCAGCGAAGGGTCGGTAGCCAGTTCGGAGATGAGCAACTGCGCTTTTGAAAGACCGCCGATCGATTTCTTGACGTCGGCGAGAGTATCGAACAGCAGACCATGCTGTTCGAAAAACGCTCCACTATCCGGTTGCACCACCGCCCGGAAAAAATCCGGGCTCCTTGCCAGGCGCTGCGCCAGCGCATTGGTCGCCTGCTCGGCATTTTCCGAGGTTGGCGCGCTGATCACGGCAGCAATGCCGTTTTGTGGAAACGCTTCGGCAAAGGTGAGCTGACGTTGATGCCAGGGAAGGCTTTGCGAGATTAGCGCTTCAACGTTGGTGGTGATTGTAAAACGAGCATAATCGAAGCCGGCTGTCGCAACCATTAACAGGGTTCCGATGACGATAACCGGCCAGCGATGACGGGCGCAAAAGTCAACAATTAAAACAATGACTGAATTCAACATATTGGACCGGGAAAACCTTAGTTACTTTCCGTGGATCGTTCGATCTAAATCGGGAGCGGCGGCGCCATTTGCTTATCGATTTCGACCAGATGACTTGTTGGTGCTGCAGCGCTCCGTTCTCACGACTGGCACTCCACGCGGCCAAGACACGTCGGCACTAAGTGCACGACATCGTCATCTTGGAGCCGTTCCTTGCTTCAAATCATAATTCATCAGCCATAGCTCCAGCACAGCCATGAAAGTGACGACGATTCCAGCGCCAATGCTGATGTGCATTACCTTGGTGTGCGTAAAGCCCAACGCCCACGGAGAAACCACCAGCCAAAAGCCTAGCAGCAGGTTGAGCCACTCCTCCCAGTTCGAAAACATAACGATCGCAGTGATAGAGGTCGCCGCAATGAGGGCACTAGTCGCCCAAATATCGATACGAGCATTTTCACTGGTGAAAACAAACAGCCACGGTGAAGCAAACAAGAATAGCCCAACCCCTAAACTATAAAGGTCCAGAACCGATTCGCGTCGCCATGTTGACATGTTGCACATCCTTCCTACCGCGAAGAAATCTCTACATTTCAGGTTTCCACTGCCCCTGTGGCCGGCACACGCCCGATGCCAGGATACCCGCATCCTCCCAACGAGGAATCAGCTACCATTGTACGATCGTCCCGATCGCTGTTGGCGAGGAGTCCCATTTTGAGCTGTCGGCCATAACCACGGACGCGGTAGTTGCTGCGACCAACAGCGCAATTACAACCGCCAACTCGGTACGTCTGGTATCGCTGTCACGCTTGGATTGCAGATTGTTGGTCTTGTCTAACATTTTCGCCTCCCTCGGAAGGCATTGAAACAACCCAGCCGAAGATAAGAAGTTCCAGGCACGGCCTAGGTGATCGCCGGATCAAAAGAAGCAAGCTAAAGGAAGGTTCAGGCCCGACATCGGTGAAGTTCGCGCCATCACGTTCACTAGTGTGCTGGCGCGGTGGCGGCCTCTGCCATAAGAAGTGGTTGAACAGCAAAGGCTTGCAGATGCGTTGCAGCGCGTGACCGACTTACAGATTTCGCTCAGGTCAGCCGATTCGTTTCCTTGGTTTCCGAGGCAGCCTTAACTCCATGAATGTTGTTTCGATCGCTGCTGCGAGACGCTGCGGTTCCGCTCCTGATCGCTCATTAAGACAGCAAGTTTCTGCGCCGACGAGGTGATCGAATGAAGTCGCGACTCCCGATATTGGGCACACCGCGTCATTTCGCCGCGCTGCTGAATTTGGTCGCTATCGGGCAATAGCGGACTTTGGCAAGCCGTCCGCCCGGCAGATTTGTGGATTTACGGCCTGGCGAACAATAGACCGTCTAGAATTTCAACTTTGCTTCTATTGCGCTTTGGGCACTGTCGGCACCGCGGTTTGCCGCTTGATCTCTTTTAGAATATCCTTCGCCTGTACTACGGCGGCGTCCTGGTCGCTGACAGGCAGATCGCGAAGCGAATCATCTCGTTCGCGTTTGGCGAATTCGCTGCCTTCGAGCGATGCTATTTCAGACCATGCATAGGCCTGCTTTAAATCCTTCGGAATTCCGAGGCCGATCCGGTACATTTGTCCCAACAGCATCGCCGACCGGGCATCCCCGTGATACGCCGCGCGATCCAGATAATCCTTTGCCAGACCGAAATCGGGCGGCACCTGATCGCCGCTTAAATAGATATCTCCGAGCCGCGCCTCGGCAGCAACGACGTTTTGATCAGCGGCTTTCTTGTAGAGATCGATTGCCTTCTTCGCGTCCCGTGGGATGCCAAGACCGATCTCATACATGTGGCCGAGCCAGTATTCGGCATTTGGGTTGTTGTGAATTGCAAGCTTGTTGAACAAATTCATCGCTGTTCGATCGTCGCCATTCCGAAAGGCGCGTTCGGCGTATGCTAAACTAGCTTCGGGTGAATTAGTTGAAATCCGCCAGCGAAATTCCTGAAGCACGGTGCCGACAACCATTCCCATGAGGGCAACGAGAACAAGGGTCAGCATTGCGACCGAGGGCGGCTTCGGCCCCGCTGGTGGCTTGTTTCGAGCAGGCTCTGACATAGGAGTGCAAGCCCAAGCGTAGGAGAAATTCTCTGGTTCGCGGAAGCCTTCGCTTTTCAACTTTAGGCGTAGTCGACAGAGGGTTGCAAGGTGATGTTCCCTGTCGCGACGAGGTCGCGTGAGTATGCCATCTCAAGCTGGCACAACTTTAGTAGCGGTTCAATGCCGGGTTTGGACGCGGTGCCACTGCGCACGTTCACTGATGGACAAGATTTAACCAGCCGGACAGGATGCGTTCATCTGGCAGTGGTATTTTGTGAGAGGGCGGCAACGTAACGATGAGCCAGATTCGTGGATACGATGTTTTACATTGTTCCGGTGACGGATGCTCAGCTCGGTAACACGAGCGCGTTCCGATACGCCAAAGACCAATTAAGTCTCCCGCCGCCGACTTCCTTGCAAAAAGCTGCCATCGCGAACGCCCGGCGTCGCGCGCCGAAGCGGGCGTTTGGTCGCCCGACGTTTGCAAAACAACACCATGCCGCATCACTTCGACAGCACCACAGGATTGGGGCAGTTTTGAAACTTAGGAGAAGTGATCATGTCCAACAACCCGTTCGATACCGGCATCAGGCGGCGAACTCTTCTTAAGGCCGGCCTTACGCTCGGCGTGCTGCAGTTCGCAGCCCCGATCGTTTCGAGAGCGGCCGCCGCCCAAAAGGAATATAGCCCCGGAGCGACCGACAAGCTGATCAAGATCGGCAACATCATGCCTTATAGCGGACCGGCATCGGCTTACGCGGCGATCGGCAAGACCGAGACGGCGTTCTTTCAGATGATCAACGAGGGGGGCGGGATCAACGGTCGCAAGATCTCCTTAATCTCCTACGATGACGGATACAGTCCGCCGAAGACGTTCGAGCAAGCGCGAAGACTGGTTGAAGACGACAACGTACTGCTTATCTTCAATTCGCTGGGCACGCCCACAAACAGCGCCATCCACAGCTACATGAATCAAAAAATGGTGCCCCAGTTGTTTGTCGCCACCGGTGCTGCGAAGTGGAACGATCCCAAGCACTTCCCGTGGACGATGGGCTGGCAGCCTAGCTATCAAACCGAAGGCCGCATCTACGCGAAATACATCTTGAAAGAAGTACCAAACGCCAAGATCGCGATCATGTACCAGAACGACGACTACGGTAAGGACTACGTCAAGGGCCTGAAAGACGGTCTCGGCGCCAAGGCGGCGTCCATGATTGTCGGCGAGCAGAGCTATGAGACGACGGAGCCGACCATCAACTCGGAAGTTGTCAGGCTGCAATCGACCGGCGCTGACGTTTTCTTCAATGTCGCGACGCCGAAATTCGCGGCACAGGCGATCGAAAAAGTATCTGAAATCGGTTGGAAGCCGTTGCACATTCTCAACAACGTCTCGGCGTCGATCGGCAGCGTGCTGAAGCCCGCCGGTTTTGACCATGCCCAAGGCATCGTGTCGGCGGCTTACCTCAAGGACGCGACCGATCCGCAGTGGAACAACAGCCCCGACATGAAGGATTGGAATGCGTTCATGAGTAAATACATGCCGGATAGCGACAAGAGCGATGCCAACCACATCTACGGATACAGCGCGGCGCGCACCATGGTTGAGGTACTGAGGCAATGTGGCGATGACCTCACGCGCGAAAACGTCATGAAGCAAGCTGCGGCTCTCAAGAACTTTGAACCGGGACTTCTCTTGCCGGGAATCGCGATCAACACGAGCCCGACGGACTTTGCTCCGATCGAACAATTGCAGCTGATGAAATTCGCAGGACAAACCTGGAAGCTGTTTGGTGATGTGATCAGCGGGCAGGCCGAAGGTTGAAACTCGCTGGCTTGAATTGACCCAGGTAGCGCCCCGCGCAATCGTGGGGCGTCACCTTTTTGCTCATTGCGCGAGTGACGTCATTTCTTAAGCAAGGGGCACGTCGAGTCCGAAAGCTTTCCGAAGGCCTGATCGCCCGGCATCGTCTCCACAAGGCGGTAATAATCCCAAGGATGTTTCGACTCTGCGGGCGTCTTCACCTGCATCACGTACATCTCATGTTCCATTAACCCGTCGGGCCGGATCGTGCCATGGGACGTGAACATGTCGTCGATCTTCGCCTTGTGCAGTTCCGCCATGACCTTGTCGGACTCAGTCGTCTTGGCGGCCTTGACCGCATTGAGATAGGTGAGCGTGGCCGAATAATAGGCCGCCTGAGTCATGGTCGGCTCGCGCTTTGTCTTCTCGAAGAAGCGTTTCGCAAAGGCTCGGGTATTGTCGTTGAGATCCCAATACCAGCCGGTCGTAAGATAGAGGCCCTGCGCGGTCTCCAGGCCGAGACCGTGGATGTCAGTTATGAAAGCCAGAAGTGCCGCTGGTTTCATCTTCTTGGTGACACCAAACTGGTTGGCGGTCTTGAGCGAATTGGTGAAGTCGTTGCCGGCGTTCGCCAGGCCCATAACCTGCGCGCCCGAACTTTGCGCCTGTAGCACAAACGAGGAGAAGTCCGACGTGGCGAGGGGCACCCGCACCGAGCCGACAACCTTTCCGCCTCCGGCTGTTACCACATTGGCCGCAGAATCCTGAAGCTGGGTGCCAAAGGCATAGTCGGCGGTCACGAAAAACCACGACTTTCCACCCTGCTTCAGAATGGTGGTGGCAGTCCCGTTGCCGAGTGCGGTGGTATCGTAAGCATAATGCACTGTGTAGGGAGTGCAATCCTTGCCGGTGAGCGATGCTCCCGCCGCACCTATGGCGAAGAAAGGGGTCTTCTTCTCCCGTGCAACCGTTGTCATGGCGATACTGACCCCGGTATTGGAGCCGCCGAGTACCATGGTAAGGCCATCGCGATCCGCCCATTCGCGAAACTTCTCGGCGCCGAGGTCAGGTTTGTTTTGGTGGTCGGAGACCAGAAGTTCGATCTTGTTCCCAAGGACAGAACCTCCAAAATCCGCGATCGCCATTTTGGCGGCCTCAACGCCGTCCGGCCCGATTATGTCGGCATAAACGCCAGACATATCGTCAATATCACCGATTACGACCTTATTGGCTTGCGCATGTGCTCCGGATACGTTTATGGACACAAAGAGCGCCGAAGCAATTCCAAAAAGCTTGCTTGCTCTGATCATTTGCCGTCCTTTGTCGGGGTCGTTGCTGAGATTATACCTTGCGAAATGTGGTAATGATCTGAACCTTGGGTCTCATATATCATATATACGCATTTGCAGCCACGGTATCGCCTGGCAGGCCTCGTGCCGAAGAGGGCGGTCGATGCAAGGCACCGTCTGGATTCTAAGTTATCTGGTGCCAACCCAATCGATGCGTTGGTTGAAATACCCAAAGGCCAGTCACTTTATAGCCCGGAAACCCTCGCCACGATCGCCGAGGTGCAATCGATTTTGGAATCCCAGGCTGGCATCGGGAAGGTCTGGTCGCTCGAAACGCTACGGCGCTGGCTTGCAAAAGCCGCTCTACCGACTTTCGACTCGCATGGCGTTAATCGGAACCCGATCGGGGGGAGGGATTGGGATGTGTAGCGCTTCCCGGAGTCTCGGCACGCACAGCCATTCCAGAGATAATATGCGCAGAAGCTGTGAACGGCCCCCGCGACGAAAGCTGTCGCGCATCTTCGTAATTATTTGTGTCGGATGCCGACGTGTAAGCGGATCAAAAGCAATGGGAACGGCTGTCCGAGGTGAGTAAGCTAATCCTTCTTCGGCCCGATGCCATGTGAGCCACACCTAAAGGGAGTCCATCATGACCACTGCATCATCGAAGGAGACGAATTCCCCTTCGGTTGAGCGGTCACGCCGCGACTTTCTCTATGTTGCGACGACGGCCGCGGCCGCAGTTGGCTCGTTGGCAGCTTTGGTTCCGTTGATCGTTCAAATGAACCCGGATGCAGCAACGCTCGCAGCGGGCGGTCCAATCGATGTTGATGTAAGCAAAATCCAGCCGGGCCAACAGGTCGGGGTAACCTGGCGCGGCAGACCGATTTTGGTGACCAATCGCACGCCTCAGCTGCTTCAAACCCTTCAAGATCCGAAACTTCTGTCTCAGTTGGCCGATCCCCAATCCAGCGAACTCCAGCAACCGGCATATGCGGTCAATTGGCATCGTTCACTAAAACCGGAATATGGAGTGCTTGTCGGGATGTGCACCCATCTCGGCTGCATTCCGTTATTCGAGCCGCTTCAAAATGCCTCGCAACCCGCGGCAAACTGGTTGGGCGGATATTTTTGTCCTTGCCATGGCTCGAAATATGATCTGGCAGGACGCGTATTCAATGGTGTCCCTGCGCCTTACAATCTGCCTGTCCCGCCATACAACTTCGTCAACGAAACGACAATTCGCATTGGCGAAAATCCGCCCGGCAGCAATTTTGATTTTTCCTCGGTCAGGCAAATCTGACGATCTGTCGCGTTTCCCGGTGACAGTTTTCGCCACGAGACGGGGGAAGAGGCCTCCATTGTGCGTTGACGGTTCGGCGAAGCCAACGACTTTACCGCTTCGTTGGGTTGTCTTGTTGTTTGGCCAGAGGGGTCCCAATATTGAGTGGATCATTCACTTCGACCTTCGCAACACAAGGCGTGAAAAGGCTAGTTATTGAACGGGCAGACCAATTGCGACATTCATCCTTGCCGCCGTTGGAATTCGCAGAGACAATCAGTAATATGGCCGCGGCGACGAAACAGCATCCGACAACGGCGTATCGCACATTCATGATCGCACTCCTGCTAGATCGAGCCAAATACCGAACAAGCTGACACGGAGGCGTTTTTTGGGCTACCAGCGTTTATTCCAGCCCCTTCCCAACCTTGCCCGCCAACCATTTCCGCCCCGAACCAGTCTCATGATCAGCAACAGGATCACCGCGCCGATGGTGGCATCGATGATTGCGGAAATAGTGCCCGATCCAAGGTGGATGCCGAGTTGCGGCAGCAGCCAACCGCCAACGAAAGCGCCAGCAATTCCGATAACGAGATCGCCGATCAGCCCGAAGCCTGTGCCCTGCACGAGTTGACCTGCGAGCCATCCGGCAACGAGGCCAACAATGAGTATGACCAGCAGACTTTCGCTCGACATGTACATTTGTATCTCTCCTCTACCAGGATCAGGCGCTGCCTGCGGGTCTCCAGCAGTTCGTATCGAACTCGATCAAAACCTTCTCGCTTCAGGCGAGGTCTGAATGCGCCGCTGGTGCCAGCTAGCGTCGGTCGGATAGTCATACCTCTGGCTGCTACGTAGCATACGGAGGGAGAACGCCGACAGGATAGGTTCGGAAAATACTCATTGACGATCGTCACGAGTAGTCGAAATCGCTCGGGCGGTAAACCGACGCGGCTTTCAGTGCCCAGCCTTTGCACGACGGGATCCGCGCGGGTATCGACAGGGCGTGATTAATAACGGATACTTGCCCCCAAACCGTGATTGGAACCGGTCAGAAAGCGCCCGGCGCTGGTTTCCAGAGATAGCCCTTTCCGTTCACGACTGATGTTCAGAATTTCAGACATAGCATCGTACTCCCGGCTGAGTAGTTTCCGATCCTATCGTCGGTGGACGACGGACGAATACTGATCAGCCGGACATTAAAAGCGTCCCCAAAAGTGCGATATTTAGCAGGGTCCGAAATCGTGCGAAGCGGCGTTCTACGGCAATGAGTAAGCGGGCCCTGATGAATGCCGAGCTCCGCAAGAGCGGAGCTACGTCTCATTCACCTGAAAACGATCCAGCCGACGCTCGCGGCTGGAATTGGATTGATGGCGCCCCACGCCTGTGGTTCTTCGCATTGTTTTCGGTGGCGCTTGGCGCGATGGTGCTTTGGGGCATAGAGAAAGAAACCAAGGAAATCGATTTTCGGTTGTTGGCTTCGGCGCTGCGGGCCACCTCGCCAGTGAGTCTTGCCGCGGCGTTGGCTACGACGGCGCTGAGCTATCTCGCCCTCATTGGTTACGATGTCTCCGGATTGCGCTATGCGCGCGCGCGTGCGCCATTGAAGACGATTCTGCTTGCCTCTTTCTGCGGTTTCGCCATCGGCAACTCGATTGGCCTGGGCGCTTTTTCCGGTGGAGCCGTACGATATCGACTTTATACCGCTGCGGGGCTCTTGCCGGGCCAAATTGTGCGGGTGATCTTGTTCATCTCAGTGGCTTTCGGCGTTGGGCTCGTTTTTATTTCTGCTCTCGGCTTGGTTGTGGACATCAAAGAGGCGAGCCGATTGCTCGGCGTCTCAGCCGAACCGTTACGTGCAATTGCACCGATCGTTCTTGCCCTGGCAGTCGGATTTTTGCTCTTTTGCGCCCTGCGCCGAACGCCCTGGCGCCGTGGGCCCATCAACATCGATGCCCCCGGCACAACACTGGTACTGATTCAGGTTCTGGTTACGGCCGTCGACGTGCTCGCCGCCGCCGCCACTTTGTGGGTGTTGTTGCCCTCAGTGGAAATTAGCTTCTTTGCCTTCGCTGCGATTTATGTCATGGCGGTGGCATTGGGCGTCCTGAGCCACGTTCCCGGCGGTCTCGGTGTCTTCGAACTCATAATTCTCTACGCCTTTGGCGGCAATGCGCCGGTGAACGCCGTGGCGGCCGCCTTGGTGACCTACCGTGGCATCTACTTCCTACTCCCGCTGCTGCTCTCGACCGTCCTCCTGGCCAACTTCGAACTGCGGCGCTCGCTTGACACGGCAACGGGCCGACGGATCGGGGTTGCAGCAAGCCAGCTTACGCCGCTCTTTCTTGCCGCAACCACCTTTAGCGTGGGCGCGATTCTTGTCGCATCTGGCGCCATACCGGCTTTCGTCGATCGGTTTCAAATTCTGCACGTTGCCGTTCCGCTCTGGGCAGTCGAAGTATCTCATTTCTTCACCAGCGTGGCCGGTCTCTTCCTATTGTTTGCCGCGCGCGGGCTGTACTATCGGCTCGACGGCGCTTGGTGGCTGGCGCTGTCCACGACGTTGCTCAGCATCCCCTTTTCTCTCATCAGGGGCCTTGAGGTTGTCGCGCCCAGCCTATCAGTCATCCTCCTGATCGGACTGGTCGCCGCTCGCGGTCAATTCTCTCGGCGCTCGTCGTTGCTTTCCCAACCGCTCACCATGGGCTGGCTTGTCGCTACCGGCTGCGTTATCGCTGCTATGGTGTGGATTCTTTTCTTTGCATTTCGCAATGTCGATTATGCGCACGAGCTGTGGTGGCAATTCGAGTTCGATGCCGCAGGACCGCGCGCCTTGCGTGCGGTTCTCGGCGTCGCTGTACTCGGCTTGACGCTCGGTGTCTCGCAATTGCTCCGACCCGCCGCCGCGCGCCCGTCCGCTCCGACCACCGAGGAGATCGATCGGGCGAGGCGTATCGCGATTGGACAGCCACATCCCGACGCGGTCCTCGCGCTCATGGGAGACAAGAATTTCCTTTTCTCCGATTCAGGTCTTTGCTTCCTGATGTTCGGGACGCATGGTCGAACCTGGGCGGCACTGGGTGACCCAATCGGAGCGCCGACGGAATGGTCGGAGCTGGCGTGGCGTTTCATCGAACTTGCCGACAGCCACGGTAGCCGGGCCGCTTTCTATCAGATACCGGCATCGAGCTTGCCGCTCTATCTCGACGCGGGTCTCAAGATTCTGAAGCTTGGCGAAGAAGCCCGTGTTCTCCTGCCCTCCTTCACTCTGGAGGGCTCCGAGCGGGCTAATCTCCGCTATGCCTTGAAGCGTGGCGAGCGAGACCGCCTTCAATTCGAGATAGTCCCGCCCGAACACGTCGCCTCGATCTTGGACGAACTCGAGCTGGTCTCGAATGCTTGGCTGAGCAAGTATACCGCGGGAGGCGAGAAGCGCTTTTCGGTCGCCGGTTTCCGGCGCGATTTTGTACTCTCGCAACCGGTCGCGTTGGTGCGGGAAAAGGGTAAAGTGGTGGCATTCGCTACCGTGATGACGACAGAACTTAAGGACGAGGTAACCGTCGGTTTGATGCGCCATAAGCCCGACGCGACGTCACGCTACGCCATGGAGTATCTATTTATTCGTCTCATGCAGTGCTTGCGCGAACAGGGCTACCACACCTTAAGCCTCGGCATGGTGCCGCTTTCCGGCTTCCAGGCACATCGCCTGGCGCCACAATGGCATCGCCTGGCTCGGGTCATCTGGTCGTTCGGACGTCGTTTCTACAATTTTCAAGGTCTGCGCGCTTTCAAGGAAAAATTCGACCCGGTCTGGGAGCCGCGTTATCTCGCCGCCTCGGGATGGTTCGGTCCTTATCTTGCGCTCATCGATATTGCGGCGCTGATAGGCGGGGGCGTACGGGCCACACTGGGCCGCCGAGGCGCCGTCGACAGTCGTCCTGGTCGGCACATCGCCGGTGCCATCCTTGCGATCACCGTTGCCGCTACGCTCTTGCCGTGTCGATCGGCTCGGGCACTTGAAGCTGGAGACTTGGGCGAACTGCATCAGGTCAATCCTACCGGTGCGATGCGGGGCCTCGTCGTGCTGTTCTCCGATGCTAGCGGTTGGAGTTCGGTAGTAGATGATGTCGCAGCAGCGCTCGCGCGCGACGGTGCTTTGGTCGTGGGCATTGATCTACCCGCCTATCTCCGGCGGTTAGACCTTCATGCGAAGGACACGTGTCATGGCGTAGTCGGCGACATCGAGTCGATCAGCCGGCAGATCCAGCGCGAGCGTGGCAACACTTCGTATCGAACGCCAATCGTGGTCGGCATTGGAGAAGGAGGTTTGGTTGCGGCAGTGATTTTGGCGCAGGCGCCTGCCGCAACCCTTTCCGGTGCCGTCGCTTACGATCCCACTTCCTCGATTCAAACCGCCATTCCGCTATGCTCGACTCCAGCGGCTTCTGCCGATTCGGGCGGTAGCTTCGAATACGGGCCGTGGCCCTCGCTGCCTGGGTTCTGGGTGGCCGCGTTTCCGGTAGGTTCGGATACCCCCGGACATCGGCGCATCGCAACGCTCAAGGCGGCCGGGACGCCCGTCGAAATCGAGAACGGAGCTGGCGGCGCCGCGGAAACGCTCGCGACGCTGTTGCGTCCGCTGTTGGCGCCGGTCGCGACCGCACCCGTGGCAGGCATCGCGAACCTTCCATTGATCGAACTGCCCGCCGAGCATCACGGTCCTTTCCTGGCCATCGTCCTTTCTGGCGACGGAGGCTGGCGCGATGTCGATAAAGGCGTCGCTGAGAAGCTGCAGTCGGACGGCGTATCTGTCATCGGGTGGGATAGCCTCCGCTACTTTTGGAGCAAAAAATCGCCCGAACAGACAGCACGCGACCTCAGCGCCGTGATCGATACGTACGTCTCACGTTGGGGCGCATCCAAGGTCGCGCTCGTCGGCTATTCTTTCGGTGCCGACGTTCTGCCATTCGCCTATAATCATCTGTCACCTGAAGCCAAAGTCCGCGTCGTTCAGTTGTCGCTCCTTGGATTTGCTCCTGCGGCCGATTTTGAGATCAGTGTCGCCGGTTGGCTTGGTGCGGCCCCTGGCAAGGATGCGCTGCCGACCGAGCCCGCACTCACGCTGATCGATCCGACGATGATTCAGTGCTTCTACGGCGCCGAGGAAAACGACAGCGCCTGCCCGCTAATTTCGCGAAAGGCGGAGATCATACGCACCGCGGGAGGCCACCACTTTGACAACGACTACGGCGTTCTGGCTCGAGGCATTCTCGATGGCCTTCACAGGCGCGGGGAATAGCGGCACGCGCCGATCACAGTCGGACGCAACGCTGTCACGGTAAATTCGGAAATTGTCCGCCAACTAAGGCGGTGTTGAAACGCCGGGATCATTCCAATGTGCTGCCAGCGCCAAACGTGCCAGCGCCGGAAGAGATTTCGAGCCGGTCTTATCCATTATTGACGCGCGGTGGTTCTCAACGGTCCGCTGGCTGATACCGAGGTCCGCGGCGTGCTGGGGCGGTCGGCGAGAACCATGTCCATGATCTGGTGCTGTCGCGGAGTGAGGCTTGCGATGGTCGCGGCCGCGGTCTCCCGCGACTCAAACAACTTGCTCAAATCCCGCGATTGCTCGAGCGCGCTATTCAGGCTGGCAAGCAGTTCGCTGCGGGTAATCGGCTTCTCAATGAAATCCGCAGCGCCGGCCTTCATGGCTTCCACCGCCATCGGCACGTCGCTACTGCCTGTGATGACGATCGCGGGGAGTCGGTCGCCTCTGTCGTGAAGCCGGCGAAGCAGCTCAACCCCGTTCATTCCAGGGAGATAGGCACCAAGCAGGAGGCACCCATTTCGTCCGGGGCGATAGGCGTCGAGAAAATCCTCTGAGCTCGAAAAAGTTTCAACAGCGTGGCCATCATCTTCGAGCAGAGCACGCATCGCCTCACATACTTCATTGTCGTCATCTACAACGAAAACGACCGGTGTCTCGGTACTATCACAGCGCTCCGTGATTGTTCACCTCGGCGAACAAAAGCTCGTATTTTTCACCGCAGAGAATCTCAGCGACAAGCCGATCGTAGGGCACGCGACATGCAACGTCACGCCGGAGACGAGTAGCATCTATTTCAATAAAATTCAGTGCTTCTGCTTCAATGAAGAGCGCCTTGACTCGCATCAGAAAGTCGACATGCCCGTCGTCTTTTTCGTCAATCCGGCCTTTGCGAAGGATTTGGACAACCTCCACGTCGATGAATGGGTGGGCCGTCCGAGTAGGGGCGGAGAGGGCCCAGCTTCCTTCGGTTTGAAGCGGCAATCTCTCTTCTGAGTTCAAGACTTCTTAATCAGCCGCTCGGTTCGTTCACTCCGATATTCCCGCTCGGAGTTGCTTCGGCTGATTGTGAGATGTTCCTTCCAACGCTGATTGATTGTCGCCAGAAGCTAATCGCGTCAAGCTGCTGTCTACGCGAAGCTGCCATGGAATTTTTCTTTCTACGCTGTTCTTTTACCCAGGCTCCAAGATTATAAGTCTCTTCGATATGGGCCTCAGGCACGCGGCAATGATCCTCGCGCGACTTAAATTTCTTTAAACTGGAAAATCCTCTCTGCCACGCTTCATGAAACGGGATCCAAACAAACCCCAAACGACTAAGACGATCCCGCCGGTCCTCAGAAAGTCTATATTTCTTTGATCGCTGATGACCGACCCAACAAGCAAGCAACTTGTCGGCATGGTTTGAGCTAACATTGCAGTCGCCGTGTTTGATTTTATAGTCCTTGAGTCTAGCGAACATATATTCCCAGAAGGCCTGACGAGGATCCCAGACAAATCCGATGCTGTCCAAACGTCGCTTTCGCTCGGTGTGCAATTTCTTTTGGCGCGTCCGTTGTAAATTGACCCATTGACCGAGCCTGAACGCACCTTCGATATGATGCTGAGGTACGCAACTATGGCCTTCTCGCCTCCTAAATTGCAGTAATCTAGTATACCCTTCCTCCCAAGCACGGTCGCGCAAATTCCAAATAAAGCCGATCGCATCCAAAGGCGTTCGGCGGTTAGCAGACAATTTATCTTGCTTCGTGCGCTGGGCACGAGCCCACCGACCAAGCTTGATCGCTCCGTCGACTTTGTCTCTGGGTACATTGTAGTGGCCTTCGCGCGCCCTGAATTGCTCAAGGGCAACGAAGCTCTCTTGCCAACTGCAGGTGACGCGTTTAGTAACCACAAGATCCCGATCTTGCAATTTCTGATTTGCTTTGCCGTTTGCGAATGCGGACACTTGGATAAGATCATTCATGGCGGCGCATCTAGAATGGCAACGGGACCAATGAGTGGTCAACCTCTCAAGGTTCCATAGTCTATTAAACCTTCGGCCTAGCGAGCGGGTGATGCAGCACGCCGGAGCATAGAGTCGGTTGAGCGGAGAGAACATTGTGCATCGCACCAAAGGTCGAATTTGGCGCCGAAGAGCAGTCAACCGGAGCAAGGCAATCCATTCTTGCAAGGGCAACTATCAAGTGGAAACTGTGGCGTGGTCTGACGGCTAATGTGCGTTGCGAATAGTTATGAACTTAAGCGCTCATTGTTGTCCCAAAGTCTTATAGTGCGAGATTCGGCTGATGTTAGTGTAAGTTCAGGTTAGTCACGAATTCATGCAGCTTTCCGCCGAACGAGCGGGACACAGGATTCACATTTTTTAGTTTTTAGACGCTGGTGGGGAGAGCTCAGCCATGGCCACAATTGTTACGACTTCATCAAGCTTGCGTTCGGGCGGAATGACGGCGGAGGAACGGAAAGTCATTTTCGCCTCGTCGCTTGGGACCGTTTTCGAATGGTATGACTTCTATATTTACGGAACGCTTGGAGCCTTCCTAGCGAAGTACTTTTTCTCAAACGTGCCGCCGAATGTCGGCTTTATTTTCGCGCTGCTGGCCTTCGCCGCCGGCTTCGCTGTCCGCCCGTTCGGCGCGCTGATCTTCGGCCGTCTCGGCGATATGATCGGGCGCAAATATACCTTCCTGATCACGATGACCCTGATGGGCATCGGCACCTTCTTCATCGGCCTGCTGCCAGGCTACGCAAGCTGGGGGATTGCGGCGCCGGTCGTTCTGATCGCACTGCGGTTGATCCAGGGTCTGGCGCTCGGAGGCGAATACGGCGGCGCGGCGATCTACGTCGCCGAGCATGCGCCGGCGAACAAGCGCGGCTATTACACTTCGTGGATTCAGACCACCGCCACGCTGGGGCTGTTCATGGCGCTGCTGCTCATTCTGGGCATCCGTACCTGGATGGGCGAAGCTTCGTTCGGCGATTGGGGCTGGCGCATTCCGTTCCTGCTGTCGGGCATCCTGCTCG
>Ga0182024_10008126_pt1 | contig 22308 bp, 22 predicted proteins | sample P32metaG_FD_120480 | JGI IMG/M metagenome (GOLD analysis project Ga0182024, IMG submission 120480) | Permafrost microbial communities from Stordalen Mire, Sweden - P3-2 metaG (Illumina Assembly) | ecosystem: Environmental > Terrestrial > Soil > Wetlands > Permafrost | place: Sweden: Stordalen... | reverse complement strand
CGGGGTGGGCGTTGCGTCGGCGATTTCGTCCATGCGATCGTCACGGTCTTTCCAGACCAAAGCGCCGGAGAAGTAAGTGATGATGACGATCAGAAGGAAATCAAGGGTTCCTCGAATCAGCTCAATCACCCAGTAGGTAACGGGAAATGTTTGAACTGTCTGATTGCCCTGGAACTGGGTTGCTCCCAAGGCCAGAGCCAAAATGCAAAGCATACCTGCGATCATGACAAGGACGACAAAAGCAGTGTTCTTGGCCATTCCGCGGAAATGAATTCTGAACGATCCCAGGAACTTCGCCCATGGCGAATCCGCCAGTTGCGGATAGGGCGCGGATGTTACGGCCGGAGTTATCGCCGCTTGCGCGCCAGTTTCGAGCGCTTTTGTTTTCGTCCGCCTCTCGGCAAAGCTGAAGCGCGAGTAAGCGAGAGCAAAGGCCACGCACCCGACTCCAAGCCAAATCAAACGGTTCCAAAGCAGTAAGCCGCTGAAGCTGAGAGGGAGAATATTCTCATCGGCCACCGTCCAGTACTTGGTCACCACGTGAAATGTGTTGACGGCAAAAGGGTCGAACAGAGATCGAATGTGATCCCACTGCGGACCCTGCAGCAGTGATAGGGTCACAGCGCGGCCTGCCAGCAGGAGAATCGCGGCAACAAAGGGCGCGATGTCCCTGCGCCACACCACCGCCGCGGCAAACAAAATGGCGGCCGTGAAAAAGGTGTCGGGCAAGGCGAACAGCAGAATGCCTTTCAAATGCGCGGTCCAGATCACCGCCTCCCAGTGTTCCCGATCCGCCCAGGGCATGTATTTGGCCGACAGAATGCCAAGAGAAACTCCCAGCATCGGTATCGCCGAGACCAGGGTGGCCCCAAGAAAGCGCCCCAATAGGAAGTCGCGGCGCCGTACGGGCGTCGAGAACATGATCTGGTGGGTGTCGTAACTGAAGTCGCGGAGAGACGCGAAATTGACAAATACGGCCGTCATCAGCAAGGCGAACACGCCCATGGCCGCGTAAAAGGATGCAATCGTGAATGGTGCATTCCGGTAAATATTGGAGAGGTTCAGTTCCGCCATGGCCTCATCGGAGCCGATCGCACCAAAAATCAGCAGACCAACGACGAAGAGGAAGATCCACAGCATCCAGGAGCGAAGCCAGAAGCGAATTTCAAATCGCGCGACACTCCAGAGCATAATCGTTAATTCCACGAACGGATTTTGGTGAAGAAAACGTCTTCCAGATTGGGCGCACAGGGAGCAAATCCCTCGCTGAGGGGCGACGCGCTATAAACGTGAAGAAGCGGACGTCCGCCGACGAGCCTGCTGGAGACCACTTGGTAACGCTGCTCGTAACTGGCCAGTTCGGCTTTGGCAATGGAAATTTGCCACATTCGGCCATTCAATTGAGCGATGGCATCCTGCGGACGCCCCTGATATAGCACCTGGCCGTTGTTGATAATCGCCGTGTTGGTGCACAGGTCGGTTACGTCGTCCACGATGTGCGTGGAAAGAATCACGATCACCTGCTCGCCAATCTCAGCCAAGAGATTGTAAAAACGGTTCCGTTCTCCGGGGTCTAAACCTGCAGTAGGCTCGTCCACAATCAGCAGTTGCGGATCGCCAATCAGCGCCTGGGCAATACCGAAGCGCTGGCGCATGCCTCCGGAAAAACCGGTGAGTGCCTTCTTGCGGTCGTCGTAAAGATTGACACGCTTGAGCATCCACGCGACCAGGTCTCTTCGCTCCTTGGCTTTGGCGACGCCTTTGAGCAGGGCGATGTAGCTGAGCATGTCCTGCGCGGAGGTGCGGGGATACACGCCAAACTCCTGGGGCAGGTAGCCGAGCCTTCGCCTCACCTCGTCCTTTTGCTTCAGTACGTCAATGCCACCCAGCGAGGCCGTGCCGCTGTCCGGTTCCTGCAAAGTCGCGAGCGTGCGCATGAGGGTGGATTTGCCGGCGCCATTCGGGCCAAGCAGCCCGTACATACCCGATGGAATGGTGAGGGAGACGTTATCGAGCGCCTTAACGCCGTTTTGGTATGTTTTCGAGAGATTCTCAATTCGAAGTTCTATGCTCATGTCCTCGCTCTTAACTTTTACGAACCAGACTCTTACGAAGCTACTTTCAAGAATCAGGAGGTAAACGCATGATTCCTCCAAGAAGAAAGGTCCCGCAGGATTGTGCTGATGCGAACTCGAGAGGTGCGATCAATGGGCCTTAGAACGATGGTTGCATCAGCGCATGATTTCGTCAATTTCACAATATTCATAATTAAATTGCTTTTTACGCAATATTAGTTGATCCTCGATTTCGGTGAGGTCTAATCTTTGTTTGCGGAACTCCAAGCTCTTGTTGCCGTGGCTGAGACCGGTTCGATGGAACGAGCCGCCAACGATCTCTATCTAACGCCTTCGGCATTGACTCGAAGAATTCAGCGCTTGGAGCTCGAACTCGGTGCCGTTCTCCTCGACCGGCATTTCAAACCTCCAAAGCTGACGCGAGCAGGATTCGAGGTGCTGGAGAAGAGCCGCGCGATTCTCACGTCTCTGAGCGATTTGAAGACTTCCACATCTGGGACCGCAATCCCGGTTGGGCCTTTTCGTCTGGGTCTCTCGCATGCTCTGGCTCGGCCAGAAATATCTAATGTCATTATCGAACTGGGCAAGCAATTTCCCCTTCTTCAACCTAGCATTGGCAACGATGTAAGTTGCCAGTTATTGGAACGTCTGCGCCTTGGCGAGTTGGACGGGGCACTTGTCGTCTTGCCCACGGAAAAGATCTTGCCCGACGGCCTGGAGGGAGTAACGCTCGCAGATGACACGATGCGAGTCGTTCAAGCACGAACCTCGGCCCAACCAAGGTCTTCGAAATGCTCGGAGTTTTATCGGCGGAATTGGGTTCTTAATCCAGCCGGATGTATGGTGCGAGAAGAGATAAAGAATCGGGTTGAACGGCTGGGCGCTCCACTCATGGTTGCCGCCGAACTGCACAATCCAGACTTACAACTCTCGCTCATTGCTGGAAATGTGGGTGTGGGAATGTTACAAGCCAGTTTTCTGCGGACTCACTCTTTGCGCAGTCGACTCAGAATTATTGAGCATCCGAATTTCAATATTTCAATCAGGATCGCTTTCTTTCGCGCCAGGCATCTTGGCACACGAGAGCAGGTAGCCCTCGAACTCCAGCGGATACTCGTGAAACACTTCGAAGGTGCCAGGAGGCCGCCTCCGAGTCATTCGTGAGGATCTGATCGGTACAGCAGTCGAACACCCTGGGCGAAGGTAAGTACCAGCGGCAGGCTCGGCACATAACGGTCGCACTCAATCGAATTGATACTGTGCCGCGATACTCCCACGGCATTAGCAGACCGCTCCTGCGCCCTTCCGCGGGAGTTTGCGGGGGCTCTGTTTCCTCGCAGCGCATCTGTTGCCGAACAACTGCCCGGAGGAACCACACGCGATTTTTCGGCGACGACGCACCTCAAAGCGTCGTAGAACTTTTTGCCGGGCACTAGCAGTCGTATCGCATTCGAACTGCAGCTTGGGGCCGAGAGGACTCATTAGCGGTCTTCAGCGGCGATGTTTAAAAAACCGAGATACAGAGCTTCTTCGATTTACTGTGGGCTCCCTCTCGAGTCCACGGGCGTCCAAACGCGGCAAATGCGCCATTAAGTGCTGCTTGCTTGCCTAGGGATCCAATCCTTACTATAATTGATTCGGTAAGGATTATGGAGCCAATCATGAGTACAGAAGCTACCCTGACCAGCAAGGGTCAGACGACAATCCCCAAGCCGATTCGCGACAGTCTAGCCATGAAGACTGGGGACAGAATGAGCTTCACGTTGATGCCGGACGGCGTTGTCATCATGCGAGTAAAAAACAAGCGTATGGCTGAACTAGCGGGGCTGCTACACAAAAAGGGCAGGAAACCCTTGTCCATCGAGCTACTTTCACGCTGATGCTGGGCGTAGATACCAACGTTCTCGTCCGGTACCTGACACGAGACGACAAGTCTCAGTATGAGAAGGCACGGCGACTGATCGATCGCGAGCTGGCCAAGGGCGAACCGGTCTTGGTGAGTCTGTTGGTCTTGCTGGAAACGGAATGGGTCCTTCGAAGCCGATACGAATTGGCGAAGGAAGACATCCTCACGGCTTTCTCTGCGCTCCTAGACACAGCCGATCTCGCCTTCGAGGATGAGCCGTCTGTTGAAAATGCCGTCTATTCTTGGAAGGATTCGGCCGCCGATTTTGCGGATTGCCTGATTGAAGCACGCAATCGCCAGCTGGGCTGTCGCGCCACTGCGACTTTCGATGGCAGAGCCCTGAAGGTCCCCGGTTTCATTTCGGTATGATGCCGAATTCTCACGCTGTTGGGTGCATTGGTCACGGGGCAAGCCCGCGGGCGTCCAACGCCGTCGAATAATATCTTGCCGTCGCGCGGGGTAACTTTTCGGGGTAACTCGTCTCATCTATCTTTATAAACGCTTACGAAACAGTTTGTTATCGCGCGTATTCGAATCCCTCAGCCGTCAACCGGAGGTGACGGTTCTCGTGAGGAACCACGCCGTGCGCCTTCCGCCGCGAGGGCAAGGGCCAGATCCGCCCGTTGCCGCGTAAACGATGCGCCACAGCTACGAGAGACCGCGGCCGCTGACCACTCCGGCCGGACCAAATCCGCGCATGATCTGCAAGAGCTCGTCATGATCGATTGCCTGTAGTACGCGCCCCGGTGGCTTTATCGTCGGCACCGACTCCGCTGCGATCAATGCATTGGCGATCGACTCCTCGATCGCATCGACCGCAGCGCCATAAACGTGGTCGCAATGCGCATCGTTCAGAGATTGAAAATTGAAACTGTGCGGCTGCGCCTCACCGATCGCCGGCAAATAGATGGGATTGGCGACGGAAAACGCGAGGATGAGATCGCCGGAGTAGTGCCCCCCGCTGCCGCCCATGCGCCCGATGCCGAGCGCACCGCGCTTCGCGAGCCTCTGCAGCTGGGTCGGAGAGAGCGGCACATCCGTTGCGATCAGCACGATGATCGAACCGGTCTCGGGGAGCCCCGCATCGGAGATAATCGCATTCTCAGTCAGGTAGCGGCCGACGGGCACGCCGAGAATATTCAGTTCGTGGCGGACCCCGAAATTCGACTGCACCAAGACTCCGACGGTGTGGGCTTGATTCTCGATCTGAAATTGCCGTGAACTCGTTCCGGTCCCTCCCTTGAACTCGTAGGTTTGCATGCCGGTGCCCCCGCCCACATTGCCTTCCTCGACCGGGCCGGAGCGCGCGCCGTCGAGAGCCTCAAGGGCGTGTTTCTCCGTCACGTGCCGCCCACAAATGTCGTTGGTGATGCCGTCGTAGGTTTCCGCGACGACGGGCATAGCCCAGCCCCACGTATCGCGGAACGCGGCAGCGTAACGCTCAATCATCCAGCCAACCGCTGCGTGATGGACGATCCCCACGGAATGGGTATTCGTCAGGCAGATGGGTCCCTGGAAGTAGCCCGCATCTCGCACCCAGTGGCTGCCCGTCATTTCCCCGTTTCCATTGAGGTCGAACTGTCCCGCCCACACCGGCAAGGGAACCGGATGGTGACCCCGCGGCAGCACGGCGGTCACTCCGGTATAGATCTGCGCACGATCATTCGTTGCAAGCGACTTCAGCGTCGCGAAGCCTACTTCGACTCCGGGAACGTCAGTAATCGCGTTAAATTTGCCCGGCGTACCGGGGAACCGCAGACCGAGATCACGCGCACGGGGTTTGTCCATGAAGTGCAAATCCTATTTGGAGTCGTCGAGACCGGCCAAATACGCCGCCAGGTTCTCGATATCCGCATCCGAAAGAGTGTTGGCGGTAGCCGCCATCAGCGCCGCGTAGGTGCCGGTACGGCGCCCGCTTTTGTACGCCTTGAGTGCATTCACGAGATACTTCTCATTTTGTCCGGCAATTTTCGGGTACTCGGGGAGCGAGCCGGATCGGCCGTCGCCGCCATGGCAACCTGCGCAGAGCGCAAATTTCGCCCGACCCGCATCGGCATCGGCGGCCAATGAAGTTCCCACCATCATGACTCCCGCGCCAAGAATCATGGCGGCGACATGGAACTTGCGAAGCTGCGGTTGGCGCACATCACTCCAGAGAGTCAGCAGAAGGAATTTGCCCCGCGGCCAACAATGCTTGGATCAGTTCCTTGCGTCGCGACCAGGGGACGATGCGAACCTTGCGCAATTCGGTCACTTCGGCGGCGGTGTACGCCCGAAAGTCGCTGGGGAGCTGTGCAGCGCTGTACGTGTTGAGGAGCCAGTTGAGCATTTCAGCCAAATCCTCGTCGCGGACCGCGGACATCGCAACGTTGGGCACTTGAACGAGATAAGCACGTCCCTCGGGAATTCGTGCGAAATACCCGATCCGGTTGACCAGCGTCGGGATCTCGCCGGCGGACCGTCCGAATTGGCCGTGGCACCCGGCGCAATTGGCTGCATAGGTGGTAGCGGGTCTGGATAGATGACGTACGGCCGTACTATGAGTTCTCGCGTGCTCGTCCGGCGGCGGCACAAGCTCCATCGCGCATTGTTGCGCATATAGATGAGTACTCACGGCCAGCATTGACACCGCAATTGCGCCGCAAATTGCCCTCATGTCCGCGCCTCCGTCCCGACTTTAGTTGGCCAGGCCCACGAGCGCGGCGCTCGAGCAGTGGTACACCATGCTTGATGCGCCGAAGCACCAGATGATGTCGTTGTTCAACTGGGGGCGGTAGCTCGGCATATCGCCCTCCTGGCCGAGGCACGAGCAGCGGCCGCAAGAATCGGTCCCGCAGCAGTCCCGATAGGCGATCAAGTACGTTTTGCCGTCCTCGGGATTCACGCACGAGCCGATCCATGACGTCGGGGAAGGGGTTGTTCCCGGCGGGCACGTGCTCGGGCCTCCGCCGCAGCACGCGCACAGGTAGCCGTCGCTCGCACAATAGCGCCAATAATTGCACTTGGTGGTATCTTTGGTCTGCGCATTGCGTGCAAAGCGCGAACTCAGTTCTCCCGCCTGCGCCTTGCGATGGACCGGCAGCAACGGGAACGCCGCCGAGGCCACCACGGCGTTGCCGAGCATGGAAATCAGGGAGCGGCGTGAGATGCGCTGCGCGCATCGTCGCGAGCTTCGCTCGACGATGCGGTCAAAGAAATTCTTCGACAGCAATTTCATGAAATCCGCTCCTCGTCGACCCGCTTTTGTAAAATTGTCTGTTCACGGGAAATTGACGGCAGCCCGCTGCGCGCAGGGAACTGCGAAAGATCCCGGGCCTTGAGGTAAGCCTGTATGGATCCATAGCCGGTTTCCTCCGCGACGGCCAAACTCTCCAAATGCTCGCGGCTGTTGACGAGACCCTTGGCGCGGATGACGCCTTCGCGATCGATCAAAACCGCATACGGTAGCTTGCCGACCTGAAAGGCCATTCCAACTTCCGGCCCGAACAGGTACGGCAGTGTCTGCAGGCCTTCCTTCTGGATCATTCGCTGCTGTTCTTCGGGATCGCCGTCGCCCACCAGGATCACCTCCAGGTTTTCCCTGCTGGAAAACGATTTGGCGATGGGCAGCAGCTTCTTGCACACCGGACAGGTCGGCGAAACGAACATGAGCAGAGTCGTGCGCCCCTTGGCATTGGCACCGCCGATTTGCACGACCTCGTCCGCGATCGACCGGGCGCGCAAGGTTGGCGCCATTTCCCCCACCTCCGGCCCATGGTCGTTGGTCATTGCACCCATCGGCGCCAACCGCTCGTGCAGAATGCCGATTTGCCGAGTCAAGCCGAACACCATCACCGCCAGCACGAGGATGAGGACGGTGTGCAGAACGAGGACATAGGGAAGCAGGTCGCTCATGACGTATTTCTAATTGGAAATTCCTCGAGCTGCATGAAAGTTGTCCTCGTACGACGGCGCAGGCGCTTGAAACAAGAGACCGACCGACAGATAGCACAGAAAGAGCGTCAACGCGGCGGCGACCGCAATCGCCCATGCCAATGGAGAAAGCGCCGCGGCCCCGCCGGCCGGCAGCAACAACAGCGCGCAGACTCCGAGAAAACCGTTACGCACGATGATGGCGATCGATATCGGCTGTTTAAGGTCCGAACGAAAACATCCGCAGTCGATGCGACGACGCCCTCGAAAATAGTTCATCGCCAGTGCCGCACCGAAAACCGTAAAGAGGACCGCCGCCGATAACGCTGCCACGGGGCGTGTTTCCTTGATCAATATGCTCGGCGCGATTGCAGCTTCCAGCACCGGCAGCAAGAGCGCCACGGGGATGACCAATGCGCGCGGCAAGACACGGAAGTTCTGCACGATACCCGGCAGCTCGCTCCACGCCGTGAGCTTGGCGATCGAGGCACCGGCGAATACAAGGGCGATCAACAGTGCGAGAGCTTCGGTGAGCACCACGTTCAATTCGTCCTACTCCCCGGGTACGGTGAGAATCTGGGGGCTAAAGCCGATGTTGTCTAGTTCGCTGCGCACGCTTCCAGCCGAGACGTTGTAGGTGATGATCTGCGGCGCCCCGTCAACGATCGTATAGAGCAAAGGTGAATCGTCCTGGCTCACGGCGATCGATTGGGCGGGCTTGCTCAGTTTGATTGTCTGCAGGCGCCTTTGGGTCTGTACGTCGTACACCCAGACTTCCGTGCCCGGATCTTTGTGGGTCCACTCGTGTCCACGGTGCATGAGTACATACAAGCGTTTGCTGGGAACGTGAAAATGCGTGACTTGCCAGCCGCCGGGCTTCCAGCCGGCGGCCCTCTCCTCGGGACTCGTCAACGACCAAGGCGCCTGCTTCTTTGCCACGGCGCCCGCAAGGTCGAGCGGAATCACGCTTCCGGAATATGAAACCAGATAAAGCATCCGGTCGTGCTTGTCCCAGCCGGAGTGCTCGAAGACAGGATCTTTCTCGGCGTCAAAGACCTTCTTCAGGCGCTCGCTCGTGGCCTTGAGCTTTTCATCGAACGTGATGGTGGCCACCGATCCGTCGGCACACAAGGTGGTAAATTGATTCGGCGACTGTGGAAATATAAGGCCGCAGCCCGGGATGTCGATGTCCCCCACGTACTCCCGGAGCTTCAGGTCCACGACGCTCACGATGGTTCTCGGGGCCAGGTTGTACGATAGGCCGTAGCGCCCGTCTGGAGTGACTCCGAAATTGTACTTCTTCGAGACGATCAGGAAGCGCCCGTTCGGCAATGGGATGTCCTTCAGCACCTCCAATGTGCGCGCATCGCGAACCACGACGAAGTCCTGGCGCTTGCCGCGCGTATGTTTCTCGAAATAGGTATCGGCCGCGTAGACCGCAGAGCCGTCCGGCGCGATCGCGAAATTCGACCAGTATCCCTGGCTGAACATGCCTTCCAGCTTACCGTGATCGCCGTCGATGACCAAGGTCTTGCCCGCCTCGGCGGCCGGGAACGCCGTATCGAGGACGAACAGGCGCCGAGTGTGCGTGGGGGACAGGGTTGCCGTCACATGCAGTTCGGCAACCGGTAGCTTCGCGCCTGCATCGAGATCGTCTTTGTCCTGCGGGACGGCGGCGGCACTGGTGCCCAACAGGGCAATTGCGGCGATGATTCTGAAACTCATCCCTGGGCTCCGATGACTGGTTGTGAGGCGAAATCGACGGCAGCCGGCTAATTTCCATCTTAAGCCGCGGTGCGGTGGAATGTCGACCCTCGGCGGAGCGCGTACTCGGCGAGCGACGAACGTTGGTACTACCCACGGCGCGCGCGGTAATGCGATACTAAGCTTCAGGGCCAACCATGAGCTTTACCACCGAAAACCACCCCGGCGTTTGCGCCGAGCTCGCGGCGGCCACCTCGGGCTTTGTCTTCAACCATTCGATGCTGCGCGTAAAGGATCCGGCAGCCTCGCTCGATTTCTATACGCGGCTATTGGGGCTGCGCATGCTGCGCAAGCTCGACTTTCCGGAGATGAAGTTCTCGTTGTATTTCCTCGCGCACCTATCGGCCGCGGACGCGGTGCCCGAGGATCCGGGGGAGCGGACGGCTTGGACGTTTTCGCAGCGTGCGGTGCTCGAACTGACTCATAATTGGGGGACCGAGTCAGATCCGGATTTCAAATACCACGACGGCAATGCGCAACCGCAGGGCTTCGGTCACATCTGCTTCTCGGTACCCGATTTGGATGCCGCGATCGCTTGGTTCGACCGGCACCAGGTGCCGTTCGTGAAGCGGCCCGATGAGGGGAAGATGAAGGACGTGGCCTTCATCAAGGATCCGGACTGCTACTGGATCGAGATCATCGAGCCCAAGCGACTGAAGGCGTTGGGCCGCTGAACTCCGCTGACGCACCACCGTTGGTCCACGGCCCTCAGACGGTGCAATCCCTGCGCCGAACGCTGTCCTACTACGACCTGGTCATTTACGGTATCGCGTACGTCTGCCCGTTCGGCATATTTCAGTCCCTCGGCTTTGTCTGGCAGGCATCCAACGGCCTCATCGTGCTCGCCTACGTTCTCGCCACGATCTGCATGTACTTCACCGCGAAGAGCTACGCGACGATGACCGAGGCCGTCCCGAGCGCCGGATCGATCTACGGCTATGCGCGCCACGCTCTCGGTCCATTCGCCGGCTTCATCGGCGGCTGGATGATCCTGCTCGATTACTTGCTGATACCGGCCTACGTGTATGTCTTCATGGCGGTCGCCTTGGGCACGCTGATGCCGCAGGTGGACCGAGCGTTTTGGATCGTGGCGCTCGGCGCGGCGACGCTCGGCATCAATTGGTTCGGCGTACGAGTGACTTCCAGAGTCAACCTGATCTCCGTCGTGGTGCAGATCGCGGTGCTCGCTCTGCTCCTGGTGCTCGGGGTCATCGCGCTTTACCACGGCAAGGGCAACGGGGCGTTCACGCTGCGGCCGCTCTACGCGCCGGACCTCTATCATCTCAAGAGCATCTTCACAGCGACGTCGATTTGCGTGATGTCCTTTCTCGGATTCGACGCGATCTCCACCCTCTCGGAAGAGGTCAAGAGCGACGACAAGCGGATCGTGGGCCGTGCCATCGTCGCCGTGCTGCTCATCTCAGCGGCGATGATGGGGGTGACGGCGTGGGTTCTCGGCGATCTCTTGAGCGGCTTTGCGATCAAGGATCCGGCAGCCGCGACCTACGAGCTTCTCGCCTGGGCGATCGCACCCTGGGCCTCCGTGCTGACCGCGTGGGTCATGGCCACGTTGGTCGGAGTCACCAATGCGCTGCCGATGCAGGTCGGCGTCGCGCGCGTCATGTACGCCATGGGACGCGACCGCCAGTTGCCGGCGGTCCTCGCCAAGATTCACCCCAAACACGGGACGCCTTACGTCGGCATGCTCGCGACCACCGGTATTTCGGTCAGCGTCTCGCTTTTGATGCGCTACCAGATGGACGAGCTGGTATCGATCGTGAATTTCGGGGCTCTCTCCGGGTTCCTACTCCTCCACGTGTCGGTGATCGCCCAATTTTGGGTCAAAGGGCGCTCCGGACGCTGGATCGTTCACCTTGCGATTCCGGTGGCGGGGATCATCGTCGTGCTCGCCGTCTTGTCGGGAATGAGTCCCCTTGCCATGGCGCTCGGCATCGGTTGGCTCGTCGCCGGTCTCGTGTATGGCATGATCCTGGTGAGCCGGCGGCGGGCCGAGCTGGCAATATAGGATTCGTTGCACGAAACGAGTTTGTCGCGGCGATTCAACAAGAAGCCCATGCAGCAGGAACAGATTGTCTTCGTGGGAACCAGCGATCTTGCCGGACGTTTTCGCGGCAAGAGTTTCCCGGCGGCGGACTTGCCTGCGCGATTACAGCGCGGGGTCGGTCTCGCGCCCACCAATATTTTCATTAGCGCTTTCGGTCCGATTCAGGTGACGACCTTCGGCACCGTAGGCGAAGTGTTTCTCATCCCCGATCCCGACACCCGGGTGCTCGTTCCATTCGAGGGCAGCACGGCCGAGTATTTCTTTCTGGGAGACATCAAGACGTTGGATGGAGCGCCGTGGGATTTCTGCCCCCGCCACATCCTGCGGCGTGCGATCGAGCGGCTGCAGAGCGAGACCGGTCTTCAATTGCTCGCCACCTTCGAGCAAGAGTTCACCTATAGCGGTGTTCCGGCCCAGCCCTGGCAACCCTATGATCTCAGCGGTTATCGTAGCCAGGGACCATTCGGCGAGGCACTGCTGTCGGCCATGCGCCAGGCCGGCGTGATACCCGATTCCTTTCTGTGCGAGTTCGGGCGGCAGCAATTCGAGGTCACTTCCGCGCCGGCCATCGGCGTGCGGGCGGCCGATGACGCGGTGATCACGCGCGAGCTCGCCCAAGCGGTCGCCTTTCGCCTCGGCCATCGGGTGAGCTTCAATCCCATTCCCGAGCCCTCCGGCACCGGCAACGGCACGCACATTCATTTCAGCTTTTTCGATCAGGATCGGCAGCCGGTTCTCTATGACGAAAAGCGCCCGTGGCAATTGTCCGAATTGGGCAGCCAATTCATCGCCGGCATTCAGCATCACCTGCCGGCCCTGTGCGCGATCACCGCTCCCTCGGTGGCATCCTACTATCGCCTGCGCCCCAATCGCTGGGCCCCAGTCCAGGGCGATGTCAGGCCGCTCGACCGCGGCGCGGCGCTGCGAATCTGTCCGGTGGTCGGCACCGATGCCGGCCATCGCGCCCGCCAATTCAATGCCGAATTTCGCGTCGCCGACGCGACCGCGAGCCCCTACTTGGCGCTCGCGGTGCTGGTGCAAGCTGGGCTCGACGGCGTTCGCCGGCAGCGGACAATCGAGATCGATAATCCTCCGCCGCTGCCCCACAGCTTGGCCGAGGCACTGATGCTACTCGAAGCCAACGAGAGCGCGGCGCAATGGTTGGGGGCTGACTTTCTCTCAGCCTATGTGCTATTCAAGCAGGCGGAGATCAAGGGATTGGAAAATCTCGATGAAAATGAGATCTGTCGCCGTTATGCAGAAGCCTACTGACCATTCCTCGACGAGCAGCCCGGCCTCGGCCCCAGCAGGTGGTGCCGGCGCGAGGCTTCTGGCCGCCGATGAGCCGCCGCCCTTCCTCGAACAGAACGTGGAGGGGCGCTCGAATTTCATCATCGCGGTCGACCACGCGGGCGCGTGCATCCCGCGACGCCTGGACAATCTCGGGATCGCCGCGTCGGAACTGAAACGGCATATCGCGTGGGACATCGGTGCACTCGCCGTGGCGCGGCAAGTTGCAACGGCGCTCGACGCGCCGCTGGTGGCGCAAAATTATTCGCGCCTGGTGATCGACTGCAATCGTGACCCACTGGTCGCCTCCTCCATCCCTACCAAGAGCGAGGCGACCGAGATCCCCGGCAATATCGGCTTGAGCGAGGATGAAATCGCGGGCCGCCGCGCGGAAATCTTCGAGCCCTACCACAATCGCTTGCGCGATCTGCTCGATGCGCGACGGGCCGCGGGACGTCCGACCATTTTGGTGTCTCAACACTCCATGACCGATTCCTACCATGGCGTGCACCGCGCAATGCATGGCGCGGTGCTGTACAACCGCGATCGGCGTTTCGCCGGCCTGGTGCTCGACGCGCTGCGGCGCGAATCCAACCTCATCATCGCCGACAATGAGCCCTACTTCGTCAGCGACGAGACCGACTACACCATCCCGCGCCACGGCGAGGCGCGCGGCCTGCCGCACGTCGAGATTGAAATACGTCAGGACCTGGTGTCCGACGACGCCGGGCAGACCGAATGGGCGAGGCATATCACGGCGGCGCTGCAAGCGGCCGAGCAGATCCTACTCAGAGAATCCAAATGACCCATCCGCTCAGCCGTGAGATCGAGATAGAGCCGAAGCACGCCGCACTCCTGTTCGTCGATGTGCAAAACTACAATTGCACCTGGGATGGAAGCGAATATGCGCATCTCAGCGCCGCCGAGAAAGAGCGCCGCTATGGCTATTTCTTTCGCACGCTGAAGGAGAGCGCCCTGCCCAACATGGTGCGGCTGCAGCAGGCCTGCCGCCGCGGCGGCATCGAGGTGACCTACACGGTGATCGAGAGCCTGACCGCAGATGGGCGCGACCGCTCGCTCGACTACAAGATCACCGGCTTCAATGTGCCGAAGGGATCGCCGGACGCGAAGATGGTGAAAGAGTTGGCGCCCACCGCGGATGAGATTCTGTTTCCGAAGACCTCTTCGTCTGTGTTCATCTCGACCAACATCGACTACGTTCTGCGCAATCTGGGTACGCGATACCTGATCATTGCCGGTTGCCTAACCGATCAGTGCGTCGATTCGGCGGTGCGCGATGCCTGCGACCTGGGTTATCTCGTCACGGTGCCGACCGACGCGTGCGTCACCTTGTCGGCGGAACGGCATGAATGGTCGCTGCGCAACAACCGCGGCTATTGCCGACAGCGCACCACCCAAGAAGTGCTTGATGAGATCACCCGCCTCACCGGCGCCGATGAGACCAACCGACAACCGACCATCCGCGCGCGATGACGAATGCGCTTCGTTTCGCGTCGCACTCAAAACTTATAATTGAGCTGCATACCGACGGTACGCGGCTGGTTGGTCGAATAGCGCACGACTTGTGGAATGTTGAACTGGAAGCTCGTGTTGTTGGCCGTGATCAACGCGACCTTGTTGGTCAGATTGTCGCAAAACAGGTCGGCCGTCCAGGCGCCCTGACCGAGACCCACGCGCGCGTTGACGAGACTGTAGGACGGCAGCTTGTATCCGAAGTAGTACGCCACGTCGTAGGATGAGCCCACGAACGAATAGGCGGCACGCGCGGTGACCTTATAGTCGCCCACGGTGTTGGCATAGCCCAGCGACAGGCTGGCTGTATCCTTGACGACGTTCATGATCGGCACGGTGCATTTGTAGCCGGCCGTGCAGGGATGGGTCGTACCGTCTGGAAAGTAGGCGACGTTCTCCAGGAAACTGGTGTACGACGCGTTCGGGTTGGTGAGCTTCGCGTCCGTCCAGGCGCCGCTGAGCGAGGCGGTCCAATCGTCGGTGAGCTTCGCATCGATCTCGAGCTCGGGCCCGAACGTGCGGCCGTTGCCGGCGTTGTTATAGTACTGATAACCGCACGGCAGCGTGATCACCTGCTGGATGTCGTTCCACTTGATGTAGTAGATGTCGCTGTTGACGGTAAGCCAGCTATCGAAGAATCTGGCCTTTTCGCCGAGCTCATAGTTCCAGACGGAATCCGGGCCGAACGACAGGGCGCCCTGCTGGCAGAAGGGCGGCGAGGTCGGCGGTGGCAGGATCTGGTTGGCACCGCCCGGGCGGAAGCCCTTGGACACCGTGGCATATGCGGTCAAATCGGGGCCGGGCTCGTACGACAGGTTGACGCGTGGATTCGCGCCGCTGTCCTTGGCGGTGGTAATTTTTGAGTTCGCGGGCGGCGTTGGGTTCGGGCCGTCATAGCCCCATGAGAACTCGTCCTGGTGGCTCGCGTAGTCGTAATAGCGCGCCCCCACCGACAGCTTCCATTGCTCGGTGAACTTGTACGAACCGTCGGCAAATAGCGCGGTCTGTCTGACCCCGTAATCGTTCCAGGAAGTAAATAAGGAGCCGTCTGGTACTGTAGGGTCTACGACGGCAACCTGCGGATTGTTGCTGATCTCATTCCACACCGAATGCAGATTGCTGTAGAAGGCGCCCGCCACCCAGTGCCAGCCTCCGACATCGTGCGACGTCAAGCGGATTTCCTGGCTCAACTGGTGGGACGGATCTCGTTCCGCGTAGGGAATCGGCACGAGCGGCGTGCCTCCCACATTTGAATAGTAAATATTCGCCGAGGAATCCTGGGTTTGGTATCCCAAACGGCCGAAGTACGAGCTCGCGCTCGTCAGGTCCGCGAAGCCCAGGTTGGCCTTCACGGTCAGGCCGAAGATGGAGATGTCGTCGCGGACGCCCTCTCTGATCGGAAATGGCTCGTAGTGCGCTGGATAGACGATTCCGGGCAGCTGGACGGTCGGAGTGCCGTCGAGCAGGTCGTACCCTCCGAGGTGCAGGCTATTGGTCATTGCAAAGGCGAGAATGGAGAAATCGTTGCTCGGCTGGTACTTGAAGCTGATGCGGCCGCCGTATAACGTCAGATCGTTGGCATCCTTGTAGATGTTCGTCACCGGCAGGGTCGTGGGATTGGCAGTCAACGACGTGCTCGTCAAACTGATCGGAAACGGCTGCACGGTGATGTTATTGATCCAGCCGCTGCGATACGTGTCACTCAAGACGAGGCGTACTGCCATCGTATCGCCGAGCGGAAAATTGAGCATCAAGTCGCCGCTGCCATTGCCGCTGCCGCCGTCGGTGTAAGACCCGATACCCTGCACCGAGCCTTCGAACGTACCGAGTTTCGGCTCATTGGTCAGCACCCTGACCGTACCGCCCATCGATCCCGAACCGTACAGGGTACCCTGCGGCCCTCGCAGCACCTCGACGCGCTCGACGTCGTAGAGATTGGGATCGATCACCACCTTGCCGGACTGCGATACGGCCGGCGGCGACAAGGGAATTTCGTCGAGATAGAAGCCGACCGTCGGGGCCGCTCCGCCGTTGGAGGCTAGGCCGCGCGCCTCGTACTCGGTCAGGCCGGGTCCCGCGTAGCGCATGGACAGGCCAGGCACTTCCTTGATGATGTCCTGCACACGCGAGAGGCCCTCCGCGGTCAATTGGTCGCCGGTGAGCGCCGAGATGCTGATCGGCGTGCTCTGAATGGTCGAGGTGTATCTTTCAGCGGTGACCGTGATCGCCTCAAGCCCCGTATCCGTGGCGGCGGATGAGGTGGCCGTCGCAGTGGTGGTGGCCTCGGTCGCGGCTGCGGCGTCGGTGGCCGAAGCGGACGTTGTCCAGCACGGTGCCGCGAGCAGCGCCCAACAAAGAATGGAATTCCCTCGCGAGCCGGACAGCGAGTGACCCTTGATCGATCCCATCATGTTCGCATCCCTTTAGTTGTTATCGTACATCGTAGCTCAAGCAAAAAACGTACCACCGGGGCAAGTCTTGGCATGCATTCTGCGTTGCTTGCGAAGCCGGGCAATTTCTAACTGTTGCTCGTACACGACGGTCGTCTGAGGGCTGCGGAGGCGACCCCGGTGCACTATTTCCGCGCTCCGAAGCATGCTCCGCCGCACCGATACGGCGCAAGTCCTCACGGCAAACTATTGCTCAAGGCAGATAGCCGAGCAATTCCTCACCGCTCATGACGTGGCAATAAATCATGTTGATGATCTCCAGTTCGTGACGGTGCAGAGCGTCCGATCCGGCCGCGCAGGCGTCCTCCACGACGATGACCGAATAGCTTTCATCGGCCAGCGTGCGCACGGAGGAGGACACGCACTGATCGGTGAAGATGCCGCAACAGATGACTTGCGAAACGCCCAAATTATTGAGGATGAGTCGCAGATTAGTGCCGGTCAGCGCGCTGTCCGTTGTCTTGGTGACGACGATCTCGTCCGATTGCGGCGCAATCTCGGGAATGATCTGCGACTCGCATTCGTCCTTGGGCAGCAGCAAATTATTCCAGCCGGGCAGCCTTTGGCTGAGCGATCGATCGCGTCCGTCGCGTGTTTGGCAGGCGATTCGGGCGAACAGCACCTCGTGTCGGTCGCTCCGGAATCTATGCAGAAGTTGCTGGATGGCGGGAATCACCGTGCGATGCATGCGGTCGTGAAACGGCGTCCAAGCGTCGTACTCCGCACGCCCAGGCTCATCCAGACTCGCCGGGTCGGGACGTTTCAAGTAGACGTTCTGGACGTCGATCACCAACAGCGCCAACTTGCCCCGCTCCAGCCTGGGGTCGGCCGGTTCGGGCGCACGCCCATAGTAGAAGGATCTGAAGCGAGTCTTCCAAGAATCGCGGCGGGAGGATGCCATGAACGGAACTTACCGCCGCAAGTTCAGGGAAGCAATGGCTTCACCGGTTGAGACACGCACTTCCCGCAACTGCGTCAGGGCCGGCATCCCCACCGCCAACTTAGCGATGACGTACCAAGGCGGCGCGAAAGCGCGATCGAGCCATCTAGGACTATTTTTAGTGGGCCAGCCTCTCCGGCGCCGGCACGCACCAAATATTCAGCAATTCGTTACGCCCGCGCAGTTTGAATTGTGGAAGCTGAAGGAATGGTTTCGGTCCGCTGCCCGGACCCTCGCCATCAGCGACAAGTGCGTCCGCGACCGCGCATGAAAACAGGATCTCGCCGGCGCGTGCGCGACTGCAAAGGCGTGCGGCAACGTTAGCGGTGTCACCGATCATGGTTATAGCCTGTTTGCCTGGCGGCCCGAGAAATCCCAAAGCGACTTCACCCACATGGAGGCCGATGCCGATTCCGGTGAGGATTGCGAACTCAGCCCTCCAACGTGTCTCTACCGGCGCAAAACGCTGAAGCATCGCGTGGCCTGCGTCGAGCGCCGCGCGGGCACCTGACCCTCTGGAATCTCGCATCCCAAATCCAGCCATCATGCCGTCACCGGCCATATGAAATACTTGGCCGCCATAAGTCACGGTGACCCGCGTGAGCATAGTGAAAAATTCATCGAGTATGGATACGACTTGCGCAGGGGGCAATTGTTCGGCAAGACCAGTGTAGCCCCGCATATCGGCGAATAGCACTGCGGCCTCGATGGTCTCCGCAGCGATCAATGTTGCACGCGGGGCGTCTTCTGCCGTTACCGTCCCGTGACTTCCGCCACTCTGCCGCCGTTCCGGGCTTGCGAGTGCGTTAGCTTTTCGTAGAGAATTCGCGCGAGGCCTTAAAGTCACAGACGCCGCGGCAAGTGTCTTGCATCGAACGCTCCTCGCCAGAGCATCCGCTGCAGTGCCTGTCACCAAAATCCGAGCAAGGCGCGCACTCGCTGTCTCCTCTACCAGTTCTTCAGCCCTGTTAGGGCCGGTCGAGATGGATACGGGTATGCGCTCGACCTTATCAGTGCGTGCGCTGCAGGCTTGGATGAAAGCGGGAGGATCAAATATCGACGTGGCCATTTAGCAGTACTCGTTTTCATCGCCAGATAAGCGAACAACCGCGATTTAAAGCGGCAACTAAAACGACGGTGAGCGCAGTAAATCCGTGACAGCACTCGGTGCGAACTCGCACCATTCGACTCCGACTCCGCCTTCTAGGTTGCGCGTTACCCGCGCCATAACCCTTACCGCACCGTGCCCCGTTTCCAAGGGCTTAATACTGATTTCAATATACGCGTGTAGGCGCAACGCGTGGTCTGCAGTCAGTAGCGCACCGCTTAGACTTAGATTTTTCAAGTGCCCGTGAATTGTCGGTGATCCATCTGCCGCCACTTGGACTGGTATGTCCACCGCAATCCTTCGACTCCACCGTTGTCCATTGCCGGTCAGTTGCATTTCCAATGAAGACTCCTTCCTTGTAAGCCCCCGGACAAAGCAACGACAACAACCGCTCTACTTGCGAAACAGCCGCAAAACTCTGGCTCGATTCACAAGCTAACCGATCTCAGCGAGGCCTCGGCTTCTTACATAATGCAAGGTTACTGTGTACCGTCGGGACTCCGATCACTGTTCGGAGTCCCACATACAGCGCGTTAAAATTGTGACGGACCGCACAATTGGAGGTTTCGCCTGTTTTCAGTATCAAACTGTGGTGGGCTGAACTCCGCGCGCTCGGACGAACGCTTCTCACGCGCGATGTGTCGCGCTATCTGGTGGATCGCTACAGTGAGCGACGGGAAACGGCCGAGGAATTATCCAAGCGCGTTAACTTCAAATCGATTTAGGGCCATTCCAACAATTTAGGCAGATGAGCGCAATGGCGGCCGCCGGCGATGAACCCACAAAATTGCGTTTTGCCAATTTACTCATGATCGATTCCGTCAAGATGCTGCGCAGAGAGTCAAGCCGACTGACAGGTAAAACGGCCGCAGTGCGTCGAACCACACATTTAGGCGCGCCAACCTCCCCAGACTATGATGGCCATTCCTGTTATGGCAACCGCCGCACCCACGACATCCCACGCTGTCAGTGGTACGCGATCGATTTTCCAAAGCCATATCAGGGCAACCACAACATAGACGCCTCCGTAAGCGGCATACACCCGTCCCGCTGCAGTGGGATGCAACGTCAAAAGCCAACTGAAGAGTGCAAGACTCAGCGCTGCGGGAACCAACAACCAGATGGACGCGCCCTTTCTGAGCCACAGATACGGAAGGTAGCAACCGACGATCTCGGCAAGTGCAGTCAACACGAAAAGTCCGAAGACGCGGACAAGAGACATCAGGCAACCTCCAGCACAGGTCTTGGATCGACAAAAACAACCAGACGATACCAGCGCTAGTAATAGGAGGCTGACACGAATGCGCGAGGGCGGGATTACGTTGTCCTAGGCGGAACAACTACGTAGCGCTCGGTTCCCAAGGTCTCGATACGGCCAGGCCTTTAGGTGACATTCGCGTTGCGGCTAGACATCTCTGCGATTTGGATTAGGTTTTGGTCGATCGCGCGTGAGCCTGCCCGTTGGCCCGTGGCTGTCCATTCGAGCGAGCGCGCAAAGTGACAACGGCCTTGGGTATCCACCAGATTAATAGCGCCCCTGTCAATGCAATCGCGAGATTACTTAAGAACCCCGTTACGCCAACCGCAATCGCGAGCGCCCAGTGAGCCGGGTGGCGCAAGTCCTTGAGCAGAGCAATATGCAGCAGCCCTGCGACGATGAGCAGACCCGCAAGGATCGGCAATGGAAAGCCTGCCAACGCGGCTGCGAGACTCGCGCCGATCGCTATGGCGAGAATCAGTAACACCGCGCCTAACACGATCGGAGCCCCACCCGTGCGAGCGCCGAAACTGCGATGCGCGGTCATGCCTCCCGCACCATGACATATCGGCATTCCACCAATGCTTCCGGCCAGGAGATTAGCAATGCCTAGACTCAGTGCCAGACGGCCCGCAGTGACCCGCCCGCTGGCAGCGCCGAAGTAGGTCCGTGCGGCATCTTCCGTCGCGAGACAGGAGTTAGCGAAGGTCAACGGTAATTGCGGTAAGACCAGCACAAGAGCCGCCGTCGTGAATGCGTGCAGGCTTAAAGTCGGGAGCTGTACCGATGAGGGTCCCCAGACCAGCGGCCCGTGATAGCTCAACACCATTCCAATGATCGCAAGCACGATGAGCACCAGGCTCACGTTGTGGCGGCGCAGGAGCAACGCCGCGACCGCCACGACGGCTCCGCCACCCGCCAACCAGGCGGTCGAGTGAACATGATCGATGAATGCCGGCGGCGGCACAGTGGTGAGCTTCCAGGCAAGCTGACAGAACAACAGGCCGACCGACAACTGCACGCCCCGAATGATCGGCCGGGGGAAGATTTTTGCCACCCAGTCCAGGAATCCCGAAGCACCCAACGCCACAAACACTGCGCCCATCAGCAACGCTCCGGCGGCGATATCCGACGAACCTAGGCCGTAAGCGATAGCGATTGCCCCGAAGGCCTTCAGGGGCTGTACAGGTACGGGAATTCGATAAAAGAGCCCCGCCATGACATACAGCAAGCCGGCGGGCACCAGGACCGCGGTAGCCGATAAGCCGTTCTTGACGATCAGCGCCACAGCGATGGGTACCAGAACGCCCAAGTCCGCGACCGCACCGGCCAGCTCCGCGCGGTCAAATTGCAACCTTTCCAAATTCTGTTGCGGACCGAATCGGGCGATCAGGTCTGGCGCAGTTCGCAACAGCCTATCGTGCAGCAGGCTTGTCATCGGCATCTCCAGTCGATATAGCCAACAGACTATATTTGTGTCCGGGTGCGAGTGCCAGCGGAGATTTCTCAGGGCTTGGATTTTCCGGGAGAGCGCTTCACGAGGCGCGCAAACGCCAGCAATTCCCGGCGCGCTGCCTGGGTTGATTGAGCCTCGATGGCGCGATAGAGGGCCAGCACGCGCTTGCCTGTAGGTGTGAGATGGGCACCACCTGCGCCGCGTCCCCCCTTCTGAGCGCGCGCCAGGGGCTCCCTAAAACAGCGATTCATGACGTCGAGCAAGTACCAGGCCCTTTTGTAGCTCATCTTCATTCTGCGACCGGCGGCCGCGATGGAGCCTGTTTGGTCGATCGCCTCTAACAGATCCGCCTTGCCCGGCCCGACAGCAATGTCTTGCCCCAACACAATGCGCAACCGCAAGCTCAGATCTTCACCCCGTAACTTCACCGCGTCGTTCTCCGAATTGCGAGCCATCAGATGTTACTCGATACGTGCGGGGGTCTTGCACTGGACTCGAGGATTTGGCATCGGACAGCGTAGTGCACGAAAATCATTCCAAAGAATATTCCT
>Ga0182024_10008125_pt1 | contig 22309 bp, 14 predicted proteins | sample P32metaG_FD_120480 | JGI IMG/M metagenome (GOLD analysis project Ga0182024, IMG submission 120480) | Permafrost microbial communities from Stordalen Mire, Sweden - P3-2 metaG (Illumina Assembly) | ecosystem: Environmental > Terrestrial > Soil > Wetlands > Permafrost | place: Sweden: Stordalen... | reverse complement strand
CCGCCGCGGACGGATTGTTCCGAGCCGCGGTGAGCTCGTCCCAGTTATCGAAAGCGACGAGCGGGGAAAGATCGACGCGCGGGTCGTCGAGGCGTGCAACAAAACCTTCCAGGCGCACGCGGCGCAGCGCGAACGGGCGCTCGCGCAGATCCTCCTCGCCATCGGCGAGCAGATCGTAGGCCCGCAGATGCGCGGGAAACTGCGCGATCAGCTGCGGGGTGACCGTCTTGCGATTGAGCCGCTGCTGCAACACGCTGAACGATTGAACGCGCTGCTCCCGCATGATCAGAAGCTCGCCGTCGATCGCGCCGGGCAGATGCATGGCGTCAAGCAAATCGGGAAAGCTTTTGGAAATATCCTCGCCGGTGCGCGAATAAAGCCGCGCGATCATCTGGCCCCCCACCCCATCTTCCCCCGCCTGCGACGGAGGATGGAGTGCGGACGCGGCGACGGCCTGGACACGAATGCCGTCCCATTTCCATTCCGCCATGAATTCCCGTGCGTCGAGGGTCGCGAGATCGGGTTCGTCGAGCGCATGGGCCAGCATCGGCGGCCGGAACGGCACCGGATCGGCGTTGACCGGTTTGGCGGCCCTGCCCTCCAGCCACGCAAACAGCTCGCGGTAGGGCGGCGCCAAACCCGGCCATATCAGTTCGATGTCATGAGCGCCGATATTCTGGGCTTCCTTGTCGCCGAGCGCCGCGACCGCGGCCTTGGCCAGCCGTGCCGATACGCCGACGCGCAAGGCTCCGGTCACAAGCTTGATCAGCGCCCAGCGCCCGGTCTCGTCCAGGGCATCGAGCCAGTGCGCCAACTGTTTCGGCAACTGCGCCTTGCCGAGCGTGGACAGCGTTTCGATGACGGCGGTGAGAGTTAATTCCCCTCCCCCTTGTGGGGAGGGGGTTCGCTGAGCAAACCCAGCCGTTGGCCACATCAGGGCGACGGTTTCAGAGAGATCGCCGACATAATCGTAGGACAGCGCGAACAGCACGGGGTCGGTGCGCTCGGCGATCAGGCTGCGGATCAGGCCGGGCTTGGCATAGGCGAAGCTGAGCGCGCCGGTGAGCGCGGCCAGCGCCCAGCCGCGCTCCGGATCGGCGGTCGAGCGGAAATAGTCCGTCATCAGCCGCAGCTTGTTGTTGCGCGCGGGCTCGTAGGCGAGGCGGTCGAGCAGTTCGGCGAAGCGGTTCATCCCTCGGCCTCGCCACTGCCGCCCGGATCGCCGTCGTCTTCCTCGCCATAGCCGACGATATCGAGCGGACGTGCTTTGAGCCCGCGGCTGCCGCACCAGTGCACCAGTGCATCCTCCTGGCCGTGCGTGACCCAGATCTCGCCGGCACCGGTTGCCGCAATGATCGCGGTGAGGCCGTCCCAATCGGCGTGGTCGGAAATGACCAGCGGTAGCGCTACGCCTTGCTGGCGGGCGCGGGCGCGAACGCGCATCCAGCCGGAGGCGAAAGCGGCGAGCGGATCGGGGAAGCGCCGCGTCCACAGATCGTTCAAGGCGGATGGCGGGCAGACGGTGATGGTGCCGGCGAGGCTCGGTTTGGTGGCGTCGCGGGCGAGCCGCAATTCGCCGAGCCCGATGCCGCGGCTTTGGTAATAGCGCGTGATCTTTTCCATCGCGCCGTGTAGGTAGATCGGCGCGCTGTAGCCGGCCTGGCGCAGCAGCGCGATGACGCGCTGCGCCTTGCCGAGCGAATAGGCGCCGACCAGATGGGCGCGCTCGGGAAACAGCGCGACCGAATGCAAAAGCTTGGCGATTTCCTCGCCGGGATCACCGTGCCGGAACACCGGCAGCGCGAATGTCGCCTCGGTGATGAAGACGTCGCAGCGCACCAGTTCGAACGGCGGGCAGGTCGGATCGGCGACGTTTTTGTAGTCGCCGGAGGCGACGATGCGAAGCCCGTTCGCCTCGACCGCGATCTGCGCGGAGCCAAGCACGTGGCCGGCAGGATGGAACGTCACGGCGACGCCGCCCAGATCGATGCACTCGCCATAGCGCGCCGCCTGGGTGGTGCCGGCGAAACTGTCGCCGTAGCGCAGCCGCATCAGATCGAGCGTCTCCGGCGTCGCCAGCACCGCGCCATGGCCGGCGCGCGCATGGTCGGAATGGGCGTGCGTGATCAGCGCCCGCTCGACCGGCCGGGTCGGGTCGATATGAAAACCGCCGATCTTGCAGCACACGCCGGACGGCGTTGGCACCAGGATGTCTTCGGGTCGCATCGCGAGTCATAAATAGTCATTCTGCGGCGCGACGCGAACACACCACGACCGAGACATGACCGAGACCGGCCCGCTGTTTGTCTCCTCCGGCGACCTGATCGCCGACCGCCGCTACGCATGGGCGCTCGACCACGCCGCCCGCGGGGACCTGGCGGGCGCCGCCGAGATTCTGGTGCAGACGCTGGAGCTGGCGCCCGGTTTCGCCACGGCGTGGTTTGCGCTCGGCGCCATCCGCGACCAGTTGGGCGATCGCGCCGGCGCCGTCGCCGCCTTCGCCAATGCCCGCGACGCCGATCCGCACGATTACCACGGCGCGCGCCTGCAGCTGGCGCGGCTCGGCGCCGGCGAAACCAACCCGGCCATGACCGAGACTTACGTCCGCCGGCTGTTCGACCAATATGCCGGCCGCTACGACGCCGCCTTGACCGAGCACCTGCATTATCGCGGGCCGGCGCTCTTACGCGACGCGGTCGAAGCGACGATGGACGCCGCCGGGCGGCCGATGCGTTTTGCGGCGACGCTCGACCTGGGCTGCGGCACCGGGCTCGGCGGCGCAGCGTTTCGCCCGTTCGCCGGCCGGCTGGTCGGCGTCGACCTGTCGCCGGCGATGACGGCGCAGGCCAAGGCCAAAGGCCTTTACGATCGGCTCGTCAGCGCGAGCATGGCGCATTTTCTCGCCGACGAGATTGCGGCCGCCGCGCGATACGATCTCATCATCGCCGCCGACGTCCTGGTCTATGTCAACGATCTGGCGCCGATCGTCGCACAGATCACACGCGTTATCGCGCCCGACGGCCTGTTCGCCTGCACGGTCGAAAGCCATGCCGGCGACGGCATCAAGCTGTTGCCGACCCTGCGCTACGCCTATGGGGCGGACTATTTGCGGGCGACGATTTCGGGCGCGGGACTAAAACTGCTCAACCTGTCCGATGCCGCGGTCCGCACCGAGAAGGGCGTCCCGGTCCAGGGCCTCGTGATCGTGGCCGCCGCCGCGCCGTGAGCGCCATCAGGCCCCTGTCGGCATCGCGCGGACCGGCATTCGTCACTAAGTTTCCGGTGTGACATTGCTCGACAGCCCGGCGATCGCGCCACTTCCGGAAATCTTCACGCGCTGGTTCGCCGGCCGCGGCTGGACGCCGCGGCCGCATCAGCTCGAGCTTCTGGCCAAGGCGCGCGCCGGGCGATCGGCATTGCTGATCGCGCCGACCGGCGGCGGCAAGACGCTGGCCGGGTTTTTGCCGAGCCTGGTGGAGTTGAGCGCCGCGGCAGCACAGTCCCGCTTCTCACCGCTTGCTCGGCGAACTCGCTCCCCTCACTTGGGCGCGCGCAAGAGCGACCCGGGTGGGGGTGGGGAAGGAAAGCGCCTCCTCTCCATCGGCCGCGACGTGCGGCGCGCGGGCGGCCTGCATACGCTCTACCTTTCGCCGCTCAAGGCGCTGGCGGTCGACATCGCCCGCAATCTGGAGGCGCCGGTTGCGGACATGGCCCTGCCGATCCGGATCGAGACCCGCACCGGCGATACGCCGACGTCCCGGCGCCAGCGCCAGCGCCGCGATCCGCCGGATATTCTGCTGACCACGCCGGAGCAGCTGGCGTTGCTGCTGGCGTCGCCGGATGGGCCTTATTTGTTTGGCTCGCTCAAGCGCGTCATCCTCGACGAGTTGCACGCGCTGGTGACGTCGAAGCGCGGCGATCTGTTGTCGCTGGGCCTCGCCCGGCTGTTTCGCTTGGCGCCGCAACTCGCCAGCATCGGCCTGTCCGCGACCGTGGCCGAGCCCGATGCGCTTTGCCGCTTCCTGGTGCCGCAACGCGACCGCGAAACGCGCGCCGATCTCATCGTCGCCGAAGGCGGCGCCGCGCCCGATGTCGCCATGCTCGATTCGGCGGCGCGGCTGCCCTGGGCCGGCCATTCGGCGCGCTATGCGCTCGGCGAGATCTATGCGCTCATCAAGGCGCATCGCACCACGCTGGTATTCGTCAACACCCGCAGCCAGGCTGAAGGCATCTTTCAGGACCTGTGGCGCATCAACGACGACAACCTCGCCATCGCGCTGCATCACGGCTCGCTCGACGTGGCGCAGCGGCGCAAGGTCGAAGCGGCGATGGCGAGCGGCCGGCTGCGCGCGGTGGTGTGCACCTCCTCCCTCGACCTCGGCGTCGACTGGGGCGACGTCGATCTGGTCGTCAATGTCGGCGCGCCGAAAGGCGCCTCGCGCATGCTGCAGCGGATCGGCCGCGCCAATCACCGCATGGACGAGCCGTCGAAGGGCGTGCTGGTGCCGGCCAACCGCTTCGAAGTGCTCGAATGCCGCGCCGCGCTCGATGCCATCGCCGCCAACGCGCAGGACACCCCGCCCGCGCGCATCGGCGCGCTCGACGTGCTGGCGCAGCACGTGCTCGGCTGCGCCTGCGGCGAGCCGTTCGGCAGCGATGCGCTGTACGCCGAGGTGACGTCGGCCGCGCCCTATGCGGCGCTCGGCCGCGCCGACTTCGATGCCGTACTCGACTTCGTCGCCACCGGCGGCTACGCGCTCAAGGCCTATGAGCGCTTCGCCCGCATCCGGCTCGGCAACGACGGACTGTGGCGCGTCGCCAACCCGAACGTGGCGCAGCGCTACCGCCTCAACGTCGGCACCATCGTCGAAGCCGATATGCTCAAGGTCCGCCTGGTGCGCTCGCGCGCCTCGAAACTGATCCGGCGCGGCGGCAGGGTTCTCGGCGAGGTCGAGGAATATTTCGTCGAGACCATGGTGCCTGGCGACACCTTCGTGTTTTCGGGAGAAATCCTGCGCTACGAAACTCTGGTCGAGGACGAAGTCCATGTCTCGCGCGCGGCCGCGGAAGACCCCAAGGTGCCGGCCTACGCGGGCGGCAAATTTCCGCTTTCCACCTATCTGGCCGACCGCGTGCGCGGCATCATCTCCGATCCGCAGGCGTGGCGCGCGCTGCCGACGCAAGTCTGCGAGTGGCTCGAAATCCAGCAGTGGCGCTCGCAGATGCCGGACCGGGGCGAGCTGCTGGTCGAAACCTTTCCGCGCGCCGACAAGCATTATCTGGTCTGCTATCCATTCGAGGGCCGGCTCGCGCATCAGACGCTCGGCATGCTGCTGACGCGTCGCCTCGAGCGCGCGCGCCTCAAGCCGCTCGGCTTCGTCGCCAACGAATACGCGCTCGCGGTGTGGGGCATCGGCGACGTCGCCGCGCGGCTCGAGCGCGGCGGGCTGTCGCTCGCGGAGCTGTTCGACGAAGACATGCTTGGCGACGATCTCGAAGCCTGGCTCGCCGAGTCGGCGCTGATGAAGCGCACTTTCCGCAATTGCGCGATCATCGCCGGCCTGATCGAGCGGCGCTTCCCCGGGCAGGAAAAATCCCGCCGCCAGGTGACGATCTCGACCGACCTGGTCTACGACGTGCTGCGCAGCCACCAGCCCGACCACCTGCTGCTCCGCGCCGCGCGGGCCGATGCCGCGACCGGCCTGCTCGACGTGCGCCGGCTGGGCGATAGGCTCTCGCGCATCAAGGGGCGAATCGTCCATAAAGCGCTCGATCACGTTTCGCCGCTGGCGGTCCCGGTCATGCTGGAGATCGGGCGCGAGGCGGTCTACGGCGAAGCGGCCGACACGCTGCTCGCCGAAACCGAAGCCGAGTTGGTGAGGGAGGCGATGCAGTGAGGGTCGTGCTTGCACCCTCCCCGGCGGGGGGAGGGGCGGATCGTCGAAGACGATCCGGGGTGGGGCCGCCTTGCGCGCACTGACCCCCACCCGGCGCGCTTTGCTGGCCGACCTGCCCCCTACGGGGGGCGGTGAAGATCACGCGATGACCGTCGCCGGCATGACGTTCGTCGCCGACCCGGCCGGCGCGCTCTATTGGCCGGAGCAATCGCTTCTCGCCGTGGCCGATCTGCATCTGGAAAAAGGCTCGGCCTTCGCGACCCGCGGCGTGCTGCTGCCGCCCTACGACACGGCGGCGACGCTCGATCGGCTGGCGAAGCTCGTCGAGCGCTACGCGCCGCGCCTGGTCGTCGCCTTGGGCGACAGCTTCCATGACGGCGGCGGCCCGGCGCGGCTGACCGAGATCAGCCGCGCCGCGCTCAACACGCTGCAGCGCGGCCGCGATTGGGTTTGGCTCGCCGGCAATCACGATCCCGATCCAGCCGTCGGCATCGACGGCCGCTTTGCCGAAAGCCTGGCCATCGGTCCGTTGGCGCTCCGCCATGAGCCTTCGCCGCAGGCTTGCGACGGCGAAATCGCCGGACATCTGCATCCCGTCGCGCGCGTGGCGCGGCGTGGCCGCGCCGTCAGCCGCCGCTGTTTTGCCGGCGACGGCAAGCGGCTCGTCATGCCGGCCTTCGGCGCCTATGCGGGCGGCCTCAATATCCGCGATCCCGCCATCGTCGCGCTGTTCGGCGCACTGTCGTTCACCGCGCACATGCTGAGCGAACGGCGCATCTATGCGGTGCCCGCCGCACGCTGTCTGGCGGATTGAGATCAGTCGAGCTTGGTGTCCGACGCCTTGGCGCCGACGGCGCGCGGCTTGGGTTTTGCCGGCATCGCCGGGCTCGCGATTGCGTCCCAGCCGCCGGGCGGAGTCTTGACGGTGGTCGCATCGTCGGGTTGCGGTTCGGCGGTCCAGGTCTTGACCGCCAGCTGCGCCGCGGCGAGCGATTGCGGATCGAGACGGGACGCCACGTCGTCGCGTTTCTTGCCCGCGTCGTTGTCGCCCTGGATCGAGGCCAGCGCGAACCACTTGTAGGATTCCGCATAATTCTGCGCCACGCCGATGCCGCGGGCGTAGAGGATGCCGAGATTGTACTGACTGTCGGTGACGCCGTGATCGGCTGCCTCGCGGAACCAGTGCGAGGCGTTGGCGTAGTCCGCCGGGCCGTCGATGCCTTCGGCGTACAGCACGGCGAGATTGTGCATCGCCTTGGCATTGCCCTTCTTGGCCGCGGCCAGATAGAGGTCGCGGGCCGCCGTGAGGTCTTTTTTCACGCCGAGGCCTTTTTCGTACAAGCCACCGAGGCGGAATTGTGCCGGCGGCAAGCCGAGCCGCGCGGCGCGCGCCAGCCATAGCGCCGCCGCTTCGTTGCTTTGCTGCACGCCCCGGCCATCGGCAAAGCGCACGGCGACCTCGTAGGCGGCTGCCGCATCGCCGGACAGCGCCGCGGCGCGCAACGCCGGTCCGCCGATGCCGACCGGCAGCTTGTCGCCGAACGGCGAAGGCGCGGGAGCGACTGGCGCGCCGGTGTTGGTGCTCTTGGCTGACGGGTGCGGCACCGAGCCGGTGATATCGATCGACGGCGCGGCGAAGGCTGCAGCCAGCGGCGCATCGTCGTTCATGCTCAGTTGCCGGACCGGTCGGGGGTCGACGACTGCGCCCGATTTGGCGTTTGGCGGCGGGCTGGGCGCGGCGGCTGGTGCGGCGCTCGGCGGCGCACCCGGCAGCGGCAGCTGCAGCGGTGGAGACGTTTCCGCCGGCGGCGCCGCGGTATCCGGCGCGGGCGACGCCGAGACGGGCGGTGCTGTTTGTTCGGGCGGCGCGGGAGCCGGGGTCGGGTTGCTCTCGAACCAACGCGACGCGATCTGCAGACCGCCGATCAGGATCAGGGCAGCGGCGCCGGCGACGATCAGCTTGCGGGAGCGCGGTGTGGAATTTGCCAACAGGCCCGCACCGCCTTCGAACGTCGCGGCGCCCTTCCGACCGGACGGCGCCGCTGCGGCTGCCTGTGCGGCGCGGCGCGCCGCGGCGATGAAATTCGGCTTTTCGCCAGGATCCGCGATGACAGCCGGCTTTGCGGCGCCGGCCGCCGCTTCCGACGCGGCGATGCGGTCGGCCGCCGACGGCGGCTGCCGCGATCGACCCACTGCCGAGCCGGGCTCCAGCGGATGATCCGGCGGCAGGTCCGGATCAATCGGCATCCGCTTGGCGGCTGCCGCGGCGGCAGCGCGATTCGCGGGCTCGACGACGGCGACGCGCGCCTCGTGCGGCGTCGCTTCGGCGAGCGACGACGGCTCGGGTTGGAAGATCTCGTCCGCCGCCATTGCCTTGTGCAGAGCCGGCGCCGCGCGGGTCGCGGATTCGCGGATCCCGCTTTCGATCATGGCGAGGCGGTCGACCACGTGCTCGACCGTGCCCTGCACGGCCTCGAGCGACTCCTGGGTCCGTCGTTCGCTCTGCTTGATCTCGGCCACATCGCGCCCGATCGCGTCCGGCACGACCGCCAGGCCTGCTGCGCCGCCGCCGGCCAAACCCTTGATCTGTTCGATGTGCACCAGCAAGTCGGCAATGCCCCGTTCGACCGCTTCCAGATGGCCGAGCCGCGCATCCGAGGCGTCGAAGCGCTGCACCAGCATGGCAATGCGGTCCTCGAGGTGGGCCAGCGCCGCGTGGTCGGTGTGGGTGAGCTGAACCCATTCAAGCTTCTCGATGAGGCCGGAGAACAGCTTTTCGAGCTCGCGCGGTACCGCGTGGCCGGCCTCGGTCGAAGCCGCCAATGCATTGGACAAGGTCTCGATGCGGTTCTCGAGTGCCGAGATCGCTTCGCCGCTCGCGGACGTATTGGCGACACCATCGACCTTCGCGGCCAGGCTGCGCACGTCCTCCGCGACCTTGGTCAGGGTTTCGTTGGAGGCGACATGAGAGACGATGCCGCGCAAGGCGCCGATCGCCGTCTCAAGCTGCTGCAGCGCCGCCGGATCGTCCTTGGCGACGATCAGGTCGAGCTTCTGGCCCAGCGCTTTGATCGCGTCGTCGAAGCCGACGAGGCTCTCAGCCGGCGTCAGCCCGCGCAGCGCTTCATGCACCTCGTTGAGGGCCCGTTCGAGACCCGCCAGCGCCGTCGCGTCAATGCCGCATTGGCGCGAATGGTCGATGCGCTGGGCGAGCGCCCTGACCTCGATCTCCAGCGATTCAACGGCCCGGCGCGGCAGCGCTTCGGTGATGAGCTGCGCGATCTCGGCGAGGTCCGAGCGAATGCCGGCCACGGAGCTTTCCAGATCGCTCGACGGCCGCAGCGCCTCGATCCGCGCCGTAATTTGCCGGAGTTGGTCTTCCAGCCCGGTAAGGTCGACTGTCCGCTCCGGTACCCCGATGATCGCGGCCTCGCGCGCGGTCGGCTGTTCGACCGGAGCCTCTCTGACCGGTGTGGCCAAAGGCTCATTCGCCAAGATGTTCTGCGCGTCGCGTTCCAAGGTGGCGTGAGGCTCAGATACGGAAAAGTCCTGAACGTCCCGCGCCGCAGCGTTCAGGGCCTCCCTGATCGGGCTGATCAAATCCTCCGTCACCGGGGCGGCTGAAGCCTCACGCGCCGGAGCGGCCGGAGCGCTGCTGACCGGGACCGTCAGACGTTCGCTGGTTGAGGCGGCGGCCGGCGGCGCGCTGACCGCGGTGGTCCGGACCTCCCGTGCTGCTACGCTGAGAGCCTCTCGGACCGGACCGGTCGGATCCTCTCGCGCCAGGGCCGCGAATGTCTCTCTGGCCGGCACCTTACGCGCGACCTGCCGCACCGGACTCTGATCGCTCGCGGCGGCGGGAGCGATGTTGGGAACGGCGCCGCCGTCGAGCATGCGTTGCCGCGCCGCAATCTCGGCAAGCGCCTGGTCGATCGAGAGGCCGCCGACCGGGGCCGGCGGCGGCGGTTTGCGAACGGGCGCTGGCGCCGGCTCAATTGCCGGCACCGCAGCCTGACGGAATTTCACCGGAGCGCCGGTCAGCCGCAGCGCGCCGGCATCGCGCGGCGCCGCAACAGGCTGCGGCAACGGGCGCTGCTGGACCGCCTGGCGGTGCGATTTCTCCAGGCTCGGCGGCTGGCGGCGCGATTCCTCGTGGCTGTGCGCCAGACGCTCGATCTGGTGCGTGAGCTTGTCCAGACGTCCATGAAGCTGGCCGAGTTCCTCGCGAGTCCGATGCGCCTCGTGTTGCGCCTCCTGCCGGACTTCGCGGCGAGCCGCGTCACGGGCCTCTTGGCGGATGCGCTTGGATTCGCGAATCGCGTCGTTGACGCGGGCACCGGGGTCGTTGAGATCGGGATTGCGGCTGCGGCGTCGCGACCCGCGATCGCGGCGGGATTCCCGATCGTCACGCCGGGGCGCGCGCGGCACATCGGCTTCGGTCTCGGCATCGAAAGCGGCGCGGCGCACCGGCTCATCGTCCCGAATCACGCGGTCCCGAATCACCTGGTCTCGAATCACCCGGTCTCGAATCACGTGGTCTCGAATCCCATTGTCCCGTGTCACGTCCCGTCGGACGTCGTCCGGCTGAATGACGCTGTTAAGCCACTCGCCGACCGACACGCCGGATTGTTGCGCGGCCGTGCGCGCGGACTCGCGCGCTTCGGGACGGAGCCCTCTCAGATTCCACGGACCGCCAGATCTCATGTCACGCCCAAACCACCGTGGGAGCAGGTGCCATTCTCAAGCCGTCGTGCATCAACGGAAGATGCGAACGGCACGGGTCCCCGGCTACCGACTTTTGAGGATTACGGTAAATAAGCCGTTAAGGCCGCGGAGCGACGGCGGCCAGGGCCGCGGCGCACCCAAAGGAAAGAGAAGAATTCCGGCGGGCTAGGTGGTCTTGAATTCGAGCGGAGCGAGCGGCTTGGCGGCCGGATAGGCATAGCGGCCAAGCCGGACCAGCAGAACGCAGGTGATCGCCAGCGCCACTTCAAAGACGAGGAAAATCTGCGAATAGGAATGAAAGGCGTCGAACGCGCGCCCGCCGAGCGCCGGGCCAAGGCCGGTGCCGACATTGAACACCATGAACATCAGCCCGTAGATCTTCCCATAGGCCTTCATGCCGAAGTAGCGGCCGACAAAGAACGCCATGAGGTCGATCTCGGCGCCGATGCCGGCGCCGCACAGCGCCGCCCCCAACAGCGGAACCGGATAGCTCCAGCCGCTGCCCAGCAGCGCGATGCCGAGCATCGGCAGAATGAAGAAACAAACCGCGACATACGGTCCCCAGAACCGATCCAGGCACCAGCCGCACGCAACCCGACCGACGATGATGGCGAGACCGGCCGTGGACAGCGCGCCGGTCGCGACCTGCAGGGCAATTCCACGGTCGGTCAACAGCGCGACGATGTGGACGATCGTACCGTTAATCGCGAGGACGCCGAGAAAAAACGCAATCGTCAGCGACCAGAAATTCCAGGTCTTAAGCGCCGCCATCGTGTCGATGCCCGGTGCCGCGGCCGCCCTGCCGGCGGCAACAGTCGCGGACGCCGCCGTGACGCGGCGCTCGCGAACGAACAGCGAGACCGGCAGCAGAGCGAGCACCACGATGGCGATCGCCAGCCCGAAATAGGCGTCGCGCCAGCCATACCGGCTGATCAGATAGGCGGCGAACTGGGGAATTAACGCAACGCCGAGACCGACGCCCGCGGTCGCGATGCCAAGCGCGAGGCCGCGCTTGCGGTCAAACCATTGCGACAGCACGGCCGCATAGGGAATCGGCGTTTGGATGCCGCCGACAAAGCCGACAACGGCGAAGATCAGGTAGACATAAAACATCGCCTGCGGCTGCATCAGCCCGAAGCCGGCGACCGCAAGGGCGAACAGGATGATGCCGGGGATCATGCTGCGCCGCGCGCCCCACCGATCGATCAGCCAGCCCACCAGCGGACACGCCAGCGCGGTCAGCCACGTGCTCACGCCCAACGCGCTCGCTAGATCGCCGCGGCTGATGCCGAGCCCCTCGGTCACGGGTTTAAGAAAAACGCCGAAGGAGAAAATCAGGATTGAACCGGTGCCGACCAACAGCCCGCAGGCGCAGGCGAATACGATCCACCATCGGCTGGCAAAGATGCCCCCCATAACGCTCCTCCCGTGCGGCACCGCAACCGTTTTGTTTTTCGCGGTCGTTCGGCGACTTAGCGTGCCATGACCGGACTTTTTTAGCGGCGCGGCGTGCGCTCCACAAGCCGCAGCCCGGAAGGCGGCAGCGTGCTATAGTTCGGGCAAAACTATGGTCCTGGGAGCAGCAGCCAATGACGCTGATCGAACAACGCGCGCCGGCGCGGCCGCCGGTCGCCCCCCGCGAAACCGCGGAACCCGATATCGCGACGACGCGCCCGGGAACGCCGGGCGGCATCTTCATGCGGCAGTTCTGGCATGCGGTTTATCGCAGCCAGGATTTGCCGGCCGGCCAGGCCAAGCCGATTCGCATCATGAGCGAGGATTATGCGCTGTACCGCGGCGCCTCGGGCGCCGCCCAGGTCGTCGACTACCGCTGCCCGCATCGCGGCGCGCCGCTGCATCTCGGCTGGATCGAGGACGACGCCATCCGCTGCGTCTATCACGGCTGGAAGTTCGACTGCTCCGGCCAATGCATCGACCAGCCGGCCGAAGAGGCGGGCTTCGCCCGCAAGGTGCGTCTGCGCGTCTACCCGACCCGTGAATATCTCGGCCTCGTCTTTGCTTATTTCGGACCGGGCGAACCGCCGCCGTTCCCGCATTTTCCGCACCGCTCGAGCCCGGGGCTGATCCAGGTCTGGAACGTCGAGCCGGTGCCCTGCAACTATTTGCAGAGTTTCGAGAACAGCATGGACGAGGTCCATGTCGCCTTCACCCATCAGCCCGGCGGCTCGCACGCCAAGCTTTCGGCCGACCTGCCGATCATCACCGCGGAGGAGACCGACTGGGGCATGCTGCGCTTCGGCAAGCGCCAGACCGGCAAAGTGCGGCAGACCCTGCACTGCGCGCCGAACCTGACGCGCGTGATCGTGCCGCCGCTTGCCGGCATGGACGGCGTCGGCGGCTGGACCGAAATCTATTTCAGCTTCACCCCGGTCGACGACGAGAACCATCTCTGGCTGATCACCAGCCACGTCGAAGCCACCGGCAAGGATGCCGATACTTATCGCGCCAAGCGCGCCGAATACGACCGCAATGTCGCCCAGGCGCCGCCGGTGATGGAGGTGGTGCGCGATCTGTGGTCGGGCAAACGGCGGTTTGCCGACGTGACGCATCCCGACCTCGCCATCGTTCAGGACATCGCGGTGCAGGCCGGCCAGGGCCGCATCGAGGATCGCGCCAGCGAGCGGCTTGGCCGATCGGACGCCGGAATCATTCTCTGGCGCAGGATTCTCGCCCGCGAGTTGCGCGCCATCGCCGAAGGCCGCCCGGCCAAGCGCTGGACGTCGCCGCCGGCCGACGTCGTCCCGACGCTCGGCTTCTAGCGACGCCGCGCGTTCTGGCCTTTGCCGAGTCCCGGTTTATATGACTGCTGTGCCGTTTCGCCGATGGGAAGGACCCATGCCCGACGCCTTCATCTACGATCACGTGCGCACGCCGCGCGGCCGCGGCAAAGTCGACGGCGCGCTGCATGAGGTGACCGCGCTCAACCTCGCCAGCCAGGTGCTCGGCGCCATCAAGCGCCGCAACGATCTCGATACCAGGCAGGTCGACGATGTCGTGCTCGGCGTGGTCGATCCGGTGGGCGAGGCCGCCGCCGATATCGCGCGCATCGCGGCGCTGGTCGCCGGCTATGGCGACAGCGTCGCCGGCGTGCAGATCAATCGCTTTTGCGCGTCCGGCCTCGACGCGGTGAACTTCGCCGCGGCGCAGATCATGGCCGGCCAGCAGAACATGGCGGTCGGCGGCGGCGTCGAGTCCATGAGCCGGGTCGGCATCGGCGCGGCGGGCGGCGCCTGGTCGGTCGATCCGTCGATTGCGGTCGCGCATTATTTCGTGCCGCAGGGCATTTCCGCCGACCTCATCGCCACCAAATACGGAATTTCCCGCGACCAGGTCGACGCCTATGCGGTGGAAAGTCAGAAACGCGCGGCAGCGGCCTGGGACGAAGGCCGCTTCGACCGCTCGGTGATGCCGATCACGGACGTCAACGGACTGACCATCCTGGCCAAGGACGAGCATATGCGCCCCGGCACGACCATGCAGTCGCTGGGCGCCTTGCAGCCTGCGTTCGTGCAGATCGGGGAAGCCGGCGGCTTCGATGCGGTCGCCATCCAGGCGCACCCCGAAATCGAATACCTCAATCACGTGCATCATGCCGGCAATTCCTCGGGCATCGTCGACGGCGCCGCCGCCGTGCTCATTGGCAATGCGGCCGCCGGCAAGCGCGCCGGCTTAAAGCCGCGCGCCCGGATCAAGGCGTTCGCCAATATCGGCTCCGAGCCGGCGCTGATGCTGACCGGCCCGGTCGACGTCACCCGAAAAGTGCTGAAGAACTCCGGCATGGCGCTGTCCGACATCAACCTCATCGAGATCAACGAGGCGTTCGCCTCGGTGGTGCTGCGCTATCTGCAGGCGTTCGATCTCGATGCCGCGAAGGTCAACGTCAACGGCGGCGCCATCGCGCTGGGCCACCCGCTCGGCGCCACCGGGGCGATGATTCTCGGCACCGCGCTCGACGAGTTGGAGCGGCGCGACCTGTCGACCGCGCTGGTCACGCTGTGCATCGGCGCCGGCATGGGCACCGCCACGATCATCGAGCGGGTATGAGGGCGTAACGGGGGAGCAACATGCCAAAGATCGATATCGCCAATGTTCCGGTCGACGCCCGCACCGGTTATCCGGAGCCGCTCAATCGCGTGGTCGTCGGCCGCGAGCGCAAACGGCTCGGCAATGCCGTCGGCCTCGACCAGTTCGGCGTCAATCTCACCACGCTCAAGCCCGGCGCCGCCTCCGCGCTGCGGCATTGGCACGAGCAGGAAGATGAACTGGTCTACGTCCTGCAAGGCGAGATCGTGCTGATCGAGGACGGCGGCGAGACCGTGCTCAAGCCGGGCGATGCCGCGGGCTTCAAGGCCAACACCCCGAACGGCCATCATCTCGTCAACAGAACGACCGGCGACGCCGTTTATCTCGAAATCGGCACCCGCGCGAAGCACGAGAAGGCCGAATATCCGGACGTCGATCTGATCATGCGACGCGACGCGGCCGGCGCGCGCTACACGCACAAGAATGGCGAGCCGTATTGATGAGCTTCAGTAATTTTTCCATCGACGTCGATGCCGACGGCGTGGCGCTGATCACCTGGACCATGCCGGGACGATCGATGAACGTCATCGACGCCGTGGTGACGCAAGAACTGTCCGCGCTCGTCGAGCAGGTCACAACCGACGCCGCAATCAAGGCCGTCATCATCACGTCCGACGAGGAAGCGTTCTGCGCCGGCGCCGACCTCACCATGCTGGAGGCGCTGAGCCGCCATTACGCGGACCTGGCGGCGGCGCAGGGCGAGGTTGCGGCGAATGGGTGGCTGTTCGAGGAAAGCAGGAAATTTTCGCAGCTGTGTCGCCGCATCGAGACCTGCGGCAAGCCGTGGGTCGCCGCGATCAACGGCACCGCGCTGGGCGGCGGCTTCGAACTGGCGCTGGCCTGCCATCACCGCATAGCCGCCGATAGCGACAAGACGCGGCTCGGGCTGCCGGAAGTCAAGGTCGGGCTGTTCCCGGGCGGCGGCGGCACGCAGCGGGTCGCGCGCATGCTGCCGCCGGCGGACGCGCTGCAATTCCTGCTCAAGGGCGAGCATATTTCGGCCGACCGGGCCAAGGCCTTGAAGCTCATCGATGCGGTGGCGCCGCCCGGCGACCTCGTCAGGACGGCCAAGGCCTGGATCCGGTCGAGCGGCACCGCCCGGCAGCCGTGGGACAGCGAAAATTTCAAGCTGCCCGGCGGCCCGGTCTACGCCAAGGCCGGCATGATGGTGTTGACGCCGGCCAACGCCATTTATCGGCGCGAGACTTACGACAATTACCCGGCTGCGCGCGCCATCATGCAGGTGGTCTACGAGGGCCTGCAATTGCCTTTTGACCAAGCGCTGCGCGTCGAGTCGCGCTGGTTCGCGAACATCCTGCGCTCGCCGGAAGCCGCGGCGATGATCCGCTCCCTGTTCGTCTCGCTGCACGACATCAACAAGGGCGCGCGACGTCCCGCCGCCATCCCGCCAAAGAAGCTCGAAACCATCGGCGTGGTGGGCGCGGGATTCATGGGCGCCGGGATTGCTTATGTCAGCGCGCTCGCCGGCCTCGAAGTCGTCCTGGTCGATCGCGATCCCGAGACTGCCGAAAACGGCAAGGCGTATTCGCAACGGCTGATCGCCGAGCAGTTAAGCCGCGGCCGCGCCAGCGCAGCCGACCGCGACGCGCTGCTGGCGCGCATCCAGCCGACCGCCGATTTCGTGGCTTTGAAGAAATGCGATCTCGTCATCGAGGCGGTGTACGAGGATCGCCGGGTCAAGGAAGAAGTCATATCGCGCGTGCAGAACGTGATCGGCGAAACCACGATCTTCGGCTCCAATACCTCGACCTTGCCGATTACCTCGCTCGCCGACGCGTTCAAGGACCGCGCGCGTTTTATCGGCATTCACTTCTTTTCGCCGGTCGAGCGCATGATGCTGGTCGAGATCATCTGCGGCAAGCAAACCGGCGAGATGGCGCTTGCCGGCGCGATCGACTTTGTGCGCGTCATCCGCAAGACGCCGATCGTGGTCAACGATTCGCGCGGCTTCTACACCTCGCGCGTGGTCGGCACCTATCTGCGCGAGGGCCATCTGATGCTGGCCGACGGCATCCCGCCGGCGATGATCGAGAATGTCGGCCGCATGGCCGGCATGCCGGTCGGCCCGCTCGCCCTCAACGACGAGGTCGCGGTCGACCTCGCCTGGAAGATACTCAAAGCGACCGAAGCCGATCTCGGCCCGCAGATGGTGGATGGGCGGCAAAAGGCGCTGCTCGAAGACATGGTGGAAAAACGCGGCCGCTTCGGCCGCAAGAACGGCAAGGGCTTTTACGACTATCCGCAGAACGGTCCGAAACGGCTGTGGCCGGGTCTCGCCGACCTGCAGCCCGCCAAGCTCGATGCCGACGCCATCGACGTCACGGAGCTCAAGCAGCGCCTGCTGGCGATCCAGGCGCTGGAATCGGCCCGCTGCATCGAGGAGGGCGTTGTCGTCGACATGCGTGAAGCCGACGTCGGCTCCATCCTGGGCTTCGGCTTTGCACCTTTTTCCGGCGGTACGATCTCCTACATCGACGGCATGGGCGCCAAGGCTTTCGTCGATCTCTGCAGCCATTTGGCGAAGCGCTGCGGCGAGCGCTTTCGACCGTGCAAGCTTTTGCTCGACATGGCGAAAAAGGGCGAGACGTTCTATCGCCGGTTTCCGCCGCCGCAGCATCCGGCGGCGGCCTGATCGCCATGACCGCCGGATTTCCCTTTCAAGCCTGCCCTGTGTAAGGTCGCGGCCCATTTTTCCCCGGGATGCTGTATGGCGCGTGATCAAGTCGACCTGACGCCGATCGAGCGCCGCGACGAGCTCGTCGCCTGGATCGCTCAAGGCGCCAGGCCAAAGGCGCAATTCCGTATCGGCACCGAGCATGAGAAGTTCGCCTTCACGCGCGAGGCGCACCGCCCGGTGCCGTACGAAGGGCGCCGCGGCATTCGCGCGCTGCTCGAGGGCATGCAGCACCTGCTCGGCTGGCAGCCGATCATGGAAGGCCGAAACGTCATCGGCTTGTTCGACGTCACCGGCGGCGGCGCCATCTCGCTCGAGCCCGGCGGCCAGTTCGAGCTGTCGGGCGCGCAGTTCGAAACCGTGCATCAGACCACGAGCGAGATCATGGCGCATCTGGCGCAGGTGCGCGAGGTGGCGCGGCCGTTGCACATCGGCTTTCTCGGCATCGGCATGACGCCGGACTGGACGCTCGCCGACATGCCGAAAATGCCGAAGGGGCGCTACAAGATCATGACCGCCTACATGCCGAAGGTCGGCACCCGCGGCCTCGACATGATGTATCGAACCTGCACGGTGCAGACCAATCTCGATTTCTCCTCGGAAGCCGACATGGTCAAGAAGCTGCGGGTGTCGGTGGCGCTGCAGCCGGTGGCGACGGCGCTGTTCGCCAATTCACCGTTCACCGACGGCAAGCCCAACGGCTTCTTGTCGTTCCGGTCGGAAATCTGGCGCGACACCGACAACGCCCGCGCCGGCATGCTGCCGTGGGCCTTCGAGGACGGCATGGGCTTCGAGCGCTGGGTCGACTACGCGCTCGACGTGCCGATGTATTTCGTCAAGCACGACGACGAATATGTCGATGCCTCGGGCCAGTCGTTTCGCGACCTGATGGCGGGCAAGCTCGCCGCCATGCCGGGCGCCCGCGCCACCATCTCCGATTGGGCAAACCATCTCAGCACCACGTTCCCGGAGGTGCGGCTCAAGCGCTATCTCGAAATGCGCGGTGCCGATTCCGGGCCGTTGCCGAACCTTCAGGCGTTGCCGGCCTTCTGGGTCGGCCTGCTTTATGACGACGTGTCGCTCGATGCCGCTTGGGATCTCGTCAAACATTGGAGCGCGCAGGAGCGGCAAAAACTTCGGGACGCGGTGCCGAAGGAGGGGCTGGCGGCGATGATCCGCGGCCGGACCGTGTTCGAGATTGCGACCGAGGTCATCAAATATTCGCGCGCCGGTCTGGCGCGCCGCAAGCGATTCGATGTCGGCGGCCGTGACGAGACGCACTACCTTGAAGTGCTGGAAGATCGCCTCGCCCGCGGCACCACGCCGGCGCAGGAACTGTTGGCGAAGTTTCAGGGACCGTGGGGCGGCTCGGTCGATCCGATTTACACCGAAGAGGCGTATTGAGGCTTTAGTCGATGTCGTACAGGCGCCGCGCCTCGCGCAGCGCCGCCGCGCAGCCGGCGGCATCGCCCGCGTCATCCGCCTTGTGCGCCCGATCGAGCGCCGCATCGGCATCGGCGTTGGCCTTGCGCTCCGCATGCGCGACCGCGCTCGGCGTCGGCTGATGGTGCAGTTGCGCGCCGACCGATTGATCGGCGGTCGGTCCGGTTTCCGGGCCCGCGGGAGTGACGCTGATTTGTTGCTCAAGCTGGGCGATTTGCGCCGTGCAAGGCCCGGCCACGGCGGCCGGGACTGCGACAAACAGCACGCCAAATATCGATACCCCGATCGCGGCGCCGTACCCGCGCAATCCATCCGAAACCCGGCTTTTTACCAACTGATCTGGGACGCGCATGAGAGTTCTCCCCGATATGGCACCTTTTCTCCTTCAACCCGGCAAACCGGTGAATGTTCAGCGCGACCGCCCGGCCTTTGGACTTGTGGTCAAGTTCAACAGAACTTCATTGCGGAATCAAAGCCTTGCCGAATTGATTCTATATTTACCAGTTTTGATGACACTGGGGCAGCCACAGTGGCGGCGCTCTTGTCATGACCAAGTCACTCACCATCGACGTGCAGCGCAAGAACGCCGAGCGGCAGCTCTTTGGCGCCCGCCGCGCTTTGGCGCATCTCGTCGAGCTTTACGACAGCGGCCAGTGGAAGCACCTCTATAAGGAGGATGTCTTCGCCCAAGCGGTCCGCCAGGCTCGCCAGGCGGTCGATCATTGGACCGACGTCGTGGCCAGGGGCGAGGACGACCGTCGCTAGCGCATCGTCTCGACTCCCGACCCCAGGCGGATCATGATCGCCGGGACGGAAAAATCCCAACGGGAGGACGACGTGCTCGAACTCTATCACAACGTCAATTCGGTCTGCGCCCAGAAGGTCCGTATCGCGCTCAACGAAAAGGGCCTCGATGCCGAGGAGCATCTCCTGACGCTGCGCGGCGATCAGTTCGATCCGGCCTATCTTGCGCTCAATCCCGGCGGCGTGGTGCCGACGCTGGTCCACGACGGCAATACCATCATCGAATCCGCACTCATTCTGTATTACCTCGACGAAGCCTTTCCGGCCGCGCCGCTGCTGCCGACGGCGCCGCTGCTGCGCCACCGGGCGCGGATGTACAACAAGTTGATCGACGAATATCTGCACAATTCCTGCATGATCCTCACCTTCGCCACGGCCTTCCGGCCGAACTTTCTCAAGCTGTCGCGCGAGGCGTGGCTCGCCGAGGTCAACAAATCGCCGCTCAAGCGGCGAGCCGAATATAAGCGCAGCGTGATCGAGCACGGCCTCGAATCCGAATTCGCGCGCGACGCGCTGGCCCAGCATCAGAAGCTGCTGTCCTGGATGGACCAATCGCTGCAGTCCGGTCCGTATCTGGCCGGCGACAGCTTTTCGCTCGCCGATTGCGCCGTGGTCCCCTATATCGTGCGGCTCGACCTGTTGAAGCTGCGCGGCCTGTGGGATCGCTATCCGGCGATCGAGGACTGGTGGGGCCGCATGCGCGCGCGGCCGTCGATCAAGGCCGAAATCTACGATCGCATGACCGAGACCGATTGGGCGCCGTTCCGAAACCTGGCGCCCGATCCCTGGCCGAAAGTGGAGGCCTTGCTGCGGGCGGCCTGAGCGGCCTGCGGCAGCAGGCAGCGGCCCCAAGCGCGTTTAACTCTGACGGGTAATCGAGGGCTCCGATCTGCCATGGCGTCGCCGATCAATGCCGCCCTCTGCGCGCTGGTGGCGACCGCGTTCTGGAGCCTGCTCGGCTATGCGATCAGCCGCCATCTGCTGCCGCGCGCGCTGGCCCTTGGCGCAGCGCCTGTCATGGGCTGGGCGGTGCACAGCGCCGTAACCCTGCCGCTGTTCGAACTGATCGGATTTTCCCGTCTCGCCGTCGTCGCCGTGGCGGGGCTGTGCGCGGTCGCGGCCGGCGTTTCGCTCCGTGCCCGCGCCGCAAACGGCGACGACGAGGCGGCACCGGCGATTCCGGCGTGGGCGTTTTTGGCCGCCGCGATGCTGGCGCTGGTTCCGGCCGTCGCCATCATGCCGAAGATATCCGCTGACGCGGTTCACGTCGCCGATCCGATTTTCGATCATTCGAAGATCGCCATCATCGAAGCGATGGTGCGGCAGGGCCTGCCGCCCATCGATCCGGTTTTTGGCACCGCCGCCGCGCCGGGCCGCCTGGTCTATTATTACTTGTTGCACTACAGCGCGGCCGAATTGGCGCTGCCGCTCCAGGTGAGCGGCTGGGAAGCCGATATCGGGGTGACCTGGTTCACCGCGTTTGCGTCGTTGAGCCTGATGATGGGGCTTGGCGTCTGGCTCAGCAAACGGCCCGCAGCCGCGATCGTCGTTGTGCTGCTTGCCGCCGCGACGTCGTTGCGCCTGATGCTGAGCTGGGCGCTGTCGCTCGATTACGGCTTCGGGCCGTTTCTGGCTTCGCCCACCGGCTTCGCCAGTTGGCTGGTTCAGGCGGCGTGGTCGCCGCAGCATGTGATGGCGGCGTCCTGTGTCGTGACGGCGATGCTGTTGGTCGTCCGGTTTGCCGAGCGCCAGAGCTTGCTGTTGCTGGGCGCGCTGGCGCTGGTCGTCGCCGCAGGCTTCGAGAGCTCGACCTATGTGGGCGGCATTACCTTCGGCCTTTCGGCATTGGCTGCGGCGCCGCTGTTGCTTGCCGGCATGGCCGCCGCGCAACGGATCCGGTTCGTGGTCGGTTTGGCGGTCGCGGCCACGTTGGCGCTCGGTGTCGCCGCGCCGTTCGTGCTGGATCAATTCGGGGCGCTCGCGGCCCGCGGCACCGGCGCGCCGGTCATCGTTCATCATTTCGAAGTGTTGGGCGACATGTTTCCGCCAATGCTGCGCCGCGTGCTGGACCTGCCGGCCTATTGGCTCATCCTGCTGCCGATCGAATTTCCCGTCGCCTATGTGGCCGGCACGCTCGCGCTCGTCGCCATGCTGCGCCGCGCGGCGCCGGCGCCCGACAGGCTCGCCGTCGCGGCATTGGCCTGCCTTGCCGCGGTGGGGCTTTCGGCGTCGTGGCTGCTGACGAGCCGTGTCGGCTCGAACAACGACCTTGGGCTGCGCGCCATATTGCCCGCGCTGGTGATCCTGACCGCGGCTGCTGCGGCCGGCGTCATGCTCGTTCCCCGCCGCGGCCTGATCGTCGCCGCCGCAGTCGGCGGCCTCGTTCTCACGCTGCCCGACACAGCGAAGATGCTCCGCTCCAATATCGTCGGCACGGCGGTCCCGGACGGCAACGTCTTCGCGCAGGCGCCGGAGCTGTGGCAGGCGGTGCGCCGCTACGCGCCGCCGACCGCACGCGTCGCCAACAATCCGCGATTCCTGCAGGACCTGACGCCATGGCCGGTGAATTTAAGCTGGGCACTGCTTGGCCAGCGCAGTTCATGCTTTGCCGGACTGGAACTGGCGCTGACCTTCGCGCCGT
>Ga0182024_10008124_pt1 | contig 22310 bp, 16 predicted proteins | sample P32metaG_FD_120480 | JGI IMG/M metagenome (GOLD analysis project Ga0182024, IMG submission 120480) | Permafrost microbial communities from Stordalen Mire, Sweden - P3-2 metaG (Illumina Assembly) | ecosystem: Environmental > Terrestrial > Soil > Wetlands > Permafrost | place: Sweden: Stordalen... | reverse complement strand
GCGCGCGGATCCAGAATAAATGGCGGCCCGCTTGGCCAGCAATAGATTCCGATCTGATAGACACACAGAGCGAAAAGGTACGCGCCAAGCAGGCGTTCCGGTCGAGACTTGCTTTTGGCGTGTATGGCCATAGTTCTGGGACGGAAATTATCGTCCGCCGCGTCTTGCATGTCCATGAGAGCTTTTTAATATTTTTGGATTGCGCCGATGGTGTTGGCCGTCCAATTCCACTTGCCACCGCCGTGCTAGAATGCGCCTCGAGCTAAACGCTGACACATGCTCAAGAAAATTCTCATCGCCAATCGCGGGGAAATCGCCGTGCGCATCGCGCGGGCTTGCCGCGAGATGCGCATCACGTCCGTCGCGGTTTTCAGCGATGCGGACCGCGCTGCGCTGCATGTCCGGCTTGCGGACGAAGCCTATCCGGTCGGCCCTGCTCCTTCGCGCGAGAGCTATCTTCGCATGGACAAGCTGATGGAAGTTGCGCGCCGTGCTGGATGTGACGCGCTGCATCCCGGATATGGATTCCTCGCCGAAAATCCAGCGCTCGCTCGCGCTTGCGCGGAAAACAAAATTACGTTTATCGGCCCTTCGCCCGAAGCGATGGAGCGACTGGGATCGAAAACCGCAGCGCGTCAACTTGCCGCTCGCGCCGGCGTGCCCATGGTGGCCGGAACCAAAGACCCAATTGCAAATCACGAGGATGCCGCGAAGATTGCCAAAACGCTTGGCTATCCAGTCTTGCTCAAGGCCGTCGCCGGCGGCGGCGGGAAAGGCATGCGTCTGGTCGCCGTCGATTCAGACATGGCTGCCGCGTGGCGTGATGCCTCCTCCGAAGCTCAAAATGCCTTTGGCGATGCGCGCCTCTATCTGGAAAAGTATGTGGAGCGGCCGCGCCACATTGAAATTCAAATTTTCGGCGACACGCACGGCCACATCGTTTACCTCGGCGAGCGCGAATGCTCCGTCCAGCGCAGGCACCAAAAAGTAATCGAGGAATCGCCGTCGTCCATCATGACGCCTGACTTGCGGCTTGCCATGGGCGAAGCCGCAGTGCGCCTGGCAAAGGAAGCTGAATATACGAACGCTGGCACGGTTGAATTCCTGGTGGACGCCGCGCGCAATTTTTATTTTCTCGAAGTGAATACGCGTTTGCAGGTGGAGCATCCGGTTACGGAACTGGTAACCGGCCTCGATCTGGTGAAGCTCCAAATACAAGTTGCTGCAGGCGAACCGCTCCCCTTTTCTCAGGAAGACGTCACGCTATCCGGACACGCCGTCGAATGCCGCCTCTACGCGGAGGATCCCGCCAATCAATTTTTCCCATCGCCCGGAAAAATCTTTTCGCGGCGCACTCCCTCCGGCCCCGGAATTCGCCTGGATGACGGCGTATACGAAGGGTTCACGGTTTCCACTGAATACGATCCGATGCTCGGCAAACTGATTGCCCACGGACAGGACCGCGCGGAAGCGATTGCTCGTCTCGATCGCGCGCTCGAAGAGTATTCGGTCACCGGAATAAAAACAAACGCAAGCCTCTTGCTTAGCATTCTTCGCGATCCGGATTTTGCGCATGGAGAAATTTACACTCGCTGGCTCGATGAACGGCTTCCCCAACTTCTGGCTGCGCAGCAAGCAATGGAAAAAGACACGGTCGCCGAAGATGCGGCCGCACTTGCGGCATTGTTGCACTTTTTAAAAACGCAAAAAGTATCGCGCTCGGACGAATCGATTACCGCAACAACATCGCGCTGGAAGCGCCAAGCGCGTACGGAACAGATCGAACGCAGCGAATAGCAGCCAAAGAAATTCGAGGGCAAAATGAACCGATGAAATATGAAATTGTAATCAACGGAACAAGCCGCAGCGTGGAGTTCACTCCGCCTGCGAACGGTTCCTCGCGCATGAAACTCACGATAGACGGAAGGAAAGTGGGAGCATGTGCCGTGCCCGTTTCGCCCAGCGCATATTCCATTCTTCTCGACGGAAGGTCTCTGGAAGTCACGGTTGAAGAAAACCCGGATAGTTTTTTGGTCCGCGTAAATGGTCGCGAATTTCAGGCGCAAGTGGTGGACCCGCGATCATGGCAGCATGCCCGCGGCGCCGGCGCGGAGCTGGAAGGGCGTCAGCAACTGGTCGCGCCCATGCCCGGGAAAATTGTTCGCGTTCTGGCGGCCGTAGGTCAGCAGGTCAGTGCCGGGGAAGGATTGCTGGTGATCGAAGCGATGAAAATGCAAAACGAAATTCGCTCGCCTAAATCCGGAACGGTAGAAAAATTGGCGCGCGAAGGTCAAACGGTGAATGCGGGAGAAGTACTGGCCGTTGTGGGGTAGGTTTAAGTGGCATGGGCTTTAAAAGCCTAGGCCACGTAAACCTGCGTCAATAACACTGGGTATGTTCTTTCGTAGGATTGGGCCAAAACTCTTTATGCGGCGCGCATTACTCGCGTTCGATGACCACGTTTGAGGAGGGAACTTCGAGGCGCATCATGCGATGGTTCCCGTCGAGGTACAACATAATTTCCAGGTCCGGCGAACTGACGCGCAGTGTTTCGTACCTGCCGTTCCCGGCCTGCTGCTGACCGAGAGATTCCACCGAAATACTGCCTGGGACCATGTCTTGCGGGATGAGGACAGGAAATGTTTGCTTGCCGCCTGTCTTCCAATCGTAGAGCCTCGCGAGGATGCCGAACTGGTAGTAGAGATTGTTATCGAGGACGGCGATGACGGGCGACGTAAATTTAAAATCCTTGCGCAGGGGAGAAGCTTTGCCCAAGTCCGCGGAACATTTTGCGGTGCCGTTCTCAAAATCCACGGAGCCGGTGGCCTTTTTCAGCGCTTCGGCTGACCAATCGTAACGCACCGGAGAGCCATCGGCGGTCAGCCTGAGCTGGCCTGAGGACTTGATGTCCGAGCTGCCGGGCGCGTGCGCGGTCATGGAGCTGCGTTCCAGCCAGGTGTCTCCCGAGGAAGCAATTTCAAACTCTTCGCTGCCTACTGGTTGCCCGCTGATGGTGATGCGGAATTTGCCTTTATCTGGAGCGAAAACGGACGGGGCATTTGCTGGAGTTGGCGCGCTTGTTGGCGATGCTGCGCTGACCGACAATACCAAATTGGGTAATGCGCGGAGGACCAACCCCCACAGGCTGGACCCTAAGCTGCTGGAGGGCGCGCCATTTGCTGCAGTTGCGGACAGTGCGACAGCCAGGGCGATGGCAAGGAGTTGCTTCACGGAAAATTTTTCTCGGCTCATGCTGCGGGCGCTCCTGGAAGAGTGCCGTCCACGCGAGCTTGCGCGGAGCGGTTAAAAATTCCCAGAGCCAGGATTTGTTCCACGACACGCATCGGTTCTCCGCCGCTCTCCACTCGATAGTCGGCCTGCCGGTAGTGCGGCAAGCGCTCCTCGTAGAGTTTACGAAAACTTGCTTCATCGCGGAAGAGAGGGCGGTCACCCATGAGTACACAGCGCTGCAGAAGATCTTCCGTGGCGCAATCGAGCCATACGACCACAGTCCCGGCGTTTCGCTGGGTAGTATTCAATTCGCGGATGAGCGTCATATTGCGCGGCTGCGCAAACGTGCCACCGCCCAGCGCCAACACAAGCTGCGTGTTGCGCGCCGACGCCGCATGCAAAATGCGCACAAGGCATTTGTGCTCAATTTCGCGAAAAACGACTTCGCCTTTTTGCGTAAAAATTTGGGAAATGGAAAGTCCGGATTCGCGCTCAATTTCCGCATCCAGATCGGCGAAGCGCCACGCTAGCTGCGCGGCCAGCAAACGGCCAATGGTGCTCTTGCCCGAGCCCATAAATCCGGTCAGGCAAACCATACGACTCTCCGAGACAGGCCCTGAAACGGGCGTGTTTGATGGGGATAAATCCTGCAAGCGATTCCGCGAGCGTTAGTCACGCGACAGAATCTTGATTGTACCACTAAACGAAGAGAGCTCGACCTTGGCATGGCCGTCGTTCATCGTGCCGATGAAACCGTGTCCCCACTTGGAGGCGGGGCGCGGCGTGCCATGCGTGTCCGGCTTGAACGAAGCCTGATTGATCACGTCGCCCTTCAGCGAATGGGCGCTCACATCGAACGAATCGTTGGCGGAAAAATGCACTTCGATCGTGCCGCTGAAATTTTTCATGATGTAAATGCCGCGGCTCATGAAGCTGCCGTCAAACAAAATGTTGCCGGAAGAAGTTTGCACGCGCACGCTGTCAAGCGACGGCTGAATCATCTGCACGTTGCCGCTGATCGAATTGGCTTCCAGCTTGCCCGAGCAACGGTTGCAAACCAGCGAGCCGTCAATGGTCTTGACCACAACATAACCATTTACGTCCGTGAGCTGCAGGTTCGCCCCGACCGTATCAAACGTCATGTCCCCATGCACGCTCTCGACGGTCACATTGCCGGAGTCCGTACGCACATTCAGTTCGCTCTCGACGGGAACGGTAATCTCGAAGTCCGTCTTGTCCTGGTCGGACGAAACGCCGTCGTCGGCCATGCGCGTGTCAACTTCCACGCGGTTTCCGGCCTGCTCGGTTTCAACAATCGCTTTTCCGCTCGCATTCGTCCAGACGACAAGAACCTCGTTCTTGCTCCATGACTTTACCTGAATGCGCCCAGTCGAATTTCGCAACGTAACTTTCGGCTTATCCTGTACCGAAAAATGTTTTTCCATCCGGTCGGCAAATGCCGGAGTTGCGGCCAGCGCAAGACCAGCCAGGATTGCGACCAGGGCGCCTACACGTACAGGGTTGCGGTTACCGAATGCGTTCACTGCAGTCCTCCCGTCATGTTTCGGTTCATGGCCGTAGCCAAAAGCTCAGCCTTTTGTTGATAAGCGCCATACAAATATTCCCGAGCCATTTGATTATCCGGTTGTTCGCGTACGTCCTTTTCACACACGGCAATAAAGTTGTCAACAATTTGAAGGTTGCGGCGGATGGAATCGGTTACCGCCGTGTCCTGCCGCTGCACTCCGAGGATCGAGTCATCGCTGACATTCAGAACCTCTTCCTTAAAAACACTGTTGGCCGACAGAACGGAGGAAGCTTCCTGTACGGGAGTCAACTCCGACTGAGCGATCGTTGATTGAGAATTAGATAGATAGCTCAATGTGCCGGCAGTTGCCAGCACAAGTCCCAAAAATGCGCCGGCCATGGCGGGACGTTGAAAAACCGACCACCAGACTGGGCTAGTTTGCGGTACGCTGTGCACGGGCACTTGAGGATCGCGAATCAAGCCTTCTGCTTCCAATTGGTTGCGCAAGGAAATCCATACGTGTTCGGAAGGGGGGGCGATGGGGTCGGCAGCCATCGCGGAAGCCATGGAATGAATCGCGCCAAAATCAGCGAAGAGCGCGCTGCAAGCTTCGCACGTTTCCAAGTGTGCGAGCGCCGGCTTGGGCAGCTCCTCAAACTCCTGCTGTTCTAATACTTGTTCAAATTGTTCACACTGCATGTTGATTGTCCTTTTCTATTTCCATTTCTAAACTTGTTCCCACTTCTAACTGCGGAAGCCTATGCTACTTAATCCGAATCTCCGGCCTTGGCCGCCGCCCGTTCCTGCCGCGCTATATCGCGCAAGGTTTCCTGTAAAAGTTCCCGCAAGCGCATCCGGGCCTTGTGCAGCTGCGACTTGGAATTTCCAATTGAGCAATCCATCAGCTTGGCAATCTCATTGTGCTCAAATCCCTGCACGTCGTGCAGGACGAACACCTGCCGGTAGCCGGGCGGCAATTGCTCAATAGCTCGCTCCAAATGAACCCGGTCAATGGATCCAGTCAGCAATAAATCAGGTCCGCCAATTTCACGTCGCGGCCCGTTTACCTCATCTTCAGGATCGGTAGATTCCTCAAGTGATGTCTCGGGCAGCGTTTTCTTCCTCAACTTCATCAGCACCACGTTCACAGACAGGCGATGAAGCCAGGTGGAAAAGGCCGACTCTCCTCGAAACGTCGCAATCTTGCGGAATAACTGCAAAAAGGCATCCTGAGTGAGATCCTCTGCCTCCGCTGGATTCCCGACCATACGCAAGCACAACGCATACACACGCCGGCTGTGAAGCCGATAGATGTGCTCAAAGGCACTTGCGTCGCCCTGCTGGGCCAGGCGTATCGCCTCAGCCTCTGTCATATCGCCGGAATCCGTTCGTCTCGTTCGGGTCACCGTACCCGTTCGGGACGCATCTACTGGTTCGGATGCGACCCTTTCTCCTTAAGTTGCACGCGTCTTTTTTTGACTGTGCTGGATTGATTTCGGTTTCTAGTTCCAGGTAGCCATGGACCCACAGGAATCTGATGCACAGGGTATTCAGAGTAGTGCTTGCTAGTGCTCAAATGATTTCTTAATTTCGGGATCCGCCTTAAAAAGGGAAGGGACCAATTTGACCAGCTTCTGCCGAAACGTTTCCAGTTCTTCTGGGGGCAATGCACAGAAAAAGGATTTCAGAATAACGGTTGTCTCCCCCATGCACGTATTTAGATCATAACCAAGGACTTCCAGCTTTTGCCAGGCTTGATCTGAGAACGCCGAGTCATGTTCGGAAATCTCCGAAATAATCGCACGAGCGTCTTTTTGCAACTCCCTGACGATCTCGTCGATGCTGTCCAGCTTGTGAAAGAAGCGCGTCCTCTCCCGGAAAACCACTCTGGCCAGCACGCTATTCATTAGCGAAACTTTTTGCCCTACCGATCCCCTGAAATTATTGGGGGACAATGGAGTTACGTTGGGGAGAGTTCCAAAATGGGTCCCGTGATCTTTAATCGTGCGCACCACGTAACTTACGCGGATAGCCAGGCGATCGAATAACCCGGCGAATATGATGGCTCTTTCTTTGGCGGAATCGAAGTCCCCGCCTTTGCACAGTGACAATGCCTCGTCCAGCGTGATATTCAGAATGGTGTTGGAAGACTCGAGTTCGTTGCGGGTGGCGTCGAAAAGCTGGTCCATCTCATTAGGAATCCAGGCGACCCAATCCTCAAGGACTGTCCGTGTTCGCTGGATTGCGCGTTTGGCGCGAGTTTCTCCCAAGTTCCCACCCCGTTAGGTCGCAAAGTATACCATAACGGTGCATGCTTCCCAGTTCCTTGCCAGTGGCATTTTCTGCCGTTATACTCCCCCCTTCGACTTACGCGGAGACGTCCCCTGCTACCTTTTGAACCAACCGACCAGTTTCTACAGCGCCAGAAAAAACTTGGCGAAATCGAGGCTCGTGGACACGAGGCCTACCCGCACAAATTCGATTGGACCGCTACACCGCCCGAGCTGTTTGAAAAATACGGCTCGGCGGACGCGGCAACCCTCGAAGCCGCCAAGCCCACAGTGCGCGCAGCCGGGCGCATCCTTACATTGCGCCTCCACGGAAAAGCGGGTTTCGCCCACATTTATGGATCGGGACAGCGTCTGCAAATTTACGTGAAGCTCGACAACGTCGGGGCCAAGTCCTACGAGCTATTCCAGTTGCTCGACTTGGGCGATTTGATTGGCGTCAGCGGTCACCTCTTTCGCACGAAGACAAACGAGCTGACCGTGTGGGTCACGGAAGTCATGCTGCTCAGCAAAGCTCTCCTGCCGCTGCCGGAAAAATGGCACGGGCTTTCAGACGTCGAAATTCGCTATCGCCAGCGCTATCTCGACCTGCTCACGAATGAAAAAGCACGAAGCATCTTCATTCGCCGCGCGCATATCGTTCGCGAGCTGCGGCGCTTTTTCAACGCGCGCAACTACATCGAAGTCGAAACCCCGATGATGCAGTCCATCGCCGGAGGAGCTGCGGCCCGGCCGTTCATCACCCATCACAACGCGCTCGATCTCGACCTCTACCTCCGCATCGCGCCCGAGCTTTATCTCAAGCGCCTTGTCGTTGGAGGCCTCGACCGCGTGTACGAAATCAACCGCAATTTCCGGAACGAAGGCATCTCCACTTCGCACAATCCCGAATTCACGATGCTCGAATTTTACGAAGCGTATAGCGATTATCACGACCTGATGAAATTGACTGAAGAACTCTTCGCGACCCTGGCCACCGAAGTGACTGGCTCGACGTTCGTAAAATATGGCGAGCATGAAATCGATTTCTCAAACTTTCAGCGCCTTTCCATGCGCGAAGCGGTGAACTGCTATTGGCCCGAGGGCGCTGCGCCTGCTCCGACCGTCGCCGAACTTGCCGTACCCGGAGGCCCGCTCGCCGCTGGCCGTCGCTATAACGCATGGGCACAGTCCACGGGCATCGAGCCATTGCTGGGCCTCGACAGCATGAAGGACGGCGAAATCACCGGCTTGCTGTTTGAAACGGTGGCCGAACACAAACTGATTCAGCCAACGATTTTGTACGATTTTCCTACGGAAATTTCTCCGCTCTCGAAATGCCGCAAGGACGATCCATCGCTCGTCGAGCGCTTTGAGATTTACATTGCGGGCATGGAAATCGGCAACGCGTTCTCCGAGCTAAACGATCCTATCGAGCAGGAGCGCCGCTTTCGCGCGCAGGTTGAAGCCGGCGGAGCCGAGGCCCCGCGCGAAGTCGACATGGACTACATTCGCGCGCTTGCCCATGGCATGCCGCCCGCTGCGGGCGAAGGCATCGGCATCGATCGCCTCACCATGCTGCTCACCGATTCCCACTCCATCCGGGAAGTCATCCTGTTTCCGCTCCTGCGCCCGGAAGCCGCAAACCAGGCTGCCGCGGCGGATGTTACCGATGCCGCGGAACAGGATTCAGGCGAAAAGAAATGAAATTTGCCTGGCTCGTTGCGCGGCGCTACTTGCGGTCGCCCTATAAGCCAGCCGTGTTGCGGCTCGTAACCCTGTTCTCGGTCATTGGCATTGCGGCGGGCGTCGCAACATTGGTTATAGCGTTGTCGATGAACACGGGCTTTCGCCGCACCATTCAAGACCGCCTGCTCGGCGTTTCCGCCCACGTCAACCTCACGCGACCCGGCTCGGAAGGCATTCCGGACTACGGCGCGCTTGCTGAAAAGCTGAGCCACGTTCCCGGAGTGCGCAGCGTCGCCCCCGCGATCTATCTCACCGTGCTGCTGTCCGGCGGCGGCCATGCGCGCGGCGTGGTGGTGAAGGGAATCGATCCTGAACTGGAGCGCCGCTTCGATGAAGCCCTGCACCGCATCGTTGCCGGTACCGCGGACTTCACGCCGGATGCCGACGGCTTCGAATCCATCGTCATCGGCCACCTCATGGCCGAAGAACTCAATCTCAGCCCCGGCGATTACGTCACGCTCACCAGCCCCGAAGGCCGCCTCACGCCCTACGGAATGGTGCCGCGCTCGCGCCGCTTCCGCATCGTCGGCGTTTTTAATTCCGGCTTCTACGATTACGACGCCAACTGGGTTTTCGCCAAGCTGCCCGCCGCGCAAAATCTTGCCGGTGTTGGCGACGTAGTAAGCGTTCTGGAATTTCGTGTGAATGTTGTGGACCGCGCCGCGGAAGCCGCTCGCGCCATTGGCAATGCTGCCGGACCGGGATTCACCACCACAACCTGGGAAGACGAAAACCGCGCCCTCTTCCGCGCGCTGCGCCTCGAAAAACTCGTCACCGCATTGTTCATCGGCCTGATTACGTTCGTAGCCGGCCTGAATATTTTGGTCGTCCTGTCGATGAGCGTCACGGACCGTGCCAAAGATATCGCCGTACTCATGTCGCTCGGCGCGTACCGCCCCCAAATCCGCAACATTTTCATGCTGCAAGGCCTGACCGTAGGCGTGATCGGCACCATCACCGGCCTCGTCGCAGGCTACGGTATCTCCTGGGCCGCCGGCACCTATCACCTGATCCCGCTCGACCCGCAAGTCTATTCCGTCCCCTACGTCCCCTTCCAACCGAGCGCCGTCGACGGCCTGTGGATCGCCGCCGCCGCGCTAGGCATCAGCATCATCGCCACGCTGATCCCCGCCCGCGCCGCGTCCCGCATTTTGCCCGTCGATATTCTGCGTTATGAGTAAAACGCAATATGTCGCGAAATGGCAGTCTGCGATTGACAGCCGTATACTGTAGCTATACACTATACGCATGATCCTGAGCTTTCGGCATCGAGGATTGCGAAGATTTGCCGAAACCAGATCCAAGGCAGGAATTCAGCCCTCTCATGCCAACAAGCTGAGAATCCTGCTTACAGCACTTGATGCAACAGCCGGACCGATGGATATGAATGCCCCAGGTTATGTCTTGCATTCACTCCACGGAAAACTTGAAGGACATTGGGCAATTCGCATCAGCGGAAACTGGCGCCTGACCTTTGCGTTTCATGGTGAAGACGCAATTCATGTCGATTACCTGGATTATCACTAAAGGAGAACGATTTGATTTTCAACCCCGCACATCCCGGAGAAGTTTTGAAGGACTACCTTGGCGAGATGACCGTCAAGGAGGCGGCGGCTCGCCTGCGGGTGACGCGAGCGACGTTGTCGCGCATTCTGAATGGGCATGCGGGAATCACGGCGGGGATGTCGCTTCGTCTGTCATCTGCTCTGGGAACTTCGCCGGAGTTCTGGCTGAAAATGCAGCTGCAATATGACTTGTGGCACGCCCGCAAAAAAACTCCAAAGGTTCGACCATTCCCACACTTGGCAGAGAGAGAAGCGCTTAGCCAATAAGCGCTACGATTTTTGCGCGCACTTACTTGCGAGGAAAAACCCGGATAGTCGTATAATTCTTCCCACCGCTCACGAGTAATTCGTATCGCGGAAAGTTTTGGCAGCGGCAAACGTTAGCACGCAAGATACAACACGCCGCACGCGGAGCGCGGGAGGAGAACAACATGACCGAGATTACGAGGCGCGGATTTGTGAAGGGCGCGGCGTTTGCGCCGCTGGCGTTTACGCCGTTGCGCTCCATGGCGCAGCAGGCGGCGCCGGGCGACCGATTCGATTTTGTGTTTGCGGGCGCGGGGCACAACAGTTTGATCTGCGCGGCGTATCTGGCCAAGGGCGGGTACAAAGTGCTGGTGCTCGAGGGGCGGCCCACGATTGGCGGCGGAACGAAGACGGCGGAAGTTTGCATGCCGGGATTTAAGGAAGATTTGTGTTCGAGCGTGCATTCGGGAATCGCGAACAATCCGCTGATTCGCAATAACGAACTGCAACTCCGCGATTACGGCTACGGCGAATACATCGACCCCGATCCCGTCATGCACATTCCTTTTTCGGACGGCGCTTCGATCACCGTGTGGCGCGACCTCGACCGCACATGCGAATCCATCGCTCGCGTCTCTAAAAAAGATGCGGAAACCTTTCGACGCATGATGGCCGAATATAAAACGTATGCGGCGGCCACGGCTGCGAGCCGCGGCGCAACGGCTGATAACGGCGCGCCCAAAATTCCCAAGGCCACCGTGTGGCAGCGCCGCATGGCCTTGTCCGCCTACGATTTACTCTGCGAAATGTATGAGAGCGATTACATGCGCATGGCCAATCTGGTCTGCGGCCATTTCGGTTCTGTGTCCGGCGGCGATCCGAATACAGGCGCTCAGGCGTTCACGCTCGTGCAGCAGGTGATCAGCGGGCGTCCCATACCCAAAGGCGGCTCGGGCACGCTGAGCGTGGCGCTCGGCCGCTTCATCGAGGCGCACAACGGCGTTGTACTTACCAGTAAACCTGTCGCGCAACTGATGATTGAAGGAAGCAAATGCGTCGGCGTGAGTTGCACGGACGGCAGCACGTACCGCGCGGAAAAATCCGTGGTCTCGACCATTCATATTAAAAACTTGGTAAATATGGCCCCGCGCGAATTGTGGGGGGAAGATTTCCTGGAAGGCGTGGATTTATTTCAGCCCGAACACGCCATGCTCAGCCTGCATTACGCCCTATCCGAGCCGCCGAAATATCCGCTGGCGACCGGCGGAACCATTTCCACCTGTGAAGCCGCCATCGCTCCCAAACGGCTCGAATACTACCTTGAAATGAACGCAATAGAGGCTCGTGGCGAGATTGACTTTGACAATCCGCCGGGACTTCAGATTGTATGTCCGAGCGTCGCCGATCCGAGCCGCGCGCCAGCCGGTTGCCACACACTGAAAATTGAAAGCAACTTGCCCTACGCGCTGAAAGAAGGCCCCAAGCACTGGGACAACATTAAAGAGCAAGTTGCGGAGGCTCTGCTCAATCGCTTGCGGGAATTTGCGCCGAATCTCACGCCGGATAAAATTCTCGGCAAATTCATAGAAAGCCCGCTGGATATTGAGCGCATGAATCCGTCCATGTGGCGGGGAAGCACGCACGGCGGCGCCATGATTCCATCGCAAATTGGGGCGATGCGCCCTGTCCCTGGATGGGCCAATTACCGCATGCCGGTCGCCGGACTGTACCAGACAGGAGCCTGCACGGCGCCGGGCGGCGCCGTCACAGGAATGCCGGGGCGGAATGCGGCGTCTGTGATTTTGAAAGATTTTGGTAGCAGCCTGGAAGAGGTGGTGGCTAAAAAATCGAGCAAGTCGTAAATGAAAGTAGGACAGGCTTCAGCCTGTCTTCTTTCGACTTTTTCCCGGGCGGCAAAAGTCAAAACCGGACAGGCTGAAGCCTATCCTACTGGCGCCATAACCTGTGCGGCAGCAAATACGTGAAGCCGGCGAAAGCTTCCCAGTGCGTGGAAGTGCTAGTTAATCCTTTATCGAATCCTGCATCAAACACCAGATTTTTCCGTGCGCTGTAGCCGACTGCCCAAAGGTTGCCGATCGCATTGCTACGCAGGAAAGGCTGCGAGAAGCGCCAGATTTCCCCAGAGAAGGCGAACCCTTTCCCGAGCGGATGGGAAATCGAAAGCGTCTGGCCGAATTGCAGCCTGCGCACGGGGCCCTCAAGGACTTCATTGAAAACCGCATTGGCATCGTAGTGAAAACCCTTCACATCCGCGCTCGCATAAAAAACGGACGAATTTAGCGGACTGCCAATGTCGAGTTCTGGCGCGCCGCCGTCGTAGACGCGTCGAGAATAGCTGGCCGAGAGAGTGGGTTTCGCGCCTTCGCCCGGGAAAAGGACAATCTGGGCGCCGAGAAAGACTTCGGCCATCCCATTAGCGGGCAATCCATTTACTGTGTAGTGAACGGCTGGCTCGGAGGATTCCATAAACTCCAGGCGGCGCGAAACAGTCAATTTGACAACTTCGTTAAACTCATAACGAGTGGAGAATTCAGGCGAATTCGTAGCGCCCAGTGTTCCAGTTTCGAACTGCAAGTAGCCTACGGGAGTTAGCGTTGCGGGATTGCTTACTGTTGGGCGCGCGGGATTTGCTTCAGGCTCATCGTCTTGCGCGACGGGCTGCGCATCGGATTTCGGTGCGCCCTGGTTCGACTGGCCCGTGGCAGGCATCGCGGCGAACATCACCACAGGGATTGCCAGGAAGAAAATAGGAGGCATATAACGACAAAGTCGAGAAAATCCACGTCGCAGTTGCGGTTGTCTTTGGGTTCGCATCGTGCCGGTGGTATCTTATACCTGAAGGAGCACGAACCAATGGGGCCGGACTTATCAGGTCCCTATTTTTAGTTATTCGCTATTTTTTTCCTATAAAAATCCCGTTTTCATGGAAATGCGGGAGCATAGAATATTCGCTAATTTTTCGTTATATTTGGCGTCTGGGTTGCACTTACTAAGAGCGTGATCCTAGTCGCCAGGAAGATTGAGTGCGAAAGCCGCAAGGCGAGATTTGAATTGATTGACAAAGCTAGTTGTTTCATAGGCTTAGTAAGCCTACCCGGGAGTGCCAAAATGGGTCACTATTTCGGTAGGCACACATAGGGCGAGAATGAGAAATCGTTTGTCCTGCAGGCAGGGCGGTCCTAAAGGAAATTCCGGGCCACTGGACAAAATGAACGGATCGGGCATCTAAAATGAAGTAGAAGGGAAATTTGGAAGGGAAGAAACGATTCAAGGTTTTCAGCTTCTCTTTGAGTAAATATGGCAATAGAAACTACAACTTCGGCAGGCACCTTGACCAGCGGCACGGCGCAGACCACCGCGCTGGTGGAGGCTCGGGATTTGCGCAAGGTTTATGGCGCGGGCAGTGCGGAAATAGTTGTGCTTTCTGGCGTTAACGTCAGCGTTGAAGCAGGCAAGTTAATTGCGATCGTAGGCCCTTCGGGCGCGGGTAAGAGTACTTTTTTGCATTTGCTTGCCGCGCTAGACACGCCAACAAGCGGTACAGTATACTTCGAAGGGAAAGCGATAGATTCGTTTCGAGAAACCGAACTTGCGAATTATCGCAATCGTTCAATTGGTTTTGTATGGCAGCGGCACCACCTTTTGGCTGACTTTACGGCGGCTGAAAACGTGGCAATGCCTCTGCTAATGCGTGGCGCGAAGCACAAAGAGGCGCTCGAAACCTCTGAACGCTGGCTCAGGGAAGTTGGACTGGGAGCAAGGGTTAACCAGCGTGCAGGGGAGTTATCCGGGGGAGAACAACAGCGTGTGGCGATTGCCCGCGCTTTAGTGCAAAAGCCGGCTCTTTTGCTGGCCGATGAACCCACCGGTGACCTGGACGAGCGGAATGCAACTGCTGTTTTTGAACTCATGCAGCGATTGCATCAAGAGCATCAGCTTACCTCTATCTTAGCGACGCACAATACAGTTCTGGCGGGGCGCGCAGATCTCGTGCTGCAACTTGAGCATGGGAAGCTCCAGCCGGTTGGGACGTAGACCAAACCCTGGTTCCTAGGACTAAGGGAGAAACGAGTTGACCCGTGTTTGAACGTTACACAGAGAAGGCTCGACGCGTTATATTTTTTGCGCGGTACGAAGCCAGTCAGTATGGTTCGCCTTACATTGAGACCGAACATTTGCTGCTCGGCTTGATGCGTGAAGATAAGGCGCTCGCCAACCGTTTTCTCCGTTCTCATGGTTCCATCGAATCGATCCGCAAGGAGATCGAACAGCGCATCACGATTCGTGAGCGCATCTCCACGTCGGTCGAAGTCCCCCTCAGCCAGGAATCCAAGCGCATCTTGAACTTCGCCACGGAAGAGGCCGAGCGTCTCGGGCACCGTCACGTCGGTACCGAGCATCTGCTGCTCGGAATCCTGCGCGAAGAGAAATGCTTTGGCGCGGAAATCTTGCAGGAGCGGGGCCTGCGCCTCACGACCCTGCGCGAAGAACTGGCACGCAGCGCCGGCGAAAAAGCGCCTGCCGCGCGCCCCAAAGAAACTTCTCTGCTCGCGGAATTCAGCCGCGACCTGACCCAAGCCGCGCTCGAAGGCCAGCTCGATCCGCTCGTTGGCCGCGAACGCGAACTCGAACGCGTCATTCAGATTCTTTGCCGCCGCACCAAGAACAATCCCGTGCTGATCGGCGAGCCTGGCGTTGGCAAAACGGCCATCGTCGAAGGCTTGGCGCAACGCATTTCCGATAGCGATGTGCCGCCGTTCCTGGCCGAGAAGCGCATTCTTTCGCTGGACCTTTCGCTGATCGTTGCCGGCACAAAATATCGCGGCCAATTTGAAGAGCGGCTCAAGACCATCATGAAGGAATTGATGGAGAGCCAGAATTCCATCGTCTTCATCGACGAGCTGCACACACTGGTTGGCGCCGGTTCCGCGGAAGGTTCGCTCGACGCTGCCAACATTTTGAAGCCCGCGCTGTCTCGCGGAGAAATTCAGTGCATCGGCGCAACCACGCCGGGCGAATATCGCAAGTCCGTGGAAAAAGACCGCTCACTTGAACGGCGTTTTCAGGCCGTGAAAGTGGGCGCGCCATCCGAGGACGAAGCGATTCTTGTTCTTGAGGGCGTGCGCGAGCGCTACGAAAAATTCCACGCCGTCAGCTACACGGACGAAGCAATTCGCTACGCCGTGTATCTGTCGAGCCGTTACATTCCAGATCGTTTCTTGCCAGACAAGGCCATCGATTTGATCGACGAAGCGGGAGCGCGCGTGAAGTTGCGCCAGGCCGCTTTGCCCGATGAAGTGGCCGAAGTGCAGAAGCGCGTGAAGTTCATCACGCATCGCATGGAAACGGCGATCGCCAACCACGAATTTGAAAAGGCGCGTTTCTATTCGGAAGAAGAGCGCAAGGAAAAAGAAAATCTGCGCGTCGTCCGTGAACGCCTGAAGCTGGATGATACGAATACCGGAATCGTCACGCGAGAAGATATCGAAGACGTCGTGGCGCGCTGGACCGGAATCAACGTCACCTCGATCAAGGAAGACGAACAACAGAAACTGCTGCGCATCGAAATCGAATTGCACAAGCGCGTGATCAGCCAGGACAAGTCGATCACTGCCCTGGCCCGCGCCATTCGCCGCAGCCGTGCGGGACTCAAGGCTCCGGGACGCCCCGTGGGATGCTTCCTGTTCCTCGGTCCGACCGGCGTCGGAAAAACAGAAGTGGCGCGGCGCCTTGCCGAATTTATGTTCGGCAGCGAGAAATCGCTCATCCGCTTCGATATGTCCGAATACATGGAGAAGCACTCCGTATCCAAACTGATCGGCGCGCCTCCAGGATATGTGGGATACGAAGAGGGCGGACAATTAACGGAACGCGTTCGGCGCACGCCTTATTCAGTGATCCTGCTGGATGAAATCGAAAAGGCGCATCCGGACGTGTACAATATCCTGCTCCAGGTTTTTGAAGATGGGCAATTGACGGACGGGTTGGGGAATACGGTTGATTTCCGCAACACGATTCTGATCATGACCTCGAACTTGGGAGCCCGGCACCTTCAGAAGCGGTCCACGATGGGATTCCAGTCCGCCGCGGAAGAGGGACAGGCGAAGAGTCTCGACGAACTCGTGCTTGGAGAAGTGAAGCGCGTGTTCAATCCGGAGTTCCTGAACCGTTTGGACGAGATTATTTTGTTCAATCCGTTGGGCGAGGAAGAATTACTTCGCATCATCGACTTGTTGGTTGGGCAAACCAATGATACCTTGATCCACCGTCAAGTGCAGATCGTACTGACGCCGGAAGCGCGCCAGTGGATTCTCGACAAAACGTGCGCCGATCGGAATTATGGTGCGCGGCCGCTGCGGCGGGCTCTGCAAAAGTACGTGGAAGATCCGTTGTCGGAGGCGCTGATTCAGGGTGACCTGCAGCGTCCGACAACTTTGGAAGTGTACGTGACGAATGACGGGCTTGGATTCCGACCGGTGGTTGAGGCAACCCCGGTCACCCACTAGCGAATCCTACGCGCGCAGGGCGGGCTCAAGTTCTTGATCCCGTTTGGGGGGAGCGTACAATTTTGTTTCGGGGCAAGCGGCCTTGAGGTTTTCTTTGGCCGCAAGAAAATATTGGTGTTTCAGCACGTCTGCGCGCGCAAGCTTTTTTTGTCTTCTTGCCGCCGTCGTCGTGTGTTCGGCACCCATCGCGAACGCTTATTCCTTAACCGTGCAGGAGAATTTGCAGGCACCCGCCGCGAATGCTCCGGCACCGGCAGGGACTCCCACCATTGAACGCATTGAATTCCAGGGAAATAGAAGAATACGCAGCGAAACGCTTCGCGCGCGAATTTTCTCCCGTCCCGGCGATCCCGTAAATGACGATGCGCTGCGACGCGACTTCCACGCGTTGTGGAACACGCAGTATTTCGAGGACATTCGACTCGAAATTGAAGACAGCGCGGACAAACCAAATCAGAAAATTATTATTTTTTACGTCACTGAGCGGCCCATCGTTCGCCGCATTGAATATAAGGGGAACAAATCCGTTTCCGAATCCGATATTCTGGACCGGTTTAAAGATCGCAAGGTAGGGCTGTCGATTGAGAGCCAGTTCGATCCCACAAAAATTAAAAAAGCGGAAGTCGTGCTGAAAGAATTGCTCGCGGAACACGGCCGCCAGTTCGCCACCGTCAAACCCACCTATGAACGGCTTCCGGGCACGAACGCCGTAAAGCTCACATTCAATATCGATGAAGGCCCCAAAGTAAAAGTGGGGAAAATTATCATCACCGGAAACACGGCATTTTCCGGTCGCAGAATTGTCCGCACCATGCGCAATTCGCGTCCCACGGCCATTCCGCTCGGCCCGGTGCCTCCGTACTTCATCTCCGTTTTGTCCAAAACATTTGATCGCCCCAAGCTCGATGAAGACATGGAAATTGGAATCCGCGGCCTCTATCAGGACAACGGATATTTCAAGGTGCTGGTGAAAGATCCGATCATTCAGAACGCGACGGTTAAAGAAGGCATGCTTCCGAAGAGCGTACCCTTGTTAGGCGTGCATGAGGGCCGCGAAACGAATATCACGATCCCGATTGAAGAGGGTGAGCGGTATCGCATGGGCACGCTTCATGTGCGCAACGCGAATCCGGATGAAGGCCTCTTTTTCAAAACGGCATATCTGGAATCCGCTTTCCCCATGAAGAAGGGCGATATCTTCAGCGTGGCGAAAGTCCGCAAAGCGATCGAGGACTACACCAAGCTGTATGGAAATTTCGGGTTCATCGATTTTACCGCGGTTCCCGACACGGATGTTCACGACGATACGAAGACGATCGACATTACATTCGCCTTCGACCAGCAAAAACAATTCTTCGTTCGCCGCATCGACTTTTCCGGTAACACGGGCACGCGCGACAAAGTTATCCGCCGCGAATTGCTGCTCAACGAAGGCGATATGTTCCGCAATAATTTGTGGGAACTGAGCCTTTTGCGCCTGAATCAGTTGGATTATTTTGAAGCCGTAAAACCGGAAAATGCCGAAATCAAGCGCAACGTCAAACAAGGCACCGTCGATATTCTCCTGAAGCTGAAAGAAAAGGGGAAACAATCCATCAGTTTGACGGGCGGCGTCAGCGGCTTTGCCGGAACTTACATTGGCCTCACCTATCAGACCAATAATTTCCTGGGACTGGGCGAAACGCTCACGATGGGCGCGAATATTGGAACCTTGCAACGCAATGTCAATTTTGGTTTCACCGAGCCTTATCTGTTCGATCGTCCCATCAGCACTGGATTTACTGTGTTTGCCAGCCGCTATAACTTTAACCAGGCGCAGCAATCTTCGCTGGCCTTGGGTTACCAGGTCCAACTGAATCCCAATACCGAGCAAAATTACGTTCAGAACAGCGATGGCTTCACACTGTTTGCAAGCTATCCGATGAAAAAACTGGGTTTCACGCGCTTGGGCCTGACGTATGGATTTACCAACACAAGCATCACGGGATTAAGCACCGCGTCCACGGCCTTGTTCAGTGTTTTGCAATTTCAACAGCTTGAGGGGCCCTCCTCGCTGCAGGGCATCCATGAGAGCAAGGTCACTCCCACCTTGAGCTATAACACCGTGGACAATCCCGTAAATCCGACGCACGGCAGGAGCCTGTTTCTATCTTCCTCCTTTGAAGGTGGACCGCTGGGCGGCAACGTAAATACGGCGTCGGAAATTGTCGAGGCCAAGTATTTTCGTCCGAACTATCATCGCCGAAACGTAATTGCCGTGCGGCTACTCGCGGCATTTGAAACAGGCTATGGCGGGAAAGTTATCCCCCCGTTCAGCAGGTTCTATCTCGGCGGTGAAGATACGCTGCGCGGATTTGACGTGCGAACCGTATCGCCCGTTGTGTTCGTTCCCACGCTCACCAATACAACGATTTCTTACACCAATCCCCATGTCCTGGACGGAAGTGGAAATCCCACGGTTGGCGCCGTTAATATCCCAACGCTTAGTTATCAAACGTCGTTTCCTGGCGGGGACACCGAGATGGTTGCCAATTTTGAATACCGCATTCCTCTGTTTCCGCATGTGGCCATGTCCATTTTCGGCGACGCAGGCGCAACCGGAGCCGTGCAGCGCGATCAATTGCAGCTGAATTCGACGGATTATTCCACTCTCGCTCAACAATTCCCAGGCACGACCATAAGCCGTACGCTGCCGTTTCAGCCGGGAACGAATTTTAAGCCGAGAACTTCGGCGGGGTTGGAGTTAGTCGTTCAACTCCCCATCGTGCAGGCGCCTTTCCGGATTTATTGGGCCTATAACTTCAACCGGATGTCCGAGGTCATAACGGCCCCGACGACGCAATTTCCGGGCCCGGCGACGCTGGCGGCTTTGACCACCGCGTGTACGCCAACCGGAAACGATCCGAGCCAGTGTCCATGGAATATTTATAAGGCGCCGCTGCGGGACACGGATGTGTGGAATTCACAAGTTGCACCGCAGATCATAAATTTGTTCAACAATCCGCAGCGGACAAATTTCTTCGATCCCGTGCGCACGTTCCGGTTCACGGTGAGCCGGACGTTCTAAATGTAGATTTTGTTTGGTAGAAATTAATAACGTGATTCAGGGATCCAGGGGCCTGGGAAGCGCCATACGGAACGGTTTGCGCTACGAGGGCGAATGTCACGAAATTTTTGGAGGACAGGAATGAAGCGGTGGAAACTTTCAACAATACTCACTCTCGCGGCAGCGCTGGGAGCGTTGGGTTGCGGGGGAAGTAGTTCCTCCACCGTGAGCATCACGATTTCGCCGACTTCGGCCAGCGTGATTACCAATAGGACTCAGCTCTTCAGCGGCCTCGTGTCCGGCAACACCAATACGGCGATCACCTGGACCTTGACCTGCGAAACTACCAGTAGTGTGCTCGCAACGAACTGTGGCACGATCGACGCCACCGGACTCTACACCGCGCCTCTCACAATTCCATCGGTCACAATCAGTGGCACTCCGACGATTGCCCCTGAAGTTACGATCACGGGCACCGCGCAAGCCGATACGACTAAATTTGCAACGGCCACACTGACCATCGTTACCGGAATCAGCATCTCGCTGACGCCTACGTCCGCGACAGTGGGGACGAATGAAACTTTCCTTTTTGCCGCAACCGTAAATAACCCCGGCTGCAATATCATCTCGACTCCCACTTGCGAAAATGTTACATGGTCTCTCTCCACCACACTATCCGGAATCGGGACTATCGGTTCGACATCGGGCGTCTATACGGCTCCGTCGGCTGTTCCCAATGGGTCTAGCGCCCAAGGGGGCAGTACAGTCATTATCACAGCAACTTCTGTAGCGGACACATCCGTCACGGCCACCGCCACGGTTACCGTGGTGACTGCGTCAATTCCAACGGTTACTTCGGTGAGCCCTAACACGACGCCGTTAGGCGGCCTCTTTCAGGATATTTACATCACTGGAACCAATTTTATTTCCACGGAAAATGTTTACGTGAATAGCGCCCAGCTGGCCTCCACGTTTGTCACGGATATATCCAGCTCCGTGATCCGCGTGCGCATCCCTGATTATATTTTGGCCTCGCCACCGCAACCGGCGTCGTCTTCGGGATTGGCTTCCAATGTTTTGCAAATTGGAGTGTCCGAACAATCTGGACAAATTCAAACGTGTGGCACGGGCGGTACGGGCAGCACGGATGCAACGCAATGTGAAATTACGGTAGTTGGAGTCCGGCCAGGTGTAGTGGGCCCCACGCCCTCCACTATTCCGCAAAACACCGCAGGCGTTCTGACCTTCGGCATCGATGGCGGATTTTTTGGCACGGGAAGCAATCCCGCGGCGCCCGCTGTGAACGCAACATTTAATAATCAACTCCGTGGAATACAACTTCCCGCCAGCCAGACCATTGGCAGCACACGGCAATTGTCCGTGACGATTGGCGGCGGATCGAACTCCAGCGATTTCACTGTGCCGGGCCTGTATCCCGTGGCCATCAAGAGCAACACGGACGCAACAAAATTTGCGGTGACCAACCTCGCCGTGCAGCCGACTTACACTCCGCCCGCAGCCAGCACAATCCCGGTCGGCACGGCGCCGAGCGACGTTGCGATCAATCCCGCAACAGGCATTGCTGTAGTGGCAAATAATGGATCGAACGATATTAGTTTGATTGATCTTTCTAACGTCCCCAATTCCATTCCGACTACTGCACTCGTTAAAAGTATTTGCACGGCGGCGGTCGGCGCGACAGCTCCGTGCCCGGCTTCGGGCCCGTCGAGCGTATCGATTGATTCCGTGCGAAATATCGCGCTCGTCGTGAATTCCACTTCGAAAACAATCGCTGTCGTGGATCTCAATACACGGTCTGTCAGTTATGTCCTTCCCGTGCTTCAGGATACGCCAGAAGCGGTAGGCATCAACCCGGTTACGGGCCGTGCGCTGGTTGCCATGCAGCAGAGAAATTACGGGGTGCTGGTGGATGTAACGACGAATCCTCCGACCTATGCGGGGATTGTCTCCATCAGTACGGGTTCGAATACGCGCGTCGCGATTGAACCGCATCTCAATTGGGCATTGGCCACGCCCGGAACGCTTGGCTCTTTGGGAATCGTGGATTTAAGTCAACAATCGAGCAATGCAGTCACGGCCATCTCCCGCACGAATAATGGGACCGGCAATATCGTTACGGTCACGGTGGAT
>Ga0182024_10008123_pt1 | contig 22313 bp, 18 predicted proteins | sample P32metaG_FD_120480 | JGI IMG/M metagenome (GOLD analysis project Ga0182024, IMG submission 120480) | Permafrost microbial communities from Stordalen Mire, Sweden - P3-2 metaG (Illumina Assembly) | ecosystem: Environmental > Terrestrial > Soil > Wetlands > Permafrost | place: Sweden: Stordalen... | reverse complement strand
CGGACGTGAACGCAAGAAACCAAGGGGGACGGACGGCGTTGAGCATTGCCCAGGAGCTCGGCGCATGGAGAGATCGCGCAGAGTATCACGCCGTGGTGGATTTGCTCGTGGCCCATGGGGCGAAGCGGCAGGAAGGTCCCGATCCAAACCAGCATTGATAGAGTTGCGTGTTGCAAGGCTACAGCAATTTGACGCTAGCGGCCTCCTGCACCCTCTCCCTGACCCAGGGGAGAGGGGGTCGGGCGCACGCCCCTCGCTACTGGCGGCTGTGGCTTGATGCTACACGGCCATAGAAATCCGCCTTCTCCCCATCCGTGTCCATCTGTGTCCATCCGTGGCTAACTCTCTTCCTCTTCTCCGCGTCCTCTGCGTCTCAGCGGTGAACCCTCTTTGCCCAGCCGCGTTTCCCCTAGTGAAATCGCTTCCGATCCGTTATACCATCCCCACTATGCCCAAGATCACTGTGGACGGCAAAGTCATTGAGTGCAAGGACCGGCAGATGGTGTTGCAGGCGTGCAACGACGCTAACGTCGTCATCCCGCAGTACTGTTACCATCCCGGGTTGTCGATCGTGGCTTCGTGCCGCATTTGTCTGGTGGAGGTGGAGGGGATCCCCAAGATGGTCCCGGCCTGCCAGACGCCGGTGCGGGATGGGATGACGGTGCATTCAAAATCGCCAAAGGCCGTGGCGAATCAGAAGCAGGTGATGGAATACCTGCTGATCAACCACCCGCTGGATTGCCCGGTGTGCGATCAGGCGGGGGAATGCTTTCTGCAGGATTATTCCTACGAATATGGGCGGAGCCAGAGCCGATTCGAGGAGGATAAGGCCAAGAAGCCTAAGAAGGATGTGGGGGACCACATCCTGCTCTATTCCGACCGGTGCATCATGTGTACGCGGTGCGTGCGGTTTACGCGCGAGGTGTCGGGGACCAGCGAGTTGTATGTGGATGGCCGGGGGCACAAGGAAGAGATCGATATTTTCCCCGGCAAGCCGCTGAACAATAAGCTGGCCAGCAACGTGGTGGACATCTGCCCGGTCGGGGCCCTGCTGGATAAGGAATTCCTCTTCAAGCAGCGTGTCTGGCTGCTCAAGCGTGCCGCCTCGATCAGCCCCGCCGACAGCGGTGGGGAGAACATTTTCCTCGAACACAACGAGGGCGTGATCTACCGAATCAAGCCACGCTATAACACCGAGGTAAACGGCTGGTGGATCAGCGACGATACGCGGTATTCTTACAAGGCGGTCCATGATGAGAACCGCCTGCGCGTGCCCAAGCGGCCGCAGTATGGCTCGCAGATCGAGACGAATTTTCACAACGCGTTGGAAGAAGCCAAGCGAGAATTGACAAGCCTCCTCGAAAAGAACGGGCAAGGGAGCCTGTACGCGGTGCTCTCACCGATGATGGCCTGCGAGGAGGCGTGGCTGCTGGGCAAGGCGATCCGGGCGGCCGATCCGCAAGCAATGTTGATCCTGGGGCCTGTGCCGAACGCGGGCAAGGACGAAGTTTTCCACAACTATTTGACCGGCAAGCAGACGTTCACCATCAAGGGTGAAAAGGTGCCCAACGCGGCGGGCATCCGCCGGGTGATCGGGCTGCTGGGCGGCGCGAATGCCAACTGGGACGATGTCGTCGCGAACACAAGACCTGAGCTGGCCCGACTCAAGGGCGGCTGGATCGTCGGCGGATACCTCTCGAACTGGGTCGGCGCGGAGTTGCCGCCTCTGTTGCGGTCAGGATTCCGCGTGGTGCAGGACATCCTGCCCAACGCGCTGGTATTGGCGGCCGATGTCGTCTTGCCCGCCGCGGCTTGGGCCGAGAAGGACGGATGCTGGGAGAATTTCGCCGGCAAGATCCAGCCCTTCACCGCCGCGGTGATGCCGCCGGATGGGGCGCGGCGCGAGGGCGACGTATATTACAAACTGCTCAATCGCCCCGGCGTCTACAACGCCGAAGTTGTCCGCCAGGAAATGGGTCAGCCGTTTGCGGAGCTCAAGCTGCCCAGCGATGCCGAGGTGGAAGCGGCTCCGCAGTTTGTTGAATTATAAGGACACCAGCGATGTCTACACCAGACAAACCGCCCCCCCGGTCGTTTCGAATAGACCCCGCATGGCTCGCCATTGGCATTAGCCTGGGTACCGCGCTGGGCGTAATTCTCAATAACATCGGTGTATGGCTCAGCGTAGGTGTCGTACTCGGTGTTTTGGGAGGCTATCTGTTCGCTAAGCAGTAATCCTGAACGCAGAGGGAATGCAGATTCTCCGAGGAACGAATGACCGTCGATAAAGCCATTGCATGGGTCCTGGACCTTCCCGCCTGGGTATGGATCACCATCATCGCCCACTTCCTGGTGCTTGGCACGGTGGCGTATCTGATCTTGCTCGAGCGGAAAGTCGCTTCGTGGGTGCAGGACCGGATCGGGCCGAACCGCGTGGGTTTGGGCTTTGGGATCATCCCGGGCTTGAAGGATATGCACATGTTCGGCCTCGGCCAGCCGCTGGCCGATGGGCTGAAGTTCATCGTCAAGGAGGATTACGCCGCCAAGAGCGTCGACAAGGTCCTCTTCACGCTGGCGCCGTTCGTGATGATCATCGTGATCATCATCAGCATCGCGGTGCTGCCGATGGGCGGCATTCGGCAGTTGACCAAGCAGGTGGACATCACGCTGCCGGCACAGGGTGCGAGTCAGCAGCAGGCGTTGGCGCAGTTGCGGAAGGACGCGGACAAGGACTATTACGCCGCCGCTCCCGCGCGGGATTACGTTGCCCCCGACGGTACGGCACATCAGGTGTGGGACGTCACTTATCGCTATCACTTCCAGATCGCGGACCTGAACATTGGCGTGCTCTACGTCCTGGCCATCCTGTCGCTGTCGGTCTATGGCGTGGTGATCGGCGGGTGGGCCAGCAACAATAAATACTCGTTCCTCGGCGGGCTCCGCGCCACCGCCAACATGATCAGCTACGAAATTCCGCTCGGCCTGGCGGTGCTGTGCATCGTGCTGATGTTCGGCACGCTGAACCTCGAAACGATCGTCGATCAGCAGGCACACTACTGGGCCGGGTTCATCCCGGCGTGGAACGTCTTCAGCCAGCCGCTGGCATTTGTGATGTTCCTGATTTGCATTCACGCCGAGGCCAATCGCGCCCCCTTTGATATGGCCGAAGCCGAGCAGGAACTGGTCGGCGGGTATCACACTGAATACAGCTCGATGCGGTTTGCCCTCTTCTTCCTGGCCGAATACGCGGGCATGGTCACCACCAGTGCCGTCTGCGTCGCCCTGTTCTTCGGCGGCTGGCAGATCCCGTGGGTGGATAAAATCCCGTTCATCGCCCACCTCATGCCCGATGCGAACCACCCTTCGGTGACCACGAGTCTGATCGTCTGCATCGTGCGGGCGCTGGTGATGTTCGGCAAAACCATCATCGTGATCTTCGTGTTCATGTGGGTGCGCTGGAGTTTGCCGCGATTCCGCTTCGATCAGCTCATGATGCTGGCGTGGCGGGCGCTGATTCCGCTGTCGCTGGCATTGATGGTGATGACGGCAATTGTCGTTTACTTCTGGGCGCCGGAGCCGGGCACAGTCATGCTAATCAACGGCTGGGCCGCGTTGGCGCTGCTGGTCGGGAATGCGGTGGTGCTGGTGCTGTCGATGGGGATCAGCATGATCCTGCCGGCCGCACCGCTGACCAATCGCAAGGCGTACGTCCCCGGAAGCCGTTACCGTCGCACGCCCCTGCCGCTGGGAATTGTGTCCGGCGGCAGCCTGGCCGGCCCGCGCGCGACCGGATCGCCAGTCGTTGCCGGTTGATTGCAGAGAAACACAACCCACAACAGTCAACCAACAACCCACAGGCTTTATGAAAGATTCAGACGTCATCGTCCTCCGCGAACCGCACCTGTCCCTGGGCGATCAGTTCTATCTCCCGCAGGTGCTCATCGGCCTGGGCACGACGATGAAGCACATGCTGCGCACCCTCGGCGGGCAGAACCGCGTCATCCAATACCCCGAGGAAAAGCGGGAGGACATGCCGGTGGAAAAAGGCGGCATCAATCTCACCACCTACCGCGGCGTACACCGCCTGAACAAGGACGAGGAAGGCCGCGTCAAGTGCGTCGCCTGCTTCATGTGCTCCACCGCCTGCCCGGCCCGCTGCATCCACATCGAGGCGGGCGAGGCGCCGTGGGCCGATCGCGAAAAATACCCCGTCAAGTTCGACATCGACGAGCTCCGCTGCATCTACTGCGGCATGTGCGAGGAAGCCTGCCCGGTGGACGCGATTGAGCTCACGCACTTGTACGACATCGTGGGGCTGACCCGGCAGGAAATGATCTTCGATAAGTCGAAGCTTTTGAGGGTTTACGATAAGACGGTGAAGGATGAGCCAATGTGATCCACGAAGAAGAGGAAGAGAGATTGTCCACGAAGGACACGAAGGGGCACGAAGAAGAGAAAGACAAGAGAAAAAAGGGCAGAGGCCAGAGGGTCAGAGGACGAAGCGCTTCCATTCGAGTTTGCCTTGGGAGCCGAAGTTGAGGAGGAGTCCGACGCGGAGGCCGGTGGCCTTCAGGTAGTTCAAGAGTTGGGCTTCTTCCTTGCCCGTGAGTTGGTCGAGCGCTTTGAGTTCGACGATGATTCTGTCGTAGCAGACCAGATCCGCAACGTAGCTCTTTTGAAGCAGTTGGCCCTTATAGCTGATCCTCAGTTCCTTGCACCGCTCGTACGCGATGCCGACGGCCGCCAACTCGATCTCCATCGCCTCCTGGTACACCGCTTCAAGAAACCCACACCCAAGTTCCCGATGCACCTCAATCGCTCTCCCCACAATCGCATAAACTTCATCTCGATATAACAATTCCATTCTGTCTCCTTCTCTTTTTTCTTCTCCCCTTCGTGTCTCTTCGTGTCCTTCGTGGACAATCTCTTCCCCCGGTCTTCGTGGATCAAGCCGGCGTATCCACGCTCGGGTCGAACCTCTGAAAAGCCCACGCCATCAAGGGAACCAATGCACAGGTCTCGGCCAGCAGGATCCCGCCGGCGATTTGGGTCAGGACGATCAGCGGCCCGCCCAGCAGGACGAAGACCGGTGCCGCGATGCTGACCGCAATCACCAGCCCGGCCATCACCGAGATGGCTTTCATCACAAGCTGGATCAATTGTCGTCCGAGCATCTGGAAATCCCCCGGCGAAGCCGCGGCCGGACGGGAGGGGAACAGGAGAAAGATCGCATTCTCGGTGGACATCAGCAGCGCGTTGAATGGCAGCGCCAGCGCCGCGGCGACCAGCAGCAAACCTCGATGCGCCGTCGTGGCCAACATCACGCTGCCCAGCAGCAACAAGTGGGCGGCGGTGAGGATCAGCGTGGGGACGATGATCTGGCCGACGGCCATGGCAGCCGGTCGCAACGGCATGGCCTTCAGCTCCTCCATGTGATCGAGGTCACCGCGGAAGTCGAACTTGAGAAGGCCCGAAAGCATCACCGTCATCCAGGCGATCGCTCCGATCAGCCCCCGGGCCAGTTGAACATTTTGCAGGGCATAACCGAATAGCGGACCGATACCGATCGCCAGAATGAGCAGCACCAACAGCAGCCCGCGGGCGCTTCGGGCGGCGCTGGTGGCTTGCCGCCAGATGATCGGCCCCGCCCCGCCAAGCCACGGCAGCCGGGGAAGCCGGCGGGTGAAGTTCCCCTTCACGCCCGCCGAGAGCAGCGACCCGCTACGAATCCGCTGGATCTGAGCATACCTCCGCTGGCTGGCGGCGGTGGCCGCCTCGAGATAGTTCGCATCCAGCAACACGACGATCACCAGCAGCCCCAGGTCGATCAGAGCGGCCTCGCCGGCCGATTGCGCTAGCTCGGCCGCATTGAATGCGGTGATGGTTCGGCCAAATGGATCGAACGGTGCCAGCAGATTGCGGCCGAGATCCGAATAGCGAAACGCATAGAGCGCCCGCATTCCGCCGTGCGCGACGACCATGTTGCGGACGACAAAGACCCCAATCGCCAGGCCCGCGATCAGGACCGCCCGCTGAAACACCGTGTAGAGCCGGCGAGTCAGTGCCTGTCCCAGCAAGACCGCGGCGGTGCTGAACAACTGGATGAACAGCAGCGAAAGAAAAATACCCACATAATCTGCCAGCCAGCTTCGCGCATACGGCAGCATCGCAAACGACGCGGCAAAGGCGATAAAGAAGCCGAACAACGCGCTCTTGATCAGCTTGAACGCCAGTAGCTCGCGCCGGCTGAAGGGGCCGGGAAAGAGCATGTCCACTTCACCGGGAGTGAAGGCGATTGCTTTGTCCCCCGAAGAGCTGACGATTGAAATCATGCAGATGCCGAGCAACACCAGCGGAGCCACGTCGCGAAAGCGTTCCGGCGCCGCATGCACCCGATGATGCCGCTGGCCCGCGGCGACCGCATTGATCAATACCGAGCCGACCCACAAGACGATCATGCTCAGACCGATCACCAGGAAGACGGCGCGCCGCGGCGATCGAGCGCCGCGCATCATCCGGCGAAAAAAACCGAAGACCTGAAGCCGCATCAGGATGAAGAGGGCCGGGTTCATGGGCTCACGGGGGGTTGGCGGGCAAGGCGGGTTGAGTCTCGGTCGCTCGGAAGAACAGCTCTTCGAGCGAGGCATCGCCGTCTACGCCCGCGAATGAAGCACGGGCCGCGGCCAGAGGGCCGAAGAACAGCCGCCTGCCATGATGGACGATCAGCAGATGCGTGCAGAGGTCCTCGACCAGCGCCAGCAGGTGCGAGCTGACCATCACCGCCGCCCCTTCGGCGGCGCGCTCGCGCACGCTCGCCTTCATCGTCCGAATGCCGCGGGGATCGAGGCCGGTCAGTGGCTCATCGAGCAGGATCGCTTTAGGGTTGTGTACGTATGCGCAGCAAATTGCCACCTTCTGCCGCATGCCGCGAGAGAGTTCCTGGGCGACGGTGTCGCGCTTGTCCGTCAGCTCGAACTGTTCGAGCAGCTTTTCGGCGACGGGCCGAAAGCCCGGGGTGCGGTATGCCGCCGCGGTGAATTCCAGATGCTCCCAAACCGTCAGCGTATCAAACAAGTGCGGGTCGTCCGGCACATAGGCCAGCTCACGCTTGGCCGCGACCGGTTCCTGCGCCACATCGTGCCCCGCCACCATCAGCCGCCCGTGCGTCGGCGGCAGGATGCCACAAATCGCCCGCATCGTCGTCGTCTTCCCCGCCCCGTTCGGGCCGAGCATCCCCAGGATCTCCCCCGGCTGAACGACAAAACTCAGCCCCTGCACCGCCGCGACGTTTTCGTAGCTCTTGTGAAATTCCTGGACGAGGATGGTGGGTAGCAGTCCGCCGGTCGATGAGGGTTGATGCACGGGAGCATTGTATCCGACGATCGCCGGAGAGAGGCGCATCGCGGTAGCCGTGCCGCGCATGCTCTTGCTCCCTCTCCCTTTGGGAGAGGGTTGGGGTGAGGGGAAGTCGGAATAGACGTCGGATCAGCAAGGCAACGCGCCGGCGGTTCCCCCTCACCCTAGCCCTCTCCCGGAGGGAGAGGGGACGGGAAGTCCTTCGCAGAACAAAAGATTAACCGCCCACTCGTCCTCGGATGACAGTAACCGACGCCGGCGGAAAGACGTGGCGGTCGCGCGGCTCCCAAGCCGTCGTGGTCGGACGAAGCGCTTCCGGCGATTCGAATGTGTTATGAGCCCGCAAGTCATCGCTGGTGAGCACGGATATCGTTGCTTCGCGCAACATCCCGCCGGCGAGTTCAATCGAAGCGTCGGCGGGAAAGGTCGAATGCGGATTCACGACGCTGATGGTCAGGAGATCCGACTTGAGCGATGCCGAGCCGTGAAGGCCGGCCAGCTCTCGCTTCTCGTCGCCAACTGCGAACTTCACCGCCGGCGCCTCGAACGCGGCCGGCACGCTCCGGCCGCCCTGGTGCGAGCGGTACATCTCAAATACATGATAGGTCGGCGTCAGCAGCATCTTGTCGCCCTGCGTCAGGATCATCGACTGCAAAACATTCACCGTCTGCGCGATATTACACATCACCAGCTTGTCGGCGTGGCGATTGAAAATGTCGAGCGTCAGGGCGGCCACAAGGCCGTCGCGCAAACTGCTTTGCTGCCAGAGATGCGCGGGGTTCCGCCCCGGCGTCGGATAATGCCAGGCGCCCCACTCGTCGAAGATCAGGCCGATCTTGCGATCCGGGTCGACGCGGTCGAGCAAGGCGCGCTGCTCGGTGATCAGCTTCTCCATCCGCGTACTCTTTTCGAGCAGCTCATACCATTGATTGACGTCGAATTCCGTGGCCGATGGCCCGGCAGTTCCGCAGTAGTAATGAGCGGCAAAGCCGTGGAGGTGGGGAAATCGGCCAAGCTTTTCAAAGAAGCGGCTGGTCCAATTGTGATCGTTCCCATCCGGGCCGCAGGCGATCAGGTATGGGCGAGTCCCGCCAAAATCCTTGACGAACGTGGCAAATCGTTTGTATTCGACCGCGTAATCCTCGGGGGAAAAGTTCCCACCGCAGCCCCATGCCTCGTTGCCGATCCCCCAGTAGCGGACGCCAAACGGCATCGGCGAGCCGTTGGCGGCGCGGCGCTTGGCCAGCGCGCTATCTCCGCCATAATTGCAATACTCGACCCATTCCCGCACCTCACGCGGGCTGCCCGTCCCCACGTTCGCGCCCAGGTACGGCTCAGCGCCCAGCGTCCGGCAGACCTGGATGAATTCATGCGTGCCAAACGCATTGGTTTCAATGGTCTGGCCCCACCAAAGGTTCACCCTTCGCGGGCGATTGGCCCGGGGGCCAATGCCGTCCTCCCAATGGTAATCGTCGGCATAGCAACCGCCCGGCCAGCGGAGCACCGGCGGATGAAGTTGCCGCAACGCATCCAACACATCGGTTCGGATGCCGCCGAAATTCGGGATGGGAGAATCCTCCCCCACCCAGATGCCGCCGTCGATGCAATTGCCCAGATGCTCGGCAAAATGCCCATACAGTTCCGGCCGGATGACCGCCTGCGGCTCATTCACGTTGATGCTGATTCTCGCTGCTGCCAAGGTCATTTCTCCGGTCCGGGTTCGGGAGGGCGGAATGTAACCGGGCGGGCGAACGTGTAGAAGGGCACCAATCCATCCTGTTTCGGCGCAATTCGGACTTTGCTTTTGTCAAATCCTCGCGTAAAGTAGACGGAAATGAATGGGACTCAAAGGAAGCGGTCGGCCCAAAACGGAGCCGGTGACGAAATTCGCGAAGTGCTCGATTCGATCCGAAGGATCGTGCGGCTGCTGCGCCTCAGCTCGCGTGCCGCCGAACGCGAGGTCGGGCTCAGCGGCGCACAGCTCTTCGTGCTCCAGAAGCTGGCCGAAGCGAAGATGCTGTCGGTCAATGAATTGGCCGAAAGCACCCACACACACCAAAGCTCGGTTTCAGTCGTGGCACAGGCGCTGGTGGACAAGGGCCTGGTCGCCCGGGCGCGGGCGGAAGACGACGCCCGCCGGCTGGAATTGACGCTCACTCCCGCGGCCAAGGCGCTGCTCCGCGAGGCGCCCGGCGCGGCGCAGGACCGGCTGATCGAGGCCTTGGGCAAGCTGCCCGCGACGACACGATCGCAATTGGCCAAGTCGCTGGCCCGGCTTGTCGAGGAGGCCGGGCTGGGGGAGGAAGAAGCGCCAATGATCTTCGAGGATGCCACTCCAGCCAAATCCACCCGAAAACCGCGGCCGCGGACGGGCCGGCGTCCGGCGGTTCAGAGCCGGCGGTAGAAATCAAGCCATGACTGACCACCCAGTGGAAAGCGCGTCCACAACCGGCGGACTCCCGGTTGCGGTTTCGATGGGCCCGGCTCTTGATGCGGCCGCCGTGCCGCGGCAGCCGTCGCTGGTGGATCGCAGGGTCGTGTTCATCAGCGCCCTGGCCGTTGTCGTGGCGGTCGCCGCGGCGTTCATCGCCCAGTTCCTGATGCACCTGATTTCGTGGATTACCCACATCGCGTTCTACGGCGAGTTCACCGCCCGCTTTGACGGCCATGCGTCGCCCGCCGACAACCACCTCGGATGGCTGGTGCTCGTCGTGCCGGTGATCGGCGGGGTCATCGTTGGGTTCATGGCGCGCTACGGACACAAGGCAATTCGCGGGCATGGCATTCCCGAGGCGATGGAGCAAGTGCTCCTCAACCAGAGTCGCATCCCCCCGCGTCTGACCTTTCTCAAGCCGCTGTCGGCGGCGATTGCGATCGGCACGGGCGGGCCGTTCGGCGCGGAGGGGCCGATCATCGCAACCGGCGGGGCGCTGGGGTCATTCGTCGGGCAAATCGTCAGCACGACGGCCACCGAGCGCAAAACGCTGTTGGCCGCCGGCGCGGCGGCGGGAATGGCCGCGACCTTCGGGAGCCCAGTCTCCGCTGTCCTGCTCGCCATCGAACTGCTGCTTTTCGAGTTTCGCGCGCGGTCGATCATCCCGGTCGCGCTGGCCAGCGCCGCCGCCGCGGGCGTGCGGGTGTTCTTCGACGGCGTCCACCCCATCTTCGCCATGCCGAACCTGGCGCAGCCGGGCGGGTGGGACCTGGCCGTCTACATCGTCCTGGGCGGGCTGGTCGGCATCGTGTCGGTGGGCGTGACGCGCGCAGTCTACTGGATCGAGGACGCCTTCGAGCACCTGCCGGTTCATTGGATGTGGTGGCCGGCAATCGGCGCGGTGGTGGTCGGCGTGGTCGGGTACTTTGCGCCGCGGACGCTCGGCGTCGGGTACTCGAATATCAGCCACATTCTCTCCTTCGGTCACGATGACAGCCTCCCATTCACGCTTCGGATGATTGCGTTCCTCTGTCTGATGAAGTTCATCTCCTGGGCGGTCGCTCTGGGGAGCGGAACTTCGGGGGGCACTCTCGCGCCTTTATTCACGATCGGCGGCGGGGTGGGCGCGGTGCTTGGCGCGGGCGCGGCGCGGCTGTTCCCTCATGCAGGGGTAGACGTGCGGGTGGCGGCGCTGGTTGGGATGGCGGCGATGTTCGCCGGGGCTTCCCGGGCGATGCTGACCAGCGCGGTGTTCGCATTTGAGACGACACTTCAGCCGCTCGGGCTGTTGCCGCTGCTGGGCGGATGCACGGCAGCCTATTTCGCCTCGGCGCTGCTGATGCGCAATACGATCATGACCGAGAAGATCGCCCGCCGCGGCGTGCGGGTGCCGGCCGAGTACGAGGCTGACTTCCTCGACCAGGTTCTCGTCCGCGACGCATGCAGCAGCGCCGTGGTCTCGCTGGCGCCAGATCAGACGCTGGGAAATGTCCGCGACTGGGTCGCCTCCGCGGCGCCGGGAACGAGCCACCAGGGGTTCCCCGTCATCGACGGCGCCGGAGTGCTGGCCGGGATCGTCACCCGCCGAAAACTGTTGGATCCGGCACAGCCCGCCGACAAGCGCGTGGGCGATCTGATCGTCCGGCCTCCGATTTTCGCTTATTCCGACAGCACGTTGCGCGAGGCCGCGGATCACATGGTGAACCACGACATCGGCCGGCTGCCTGTGGTCGATCGCCGGGATAGATCGCGTGTCATCGGCATGCTGACCCGCAGCGACGTCCTGGCCGCCCATCGCAGGCGCCTGCGCGATACCAGTGAGTCAATGCCCACACTGCGACTCTCAGAACTTGCCCCGCGTCGGAACCGGGCCGCGACGCAACGGCCCAGAGAATGAACCGAAGCGCGAGGCGCGGCGATCTTGGCCGGGATATGCCGCCGTCTCAGTCGATTGAATTCTCGCGAGACAACTGCCGGAGGCGCGCGTCCAGGTCCGCGGCCTTCTCGCGCAGGGACGAGGCCGCAAGACTTTCTCGCAAGCGCCGGTGGTAATCGTCCGACCCGAAATCCGGCATGAGGAAAAACTTGCCCCAGCTCACTGCCACCTCCGTTCACTCCGCCGGCGGCGACTTGGGCTGGAGCGCCTCGGGGATCTGCCGCAGGCTTCCGTCGCGGCCAACGCACGCGATGGTCGTCGTTGCTTCGGCCAGCACCATCCCGTCCCGCTTCAGCTCATAAGCGTGATCGATCCGCACGTGCGTTTGCTTCATTACCCGCGTGGTCAGCGTCAGCTCCTCGTCATAGCGGGCCGGTGATTTGTACCGGCACTCGATGCGCACCACGACGAACAAAATCCCCTCCCGCTCCAGGTCCGCGTAGCTGTAGCCGAGCGATCGCAGCAACTCGACTCGCCCCATCTCAAAATACTGCAGGAACCGGCTGTGATGCACAAACCCCATGGCATCCACTTCCGGATACCGAACGCGAATCGAGATGGTGTGTGCGATGCCCATGCGACGCTGCCGAAAGTAACTCGCATCCCATTCTAGCGCATCGCGAAGAAAATCCACTCGACTGACGTGGCACGGGCGCCCCGCCCGTGAGCGATTGGGTGTCGAAGCTGACGCCGCGCTCCTAGTGAAAAACCAGGTATCGATGCCTGTTTTTCCCAAACGAACCGGTTGTGGTCATTGCGCCATCAATCCACGGGCGGGGCGCCCGTGCCACAAGAACGGCGTCACCGCTCATCCCACGACACCAGATAGTGCTTTGCGATCGCGGTGAACTGGGCGACTTGATCGGCGGCCCACTGTTTGTCGCGGCCCAATTCGGCGGCGAGCAGATCCGCGACGTCGGGGGCCATCTCGATGGCAGCCCGGGCGTGAAGGAACAGCGCCCGCGTGCGCCGGGCAAGAACGTCGTCCACGGTGCGCGCCATTTCCTCCCGGGCAGCCCAGACGACCTGCGCCGCGACGATCGGCAGCGCCCGATGCAAACGCCGCCGAAGTCTTTCGTCTTCGTCCATCAGTTTTCGAATCGCCGATGCATCCGATCCGTAGTAGCGGAGATCGCCAAATTGTTCGGCACTCTCGTGGTGGCCGTGGATCTTCAGCGACTTGGTCACGCAGGCGCGTTCGTCAAGCTTTCCCAGCGTGGCGGCGTGATCGACGCAGTCGGCCGCCATCCGGCGGTAGGTCGTCCACTTCCCTCCGGCGATCGTCAGCAGGCCGGACTTGGAAACGACAATCGTGTGATCGCGCGATAGCGCCGCGGTGCCGGCTACCTCCGACGATTTCACCAGCGGCCGGATCCCCGCGAACACGCTCAGCACGTCGTCACGAGTCGGTGGCCTGGCCAAATACTGCGAGGCCGTTTCCAAAATAAAGTCGATCTCCTTCTCCATCGCGACCGGCTCCAGAGTCGCCTGCGCGACCGGCGTGTCGGTGGTTCCCAGCAGCGTGTGCTCGTGCCACGGAATCGCGAACATCACCCGGCCATCACTGGTGCGCGGAACCATGATCGCCGAATCACCCGGCAGGAAGGATCGGTCGAGCACGAGATGAACGCCCTGGCTCGGCGCGATGATCGGCTCGGCCTTCGGATCGTCGATCCGGCGGACCGCATCGCTGAAAGCACCCGTGGCGTTGATCACGCTCCGCGCCGCGATGGTGTGCGACTGGCCCGACTCCACGTCCTCGAATATCACGCCGCTGATAAACCCCTCGGCGTCGTGGGTCATCCCGGTGACGCGGGCATAGTTCAAAAGCGCCGCGCCCTGCTCGTCGGCGGTGCGCGCCAGATCGATGAGGAGGCGCGAGTCGTCAAACTGCCCGTCGTAATAAAGCACGCCGCCGCGAAGCCCCTCCTGCTCGAGCGTCGGGATGCGCTCGAGCACCTCGGCCTTGCTGAGCAGCCGCGATTTCCCAAACCCATAGCGGCCCGCGAGCATGTCGTAGACCTTCATCCCGATGCCGTAGAACGGCGCTTCCCACCAGACATAATTGGGGACGACAAAGGCCAGATCGTGAACCAGGTGCGGGGCGTTCTGGCGAAGGATGCCACGCTCGCGCAGCGCTTCCATCACCAGCGACACGTTCCCCTGCTGGAGATATCGCACCCCGCCGTGAACGAGTTTGGTAGACCGGCTGGAGGTGGCTTTGCCGAAGTCGCTTTGTTCGAGAAGACAAGCGGTGTACCCGCGCGACGCCGCGTCCACGGCAATCCCGACGCCGGTTGCGCCGCCGCCGATGATGGCCATGTCCCAGGTTGGGTTCCGGGAGAGAAGACGGTTGAGAGAGGTCGCGCGGTCCATGGGGGAAACAGAGTCGAATTTCAAAGCGACATCCTCTTCGCGGGATCGCCGCTTGCGGCTTCGCAAACGAAGGGACGTTCGTCGTAAGGAATCCTGACGAAGAACGTCCCTTCGTTCGCGAAGCCGCAAGCGGCGATCGGAGAGTCATGCTCTCCCCCATCTAATCGCGTTCGCTGGCCGAATGCTCCTCCCAGTCCCGCGAGCGGCTCAGCGCCTCGGTCCAGCGGCGCCGCCGGTGCTCGGCCTCGGCGCGGTCCATCTTGGGCTCGAACCGTCGCTGCACCGCCCACTTGGCTCGGACCTCATCGCGGCTTTTCCAATATCCGACCGCGAGCCCCGCCAGATAAGCGGCGCCCAGCGCCGTGGTTTCGGTGACCTTCGGCCGGACGACCGGGACACCAAGCAGATCGGCCTGGAACTGAAGCATCAGATCGTTGGCGGCCGCGCCGCCGTCCACGCGCAGTTCGGCCATCTGCACGCCGGAATCCTCCCGCATGACGTCGAGAATGTCGGCCACCTGAAATGCGATGCACTCCAGGGCCGCGCGGGCGAAATGCGCACGGGACGTGCCGCGGGTGATTCCGGTGATGGTGCCGCGGGCATATTGGTCCCAGTGGGGAGCGCCCAAGCCGGCAAAAGCCGGCACGATATATACGCCGCCCGAATCGGGGACGCTGGCGGCAAGCGACTCGATCTCGGCCGCGGACTGAATCATCTCCAGCCCATCCCGCAGCCATTGGACGACCGCCCCGCCGATGAAAACGCTGCCTTCCAGGGCGTATTCAAACTGCCCGCCAATGTCCCAAGCGACGGTGGTGAGCAGCTTGTGGCGGGACGAGATCGGCTCCGTGCCGATGTTCATCAGCATAAAGCATCCGGTCCCATACGTATTCTTGGCCAGGCCGCGGGAGAAACAAGTTTGGCCAAAGAGAGCCGCTTGTTGATCCCCGGCGATTCCCGCAATAGGAATTGGCCGGTCGAAGATCCCGGCTGCGGTCTGTCCGTAGACCTCGCTCGACGATCGCACCGCCGGCAGAATGGCTCGCGGCACATTGAGCAACCGCAGCAGCTCGTCATCCCATTGTCGTGTGTGGATGTTGTAGAGCATCGTGCGCGAGGCGTTGGACGCATCGGTGGCGTGGATTGCGCCGCCGGTGAGTTTCCAGAGCAGCCAGGAATCGACGGTGCCGAACGCCAACTCGCCCCGCTCGGCGCGTGGGCGTGCCCCGGGCACGTTCTCCAGCAGCCAGCGGATCTTGCTGCCGGAGAAGTAAGCGTCGATTACCAAACCCGTCTTTTGCTGCACGGCAGCAAGATGTCCGTCGCGCTTGAGCTGATCGCAGAAGCCGGCGGTGCGGCGGTCCTGCCAGACGATCGCGTTGTGAATCGGCTCTCCCGTGCGCCGGTCCCAGATGATCGCCGTTTCCCGCTGGTTGGTAATACCAATGGCGGCCACTTCGCTGGTCGAGACACGCGCCTTGGAAAAGACTTCCTGGGCCGCGGCATGCTGCGATTGCCAGATCTCCGCCGGGTTGTGTTCGACCCAACCGGACTGTGGAAAGATCTGCCGGAATTCGCGCTGGGCGACGGCATGAATTGCTCCCGCGCCGTCGAAAAGAATCGCCCGCGAACTGGTTGTGCCCTGATCGAGTGCGAGGATGAAAGCCAAATGAAGCTCCTTGCGCCAATCCGCCATCGCTGCAAGTAGCGCCAGACATCAGGGAATCTGGCTTCGTCGAAGCTGATCCAACGCCTTTTGCACATCTTCCAGCGGGACGCCATTCTCGTTCACGACGCCAGAGTGGACGACGACTTGCTTGCCTGCCTTGGTGTTGATGAATTCGGCGCCGCTTCCGTCGGCGCCCAAGCCGAACCCGCTCACGCACGATTTGGTGTCGGGATTGTAGAACCGCAGGCCGCTGGCACGGTCCTTGGCATACAGCATGTCGGCAATCGTTCGGCCCTTTTCATCGACGATCAGCACGGTGCGCGTTTGGAGAAAGCCGGTTCCATCAAGATTGATCCCGATCGCCGAGACGACGGCATGCGTCTCGGGGTTGTAGAACTTGAGGCCGCCGAACTGGCCCTTGCCGGAGGTCATGTCGGCGAGCGTGCGGCCCTGGTCGTCCACGAAGATCAGCTTTTTCGTGCGGAGTTCGTCGGCAGCCGGGCCGGGAGCGCTCGCGGCCAACAGAGCGGCGGACATCAGGCAAAATGTGCTCGCGATGGAGATGAGCCGCCACCGACGAGCCGCCTTTTCGAGCCTAATCATACGTTCTTCAAGATCGGCTACTGTGGTCATCGATCAACTCCTGATTCGGAGAGAATGCAAAATGCAAACAGGAAATGCACAATGCGACGGAAATATGCACTTTACCAACGCCAATCACCATAACTGATTCCGCAATCATCGACGAAGTGCCTGTCCCTTGCTCGGATGAACTGGCCGCTGTCGAGTTCTTCGACAAGCAACGCTGGGGCAATTGTGGTCCGAATGACTATGGCTGCCGTGGCGGCTGTTGGAGGTAGTCCCACCCCGGCCGACCGGCCACGAGCGCCAAGGCTTCGGGACCGCCGTCGGAGTGGTTACACTCTTCCTGGGCCTTGTCCCGTAGTTCAGATTTAGGAACGCGCCTCCCCTGTATCCCCCAACTCGGCAGGTCGTCGACCAACTTCTCTAGGACGTTGACATTTAGCCCTAGAATCTCGTGGTGTGTCCGCTGAAGTAGGGGATGGCGAATGTCACCGGGATCCTGCCGGGTGGACAGATTAAACTTCCGCAGCAGCGCCTCCGGCAGCAGAATGTAGTCGATCTTCTCTGGCTGCTGCTTCATCCGCATCGCGTAGATGATGATGACTCGATCGGCGGTGGCGATATCGGGAACCTGATAGACCGACAGCGGTGTACCATCGCGGCTAACCAGTTCGGCCTCTGCGCTTTCGCGGTTGAAATCGGGATTGCGGAAATGCTTACAGTTATGAACCTCTCGGAGGTAGTGCATCGGAGCCTCACAGATGGCTCCGCTGTGCAAGTTCTTCTTCCAAAGCCCCTATTACATCGTCGTCGGTTTCCCGCGTGAGTGCGTCGCGTAGCAACACAGTGGCGGACGGATCCGGAATTATCCCGATCGCGCCCGCCGCTTGAGACCGAACGGCATCGTCGGGGTGACCAAGGTAACGGCGCAGTATGGATTCAATGCGCGGGATGAATTGACGCAACGCGGCCGGACTGACCGCCGTTAGGGCCGATAGAAGCGCCGAGGCCTTTCGCGGCGAGGGAACCGCTTCTAGGTCTGACAGGATCGGATTCACCGAGACGCCGTAGGTGGCCGTCAAAAGATCCGCGATCCTCCACAATTGGCGCATCCCAAGCCGCTCGTTCATCCTGGCAAGAAGCCATCGCGCGCCCCCCTCGCCAAGATTAGACCAAAACAGCACGTCCGGATCGGCAATTATGCCGCTCCCCGATTCGAGTGTGGCGATGCGTTCCCGCAAAAGTGGCTCTCCCGACTTAGGGATGGTTGAATGCGCTGCGTTCGTGATCACCGCCGCGCGTGGTTCGGTCGCTTTGGTGCGTCTGAATGGTATATCCGTGCCGGGAATGCGAATGCACGCTTCAAAATCCTTGATCCTGTTTACCTGCGTCGCGCTTTCTCCGAAGGCACCAAGGTCTGTCTTCAGCTGGAAATAGTTTGCGGTTTTGGGATCAATCGAATACGTTCCCGCTGTCTTCCAAGTCCGCGTCCGCATCAACTGGGTTTTGGGAGAATCAGCTATTGCCATTGCGGCCCCTTTCAGTCCCTGAGTGCATGCAATAAGGATTGGGCGTATCCCTTGGCTGCCTCAAAGTCGTTGTCGTAGTGTTGATCGAATAGCGGCTTTAACGCGAAGTGCGAAGTGGTTGCCTTAACAGGCCTGTTCGCATTCACGGCAACGAAGATTTCATCGGGGCTGTGGTCGCTTGGCTCCGCGCGCACCGTTGTCGTGGCGTCGTCCACCGCTGATATTGTGAACGCGAACATCGCTCCATCGAGGCCAGGAAATGAAAGATCAAAGCCGCGTTTGACTACCCGCTCCACCAGCTTGCGCTTTACCTCACGACGCCCAGCCGTCAAATGAAATTCGTTGTTGAATCCGAACACCTGTACCGGCGTTTCCGGCAAAAGCTTGTCAAAAATCGTGGCTGCGATTTCGGCCATGCGGCCGCGCAGACCCTCGTCCGTCACGCGAACGTCCCATCGTTCCGTTACACACGAGAACTGCATGCCCGCCGACTTGAATTGCGCAATTTGCGGGAGGAAAACCGGCTGACTGTTTGTAGAAAGTGATTCCATCATCTCGGACTCAGTTATCAGCCCGTGATGTCGATACCAAAGGGGGTGGTGGATGCGCGGATTCATCGCACCCAGAATTACGATCGAAAAGCCTTGCGATTCCTTCTGTGCCTCACCCATCTCTACCATACTGTAGCACCACTGCATCTCTGATCAAGGAAACAGGTTGCCGCGCTTGGACTCGACAACCAAACGGGGCCAAAGCGCCGTAACACCGACCATGTACCGAGATCATCGTCTTAATAGGTTCCCCGGCCCACGTCCGATATTTCGAAATCTATGTGCGGCAGACCAGATTTGAAGCGCACAACACGGTCAGGGTTACGGGGTTCCAAGCCCCGAGCGTCTGCCAGCTCCACGCGGTTCGACTCGGGCCCCGTGGAATCGCTCAAAAACGCGTAAAGCGCATCCTCCCATTTTGGAATTGCGGTGCATGCATCGCATTTTGCATTTCTTCCTCGGGCCGTCACGCGGCGGCGCGGCCGGCCTGGAGAAGCTCCAGCGTCTCGGTGCGGGCCACCAGCAGCGCGGGCCAGAGGCTGGCGAGCACCGAGACCATCATGATCACGCCGACGCCCAGGGCGATAAAGTTCCACGGGATGAAGAGACTTGGCGCGTAGCCGGTGACGGCGATTTGGACGGCTTCGGCATCCACGCTCAATAGCAAGCCGGCGGGGACGCCCAGCGCGCAGCCGACGACGCCGAGGAGGATCGCCTCGGCCAGCACCAGCCGCAGGAGCTGTGAGCGCGTGACGCCGATGCTGCGGAGGATGCCGAATTGCCAGCGACGGGTGCGGATGCTGGCCATGATCGTGTTGGTCACGCCCAGCGCCGCCACCGCCATCGCGGCAAATGCGACGGTGCTGATCAGCAGCAGGAAGTTCTTGAGGTCCGACTCGATCTGGCTCTTGATCTTGCGGACGTCGCCGCCGCGCATCCCCTCGGACTTGAGCGATTTCTGAACGCGCTTGATGATCACGTCCTTGTCCGCCCCGGCGTCCAGGTTGGCGGCAAAAAGCATGAATCGACGGATGCCAAAGTATTTCTCGGCGTCCCCGATCGTCCCGAACACGCTGGCGGCAGTTCGCTGATCCATCTGGCGGCCCATGTCGAAGGCGGTGACGATCACGTCGATGCCCGGCGACCAGACCACCCCGGCAATGGTGAAATCCTTCCACCCCTGATCCGTTTGCAGCGGCAGCTTGTCGCCGACGCCAAGGCCCTTGAGGCGTTTGAACTCGGCCGTCACCAGCACATGGTCGCCCAGCTTGAGCAGACGCTCGGCGTCGGCAACATTCCCCTCGCGGAAGTCCAGCTCGAGCATCTTGAATGCGACGTTGGGATCGATGCCGATGAACATCGTGCGATCCGGCGTCATCATGAGGGCCCCCAGCGTGCTTTTCTCCTGCCCGACTCCGATCATCGAGAGAAAACCCTTGGGCAAACCGGGCGAGACGATGGCGATCGGCATCACCTGGCCGCGTTTGATTCCGGGGATGTTTTCCAGCTTGGGCGCTTCGGTGAGCGGGATTCCGCTGAAATCGACGATGAACATGTCGGGGAATTTGTCCGGCAGCTTCCACCCATTGATCGCGGTGCGGCCTTCGGTCTGAAGCGCGACGAGGATGGCCAGTCCGACCATCAGCGCAGTGCAGGTTCCCGCGGCGCGCCAGATTCCGCTGCTGAGCTGCTGGCGAAGGAGCGCGAACTTGAGTCCCATCGCCGCGGCCACCAGCGGGCCGAGAATCCGCTCGACCAGCCACACCAGCATAGGCGAGACCAGGAAAAAACCGATGAAGACGGAGGGCAGCCCAACCAGGAAATGGGAATAGAACTTAAGAACCCGCATCGAATCGTGCGGCGAAGAAGCGCCGAGCCAACCGAGGACTTTCTCGGACGGGCCATAAAGCACAAGCGGATCGATCGCAATCAGGGCCAGCCCGACGATCGCACAAATCCAAGGGACGCGCGATCCACCGCCGCCGGCCAGCGGGGTCATTGCTTCGAGCGGGCTGACGCGGGAGGCCGACCACGCGGGAACCAAGCTGGCGGCAATCGCCGCGATAATCGATCCGGCCACACCGAACGCGATGCCGCCGTAACTTAGCACCATGCCCGCGTAGAACAGCTTGTCGAATTTCCAGACCAAAATGCGCACCCATGCCGCGCCAAGCCCGGCGCCGATCCCCGCGCCAATCGCGGCAATGATGATGCCCTCAAGCACCACCAGACCGGCGATCTGCGACCGGAACGCGCCAACCGCGCGCAGCATTGCCAGCGTGCGCTGCCGTTCGGATACGCCCATGCTGAGGGTCGAAAAGACGATGAACGTCGCCGTCACCATCGCTACCAGCCCACCGAGGTAGCTGAGCAAGTGGACTGCCGAAAGGTTTTGCTCGAGCGTCTTGCGGCTGTCGCCGGCCGATCGCATCTTGATGTTCGGATCGAGCTTCTCCACCTTGGGGCGCCAGTCGGCCACGAACTTGTCGGCATCGGAATGGTTCTTCAGCTCGACGGTGATCTTGGTCACCTGCCCCGGCGTTCGTTTGTATTTCTGAAGGGTGTGGAGCGGGACATAGATCGTGGGCCGGAAGCTGGCCATCACGTCCGGCTTGTGGACGATGCCGGAAACCTTCAGCTTCAACGTGCGATCGAGCTCAGTGAGAGTGACCTCGCCGCCGACGGCGACGTTCAACGCCTTGGCCGCCCCTTGATCGATGACGGCCACATCGCCGGTCGAGCTGTTGAACCACCAGCCGGATTCGAAATACATCTGACCGAGCTGCGGATCGTCCGGCAGGATGCCAATCACCTCGGCCGACTTGGCCGGCGGCGAGGGAAAGACGTTCTCGGTGTCCAGCCGGCCGATCGCATCCTTCACCCGCGGGTCGGATTTAAGTTGCGCGATCAGGTCTTCCGGGACGCCGTTGCCGTAGTTGGAATTGGTGATGATCGCGTCGGTCGAGCCCAGATAGTGCGCGAAGAACTTGTACGCCGCCGCCTCGATTGAGGTGTAGCCGCTGGTGACGGAGACGACCAGGCTCACCGACAGCGCAATCGCCGCGATCGTGAGCGCGACGCGCGCCTTGCGGTTGACGAGATTGGAGAGGACGAGCTTGGGGAGAACCATGGGGGGACTAGGGGTCAGGGGTCAGGGGTCAGGGGTCGGAAAAGCTGGGAAAGCATGAATCGCCTCTTCCTTGTATTTACTGACCCCTGGCCCCTGACCCCTGACCCCTCACCTGAGACACTCCTGATACCGCGCCGCTAGCTCCTGGCTGCTTTCGGGGCCTTCGGTGGGGAATCGTTCGACGAGTAGTCCGTCCTTCAGCACCGCCACGTCTTGAGCATACGCGGCGACGGTGGGCTCGTGGGTGACCATGACGATGGTTTTGCCGTGGACGATCGATAGATCACGAAGCAGTTCACAGACGGCGCGGCTGTTAGCCGAGTCGAGATTTCCGGTGGGCTCGTCGGCGAGAATCACCGCCGGGTCGGCCACCAGGGCGCGCCCGATGGCGACGCGCTGTTGCTCGCCACCGCTCATCGCATCGGGACGATGGCCGCGCCGGCCGGTGAGGCCCAGCGTTTCGAGCAGGTCGTTCACCTTGGTGCGTCCTGCCTCGCCATTGCGGCCATCCAGCATGAGGGGCAACAGCACGTTCTCCTCGGCCGTCAGCGTGGGGATTAAATTGAAGGCCTGGAAAATCAGCCCGATTTGATGGCGGCGGAACAGCGTGAGGTCGCGGTCGTTCAGTTTCGTCAGATCGGTCCCGTTGATGATGACGCGGCCGCCGTCGGGCTGGGCCAGGCCGGCCATCAGGTGCAGCAGCGTGCTTTTCCCTGAGCCGCTGGCGCCCATGATCGCCAGGAACTG
>Ga0182024_10008122_pt1 | contig 22313 bp, 25 predicted proteins | sample P32metaG_FD_120480 | JGI IMG/M metagenome (GOLD analysis project Ga0182024, IMG submission 120480) | Permafrost microbial communities from Stordalen Mire, Sweden - P3-2 metaG (Illumina Assembly) | ecosystem: Environmental > Terrestrial > Soil > Wetlands > Permafrost | place: Sweden: Stordalen... | reverse complement strand
ACCGGCATCGAAATGTTCCGAAAGCTGCTCGACATGGGCATCGCCGGCGACAACATCGGCGTTCTGCTGCGCGGCATCGATCGCAACGACATCGAACGCGGCCAGGTGCTTGCCAAGCCGGGTTCGATCAAACCGCACAAGAAGTTCAAGGCTGAGGTGTACGTCCTCTCCAAGGAAGAGGGCGGTCGACATACGCCGTTCTTCGCGAACTATCGTCCCCAGTTCTACTTCCGTACCACCGACGTGACGGGTACCATCAAATTGCCGGAAGGCGTTGAGATGGTTATGCCTGGCGACAACGTCCAGATGGAGGTCGAGTTGATCATGCCGATCGCGTGCGAAGAGGGTCTTCGCTTTGCTATTCGTGAAGGCGGCAAAACGGTCGGCGCAGGCGTCGTCACATCAGTGGCCGACTAAACGTCATGGCAAAGCAGAAGATCCGTATTCGTCTCAAAGCATACGACCATAAGGTGTTGGATCAATCGGCGGAACGGATCGTCGATGCGGCAAAGCGTACCGGAGCGTTCGTCAGCGGTCCTATTCCGTTGCCTACGGAAATTAATCGATTTTGCGTGAATCGTTCTCCGCACGTCGATAAAAAATCGCGCGAGCATTTTGAGATGCGAACGCACAAGCGTCTCATCGACATTCTACAAGCCACGGCCAAAACGATGGACGCGTTAACGCACCTCGATTTGCCCGCAGGCGTGGAGATTGAACTCAAGGCCTAGAGCAGCTTTCCGGAAGATAGGAGCGTTCATGCGGCGCTCCGCAAATCTCGTCGGCGTTGACCGGCGTGTAAAGAAAAAAGCCTGGGAAATACTCCCCAGGCTTTTTCTTCGTTCTTACGGATGCGAGTCGTCGAAATGTTCGGTTCTGATCGCCCAACGCGTGTAGGCCATAGCCTCTTTCACGTTACGAATGGCTTCTCTGCGCCAGCCGAGCGCGGCCTGATCGTCTTCTTTATAGTGTAAATCGCGGTCGGCTTTACCGAGGAGATCCAACGCCTTGTCGAAGCGATCGCGTCTGGGCAGACGCGTGTCGATGGGGGGATGATCGCCGAGATCTTTTCCGTCGTCGATTGAGGCGCGTTTGATATCCGCAATGGCGCGGTTGACGTGAGCGACCGCATCATTGTCCGTTGCGGCGACGTTGCTCGTCTCCGGGCGTCTAACGAGGAGCGCGCGCGCTTGGCGTAAGTCCGAGAGCGCGTGCAGGTAGTGCGGATGCGCGCCCGGCGTATCGGCCGTTGCCGGAAGCGAGGCGGTGATGGGCATAACGATAAGCGCCGCGAGCGCTGCGAGGTTTTTCATTGGTCCTCCCGATCCTTCAAATGAGGTACGTATGAACTGCGTCGAGCAGGTGCTCGATGTTCTGATAACGTTGCGCGCGGGACGTTGGTTCCAGCAGGTATGGGGAATGCCCGTCGGTGTATGCAGAGCGTATGCCCATCCCTTTGCATGTCGCGCACGAGCGCACGTTTAGCGGTACCAAACGTCGCATTTTCCACTTGCTGAGCGAGATGGGAACCTCAGCCGATGCCATTTGGCCGTTCGTCTCTCAGCCTTTCATGCGCTCTCCCGGGCCGTTAACGGTGGGACGCACCGAAGAGTGGCACGGCGGCATCCATGCGGTGCTCGCGGAGGTGGCGCACGAGGAGCGCATAGTATGGCAGGTGGACAACGACGGGTTTGAGGGAACGCACGGATTTTATCTAGAGTCCGCGGAGAAGAAGACGCGCTTGATCCATCGCGTCGATGCGATGCTTTCCGACACGGAGGGCCGTTTGCTGTGGCGGCGGCTTGAGGACGTGAACGCGCGGGCGATGGAGGCGTTATTTGATAAAATCGAGAGGGTTCTTAAGCGCTAGAGCGGCGTCTAGGATCCGGGCGCCGTGGACGAGCCGGGGCAGGCGCCCACGCCCATCCCTACGATGCCGGAGCCGGTTGTACAAGACGCCGCTGAGCTTGAGCCGGGAACCGGCGCTGCGGAAGCAGGCGGCACCGAAATAGGAGCCTGGGAAGGCGCCGGTCCCGACGGATACGGCGCTTGGGAAGCCGGCGCCCCCGGGGCTTGGGAAGGGCTCGCCCCTCCCGGCAATGAGGAAACTTGCGGTCCGGGCCCGCCCGGAGAGGTGCTGTTGCTGCCCGTTGAGTCGCAAAAAAGGCCGAAGCAGCTGCAGAACAAGCCGGCGAGCGTAACCGTTGCAATGGCAAGAAATCGCATAGAGACCTCCCGAAATAACCCTTAAGGACACTCTACGACAAAAGCGGTTTTCCGGTCGCAAGTCTGGTCCTTTTATTGTAAATTTGAAGGAAAGAATAATTGTCCGACGCAGCAATTTGCTATTGAACTTAAGATTTCGTTTGTAGCATCAGAGTACGTATCCATGAAATAACGTTGTCGTATTGTTCGGCGACCGGGGTATCCATACGTCCCGGGCGTTTAATAAGAACGACGAGCAGCCCCAAGGCGCGTGCGGCTTCGATCTTCGCGTAGGTTGCCTTCCCCCCGCTGTTTTTGGAAACGACGGTATCGACGGCATGCTCGCGCATCAGCGCGAGTTCATGCTCTAGCGTGAAGGGACCGCGTTCCAAGAGCATGTGTCGGGCAGGCGGTAGGGGAGCGTTCGGCGCTTCGATCGAGCGAATCAGAAACCATCGGTCGTCGCAGGCGGCAAACGGAGCGAGTTCTTGCCTGCCGATGGTGAGGAAGATGCGCCGGCCGTGCATGCGTGCCGGCGCCGCTGCGGCGGGAACGTCGTCGACCTCCAAAATGCGGTCTTGCGCGGTCGGCGTCCATGCCGGGCGTAAGAATGCAATGATCGGCAAGGCAAGGCTTGCGCAGGCCTCGGCGGCGTTGCGATGCATCTGCCGGGCGAACGGATGCGTCGCATCGATAACCGCATCGATCTTCCGCGCGATGAGGTAGGCGCGCAGACCTTGCACGCCGCCGAATCCGCCGATGCGCGCGTTTGTGCGCGCCGGCAGCGCGGGATGCGCCGTGCGGCCGGCGAAGGACGCGGTCGTCGTTACGCCGGGGATGTCGGCGAGTCGCGCGGCCAGCGCGATCGCGTCGCCGGTTCCCGCGAGGAGAAGAACGTTCACGCGCGCGTGCGTTCGCGTTGCGTCGAGTAGAGGCGGCTCTCGCCGAACGTCGTGCACGCAAGCGATCTACCGACGAAGATCAACGCCGTGCGATTGATGCCGGCGGCGATCGTCTTGCCCGCGATGTCGGTCAACGTACCGCGTACGATGGTTTCGTCCGGCCAACTTGCGCGGAAGACGATTGCGACCGGCGCATCAGCGCCGTAGAGGGGCGTGAGTTGCGCGACGACCGCGCCGAGATCGGCGATGGAGAGGTGAATGGCGAGCGTCGCGCCGGAGCGGCCCAGCGTCGCGAGATCTTCGCCCGCCGGCATGGGGGTGGAGCGCGTCGCGGTGCGCGTTAAGATGACGGTTTGCGCGACGTTGGGCAAGGTGAGTTCTTGCCCGAGGGCGGCTGCCGCGGCGGCGAACGCCGGTACCCCGGGAGTGAGGTCGTATGGGATATGCAGCGCATCGAGGCGGCGCATTTGCTCCGCGGTCGCGCTCCAGACGGAGATGTCGCCGGAATGCAGGCGGGCGACGTCGTCGTCGCGCTTATGCGCGGCGGCGATCTCCGCGATGATTTCGTCGAGCGTCATCTCGGAGGTGTCGACGATGCGCGCGTTACGCGGCGCGTGCGCGAGAATCGCTTTGGGGACGAGCGATCCGGCGTAGAGGCACACAGGGGAAGCAGCGATGATGTCGCGTCCGCGCAGCGTGAGGAGGTCAGGCGCGCCGGGGCCGGCGCCGATGAAATGAACCCTCATGCTTTGGTTAGGGTCCATAACGTTATCGCCGGCTTCGGTCGCCAGGCTTGCATTTCGCCCAGAGCTTGGGCATGTGAAACAGCGATGCGCACAAGCTCTCCGCCGTATGCGGCGTGCGCTTCGATGAGCTGCCCTTCGGCTTGGAGGGTAACGGCATTGGCGACGAGCTTTCCGCCGGCCGGTAGTATGTTCCGACAAGCTTCAAGCAAATTGCGGGCGGTTATTCCGCCGCCGATGAAAATACAATCCGGCGTTTGCGCATCGGCGAAAGCGTCCGGCGCGCAACCGCATATCACGCGCAGCCCGGGAACGCCGAGATTGCGCGCGTTGCGCGCGATGCGTTGCGCGCGTTCCTCATTGCGTTCGAACGCAATAGCGCGGCAAGAGGGATGAGCACGCATCCATTCGATGCCGATCGATCCGCTGCCCGCGCCGACATCCCAGAGAAGCCGGCCGGGCAACGGCGCTAATCGCGCCAATGTCGCCGCGCGAACGTCGCGTTTGGTGAGCTGTCCGTCGTGCTCGAATGCGTCGTCGGGCAAACCGGGAACGATCGCAAGCGCCTGCGTTTGCGCGTCGGGGATGCAGGCGATCGCGACGACGTTGAGATCGGCGCATGGTTGCCGGACCCATGACGCGGCTATCCCGTCGCGGCGTCCTTCCAGCGGTCCCCCCAAATGTTCCAAGACGCAGAGCGCGCTCGGCCCGAAGCCGCGTTCGCGTAGAAGCGTCGCGATCGCATCGGGAGTCGCGCCGTTTTCGGAATACACGATCGTTCTGCGGCCGGGTTGAAGGTAGGCGTTGAGCTGCTCAATCGGGCGGCCTACCGCGGAGAGCAGCGCTGTGTCCGCGCTTGGCCAGCCCAGGCGCGCGCATGCGAGCGCGAACGCGGAAACCTGCGGAATCACGGCGAGCGACGACGCGTTCAAGCGTTGCGCCAACGTCGCTCCGACGCCGTGCAGCATCGGATCTCCGCCGGCGAGCACGACGACGGCGCGCTCTTGATGCGTCGCGAGCAGCGTATCGATGTAGGGCAGCATCGGAGAAGGCCACGCTATCCGGTCGCCTTGCACGTGCGGCGCCGGCGGCAAGAACGCGAGGAGTCGAGCGCTGCCGACAATGACTTCCGCTCTTTGGATCGCTTGGCGCGCGGCCGGGGTTAAGCCCTCCCAGCCGTCTTCGCCGATCCCGACGACGGGCAAGGGGTTCATCCGGCCCGTCCGATCGGGATCCCGTCGCGATCGACGACGAGAACGTCAAGCACGGTAGCCGTTCTCGTGAGGACGCGCAGCGCCGTTTCCCGCGCGCGCGCCGCGACGGCGTCGCCTAAGGCGACGCCGTGCGCATGAGCGAGTCCGTGCGCTTGGAGCCCGGTGTTTGCTTGCGCGATTCGCAACGCGAGCGCATCGTTCGCGCCGCAATCTACGGCGAGCGAAGCGAGTTTGCCAAGATCGAGCGAACTGCGGGCGGAGTGAAGATCCAGATGCCCCTGCGCGAGCTTGGCGATCTTCGCGAAGCCGCCGGCGAGCGTGACGCGCGCGACGGGTTTGCGGCGCAGATACTTGAGCATGCCGCCGACGAAATCGCCCATCTCGATGCGCGCGCTTTCAGGCAAATCGTATAAACGCGCGACCGTCGCTTCCGAGGTTGAGCCGGTTGCGCCCGCAATGTGTTCTATCCCGGTCGCGCGCGCGACGTCGATGCCTTCATGAATCGATGCGATCCATGCGGAACACGAGTAGGGAATCACGATGCCGGTGGTGCCGAGGATGGACAAGCCGCCGAGAATGCCCAGCCGCGAGTTCATGGTTTTCCGGGCGAGCTCTTCGCCTCCGGGAATCGCAATTTCAATGACGACGTCGTCGTTGTCGCCCAGTTCCTGCGCGGCTTGCGCAATTGCCGCGCGCATCATCGCGCGCGGCACGGGGTTGATCGCCGGTTCGCCGACGGGTAGGGGTAAGCCGGGCTTGGTAATCGTTCCTACGCCGCGCCCTGAGCGAAATACCACGCCGCCGCCGCGTTCGCTGCGCCGAACGGTGGCGAGCACGAGCGCTCCGTGCGTCACGTCGGGATCATCGCCCGCGTCTTTGACGATTCCGGCGGTTGCGCCGCTCCCGTCTTTGCTTGCATACGCGAGCGGGAAAGAAACGCGTGTGCCGTTGGGCAACGTGATGTGCGCGACGTCCGGGAATGCGCCGGTCGCCGCAGCGATGTAGGCGGCTTTCGCGCAGGCCGTCGCGCAAGCGCCCGTCGTCCAGCCGCGCCGCAATGCGGTCATGGGTATGCGCGCGGCGTATACACGAAACGGCGACCGTTCGCGTTGCTGAAACTGCGCGTGGCGGAGGAACCAATGAGGATGACGGTGCGCATGTCGGCGTCGCGCGGATTCAACGTCGCGAGATCGACGACGGCGATGCGTTCGTCCGAACCGCCGATATCGCGCGCCAGGACGACGGGCGTTTGCGGCGCGCGACGGCGCATGAGGATCGCACGCGCTTCCTCGAGTTGCGATTGCCGTTGCGAGGAGCTTGGGTTGTAGAGTGCGAGCGCGAAATCGGCGGCGGCCGCCGCTTCCAACCGTTGCGCGATCGTCGCCCAAGGTTTGAGGCGATCGGAGAGCGAGATCACGCAGAAGTCGTGGCCGAGCGGCGCGCCGACGCGCGAGGCGGCGGCCTGCATCGCCGAGATGCCGGGCAGAATGCGAATATCCAGCTCGCGCCACGTCGGCTCGCCGCGGTCGATCGCTTCCAGCACAGCCGTCGCCATCGCGAAGATGCCGGGATCGCCGGAAGAGACGACGCACACGCGGCGTCCCGCTTGCGCGAGCGCGAGCGCGTGACGCGCGCGTTCGATTTCAACGCGATTGTCGGAACCGTGACGCTCTTGGCCCGCGTACGGCGCAACGCGATCGAGATATGGTTGATATCCCACCAGATCGGTCGCGTCGCGCAACGCTTCGCGCGCTTCGGGCGAGAGCCACTCGCTCGCGCCGGGCCCCAAACCCACGACGCGTATGTTGCCGGGGGCTTGCGCGGGCGCGCTTGGCGGCTCGCCTTCGCGACTGGGCACGATGATAAGCGAGAAATACGGCGCCTCTTCGGCAAGAACGTCGTGCAACGCGACGATCCGTTCGGAGGTCATCGTCGCGCGTTCGATGTAGAGCGCGCGTTGATCTACGCCCGCGCGTCGCAATGCCGACTTTACCTTGGGGAAGTTGCGCCCGAGCTTCACGATCGCGTACGCGCGGCCGTCGGCGAGCGCGTTCGTCAGCGTTTGTTCGGGCAATGTTCCCGGGAGAATCAGCAAAGGCGTATCGCGCCGTACAAGCGGCGTTCCCAACCTCGCCGACGCCGCCGTAACCGAAGCGATGCCCGGAATCACTTCCGTTTCGTAGCGATGCGCGAGGCGATCGTGCAGATACATGTACGAGCCGTAAAAGAACGGATCGCCTTCGCATAACACCGCGACGTCTCGTCCGTGCTCCAGATGCGCCGCGATGCGTTCCGCCGATTCGTCGTAGAACGCGCGCAGCGTTTCTTCATAGCCTTGCGTGCGTTCGATGACCTCCGTCGTCATCGGATATATCAAGGCAAGTTCAATATGCTCCGCGCGAATCCGCGCGCTAGCGATCGAACGCGCGTTGCTCACGTTGCGGCGAGCGGCTAAATAGGCAACGACTTGCGCTTCGCGAATAACGCGCGCGGCTTTGAACGTGATGAGATCGGGATCGCCCGGGCCGACGCCTACCCCGAAAAGGCGACCGACGCGCGCGCGTTCGCTCATTCGTTTTCGCTCGCGAGCGCGTTGACGGCAGCGCAGGCCATGGCGCTGCCGCCGCGTCTGCCGTGTACGACGATGTACGGAATCGCGAGAGCATTGTCCGCGAGCGCGCGTTTGGATTCGGCCGCTCCTACGAAGCCGACGGGCAAACCCAGCACCAAGGCCGGTCGCGGCGCTCCCTGCGCGAGCATGTCTAGCAGACGGAAGAGTGCGGTGGGCGCGTTGCCGATCGCGACGACCGCGCCGTTGAGTCGTTCGCGCCACATTTCCGTTGCCGCGGCGCTACGCGTCGTCTCCAAGCGCGCCGCGAGGGCGGGTACTTCCGGATGATTGAGCGTGCAGACAACCTCGTTCTCGCGCGGGAGCCGAGCGCGCGCGACCCCGGCCGCGACCATCGCGCAGTCGCAGAGAATCGGCGCCCCCGCGAGCAGCGCCTTGCGTCCGCGCTCGGCCGCTTGTGCGGAACTTGCGACGTCGGCAGGCAGATCGGTCATGCCGCATGCATGGATCATGCGTACCAACACGCGCGCGAGCGTCGGGGACGCGTCGCCTAGATCGGCTTCCGCGCGGATGATGGAGAAGGACGCGCGGTAAATTGCGGCGGCGTCTTTTATGTAGTCGTCGGTCATACGTTGACGCGGATATCGTACCCGGCGCCGGTTGCGACGAGTTCGATATCCGCTCCTGCGGGCATTGCGCAGCGTTTCTCGCAAGCGGCAAGGTTGAGCGTCGTACCGAAGAGCCGCAGCGCCGCGATGCGTTCCGCGATCCTCACCGCGTCGCCGCGCACGTCGGCCAACGCCTTCGTGCATCCGGCAAGCCCTGAGCACGCGACGATACCCGCGAATCCGCTTGACCCGTCAAGGCGCAGGCCCAGGCGTTGAAGGTCGGAGCGTATTTCCGCGAGCGCCGCGCGCGGCATCAAGCCGAGCACGACGCTCCGCGGCGCCAAACGTATTTCTCCGTTGCAACGTCGCACGATAGCGGCTATGCCGTTCGCTTGTCGTGCGCTCAAACGACCTAAGGGAACTAAAGGGACGATGTTGATCCGGGCGGAGACGTTCGCGGGAAACACGCCGAGCGGCAGGCCGCCGGGTTCTTTTCGTTGCGGCGCGGGACAGGGCTCCAGGCGCGCTGCCAGTGAGGTACGGACGTGCGCCGCGGCGTCGGGAAATCGATGCAACCTCCACGCTCGTGCCGTTGAGAGGTTTGCCGTATCGGCGTATGCGAGCGCGGCGCGCGTTGCCTGGAGCATGATCTGCGCGCCGTCTTCCGGTTTGCAGCCCAAACCCGTCGGCGTATCCCCGATCGCCAGGTGCAGCCGCGTGCCATGCGTCGACGTTACGGCCTGCAGCGCGAGATCCGTGCCCGCGCAAGCCTGCGCCCGGCTTGCGCCGCCGTCGAAAGCAACGCTAAATTTCGCAGGCAGGCGCGCGAAGCGCGGGTCCCCGAGCAGGCCCGCGTCAAATGCGCGTACGAGCGGCCGGACGTCAAACAACTCTTGCGGGTCGATTCCGACGAACGGGCCGGCGAATATATTACGAACGCGGTCGTGCCGGGCTGAGGGGAGCAGCCCGATCGCCGCGAGCGCATCGGCGACTTTCGGCAGGGCGTCTTCTTGAATGCCGCGTAGCTGGACGTTCGCGCGCGCGGTGAGATCGAGGAATGCGTCGCCCTGTTTTCGCGCAAGCTCCGCAAGCGCGGTCGTCTGCTCGAGCGTGATCAAGCCGCCGGGTACGCGAACGCGCACGAGCATGCCGTCGCGACACGCGAGGGCGTGCAGCACGCCGGGACAACGGTTGGGAGAGGGCATGTAGGCGCTCTTGGTTTCGCGCCCCCGCTAGCCTGCCCCCGCTCGCGGGCCCCCGTTTGATTCGAAATGGCGCTCCGGCGGGAGTAGGTAGGGCCAGGGTACGGAAAGAGGAAGTCGTGCCTTTATGGAGTGGGTGAAAGCGGGCAACGAGTTTTTGATTCGTCTGAGCGGCGGGTTGGGCGTTTGGGGTTCGGGGCTAGAACGGTGGCGGACGCAATTTCTGTTCGGCGCGCGACGCTTTTACGGGGGCATCGATCACACGCTGCTCGTTTGCGCGATAGCGGTGCTTGTGATCGGGACGATCTTTTGGTTTTCGCTTAGGGGGAGGGCGGAGTATTAGGTCGAGCCGCGATAATTCCGCGCAATTCCCCGTCAATCCCTAGGACCGCCGCAATCGGCGCGAAATGGGGGCGCGGCGCGATATCGCTGGGGGAGACGAGCAATGTCCCGGGCTTAAAGCACGCGGGATTATCGATGTTATCGAACCTCTCTATTAGGAGCTTGCCGACATAATATCGGAGGTAGGTATCCTTGGTTCCGATCCAAAAGGGGCCGATGCACAGTCGCGTATAATCCGGTTCATACGCGCGGACGAGTTCGAAGAGCGTCTCGGTTCCCGATTCCCATGCCTTTGCGGTCAAACGCGGATACGCGCCGAAGTAAAATGTACAGAACCATACCGTCGAGATCGCGACGTTGACGAGAAAAAAGCCGCGTAGCGCGAGGAGATCGCGACGTGAGCCGAAGAGTTTTGCGCGGTCCAATAGCGTCGCCAGTCCGAGCGCGGCGAAAATGCATAAGACCGGAGCGCCGGCTAAGGTACGCCCGGCGTTGGGCCCGTCATCCATGAACGCGGCGCCCAACGGATAGGTTACAAGCCATATCCATATCCACGCGAGCATCCATCGCGTACGAAGCGCAGATCGGGCGCCGATGAGCCCTATGACCATGAGCAGGACCATCCACCAATAAAAGCCGCCGAATCCCGTGAGTTCACGCAGGACAAACGGCTGATCCCCCATGCCTACGGACACAAGATAGTGCCAACTAAAGCAGCCTATGTACGTCGACATGAATTCTAGAAAGCTCTTGGTTGTTGCGTCATGAAAGCGGAAGTTCGTTGCGGGATCGAAGCCCAGTTCCCAGAACGCCGGCGCCGCCAGAGCGCCCCAGAGAAGGACGGTCGTGAACAGGACCCTAGCCGGGATTGAGCGGAAGCGCGAAAAGTTGAGGATGATCAGCGATCCCCCGAGCACTAGGACATAGAACCATGCGGCATGATACGTGTACGTCGCCGCTGCGAGAAGCACGGTTGCGGGGAGCAAGCGTCGGACGGTGAGCGGCCGATCAGCTTTGTCGGGGTCCAAAGCGCGTAACAAGGCATAGAGACCGCCGAGGAGAACCGGCAACATCGAGTCGGTTATCCAACCGATGCGCGAGAAGTGAATGAACAACGGCCCTATCGCAGTAAAAAGCGCCGTCGTCAAGGCGATGTCGCGCCTTTTCGTGAGTTCGATCGCAATGCCGTAGAGGAGCGCGATGACGACGATGCCGAACGCCGCCGCCGGAAAACGAAGCCCAAACGCGCCGTTGCCGAAGACAAGGCTTGAGAGGTAGCCGGCAATGCCGTAGATCGGCCCGTGCCGTTCATACGGCGTGGCGAGAAACGGCTGCAAGCTGCCGTCGACGTCTTTTCCGGTCGTAACGATGCTCCGCACGGAAAGATACGTATCGATCTCTTCCCCGAAGAGTTCAGGCGGATTGACGGCGAGATTATAGAACCGAAGCCCCGCCCCGAGCATCAAGATCAGGATAAGCGCGACGGGCGGTTGCGTGCAGCGCCGGACGAGCGCGCAAACCAATGCGTGCAAGGAAGGTAAGCGCACGCCGAGTTTGAGAAAGCGCGCTGCCGGCAGCATACTAAAAACCCTAGCATGGAACATTCCCTACGGAATCGGTCCCCGGGGGCATTGGACGTGGGCCTTATGTCTCTGGAGGCTTACCAGGCCCGCGACCAAGGCGGCCCGGGATGCGCGTCGTCTCGCAAGCGCGCGTCGATGCCGTTGCGCGCTTCGAGAACGCGGGCGACCAACCACAGCACGTCGCTGAGACGATTGAGATACTCCAACACCGTCGCTTGCACGACGCCGCCGCCGGTAACGTACCGCACGGCCGCGCGTTCGGCGCGGCGACAGATCGTGCGGGCGACGTCGAACGCGGCGGAACCGCGAAATTCTCCGGGGATCGACCAATCGCGTAAAATATCGGGTTCGCTTTCGAACCCTTCTACCAACGCGTCAAGGCGTGCGACCATCTCCCGGGTGATCTGGGGAATCGGCTTTTTGGATTCGGGTTTGGTTGAGATAGCGGAGCCCACCGCGAAAAGTTCACGCTGAATCGAGCGGACGATCGTGCGGACTTCCTCGTCCTCGCAGAGCGTGCGCGCGAGACCCATCGTCGTGTTGAGTTCGTCGATCGCGCCGTAGGCTTCCACGCGCGCGTCGGCTTTGGATATCTGTTGCCCGCCGCCTAAGCGCGTTAGTCCGCCGTCGCCCTTGCGAGTGGAGATAGATGCTTGCTTGCGCGGCGCGGCGGCCGCTTTATCGGCGCTCATTTGTCGGCAAGCCTCTCTATCTCTAGAATGCGTAAGGTAGTCCGCAACACGCTGTCGGGATTAAGGCTGATCGAATCGATGCCCAGGTTGACCAGAAATTCCGCGATTTCGGGATAGTCGGAGGGCGCCTGCCCGCAAATGCCGCTGTATCGCTTGTTGCGTTTGGCGCCTTGTACCGCCAGGCCCAACATCGTGAGCACGCCGGGGTCGCGTTCTTCGTATTCGAAGGCGATCGAGGCGGAATCGCGGTCCACGCCGAGGATAAGCTGCGTGAGATCGTTTGAGCCGATAGAAAAACCGTCGAAATATTCTGAGAATGCGTCGATCTGCAAAACGTTGTTGGGTATCTCGCACATAACGTAAATTTCCAAGCCGTCCCGCCCGCGCTCCAAACCGTGCTTGGCCATCTCCGCGATCACGCGCGCGGCTTCATCCGTGCGTCGACAAAACGGAATCATCAGGATTACGTTGCGCATGCCCATCGTCTCGCGTACGCGCCGCATCGCCGCGCACTCCAGCGCGAAACCGTCGGCGTATGCCGGGTGCGCATAACGGGACGCGCCGCGAAAACCAAGCATCGGGTTGCTTTCGAACGGCTCGAAATCCGCGCCGCCGAGGAGTTTGCCGTATTCGTTCGTTTTGAAATCCGACATGCGCACGATAACGGGCTTGGGATAAAACGCCGCCGCGATCGTACCCACGCCTTCGGAAAGGCGTTCGATGAAGAAGTCGGTCGGGCTTGCGTGGCGGCGCGCTAGATGCGCGAGCGCCGCGCGTACGGCGGGATCCTTCACGCGCTCGGGATGCGCCAGCGCCATTGGATGCGCTTGGATTTCGCTTGCGATCACGAATTCAATGCGCGCGAGGCCTACGCCGTCGTTGGGAAGCGCCGCGTGGGTGAATGCCGTTCCCGGATCGGCGATCGTGATCATGATCTTGGTCTTAGGCCGGGGCAGTTCGCCCACGTCGCTGCGTTGCACGCTGAAAGGAACGGCTCCCGCGTAAATCTTGCCTACGTCGCCTTCCGCGCAACTGACCGTGACGGCGCCCGCGTCCGCAAGCATTTGCACGGCGTTTTCCGCTCCGACGACGGCGGGAATGCCGATTTCGCGAGCCACGATGGCGGCGTGGCAGGTGCGTCCGCCGCTGTTGGTGACTACGGCGGAAGCGATCTTCATAATCGGTTCCCAATCCGGCGTCGTCGTCTCGGCCACGAGAACGTCGCCCGGCGCAAAAGCGCGCATGTGCTCAGGCGCTCGCACCGCGCGTGCGATGCCGGTTGCGATTTTCCCGCCGACGGCGCGGCCCGTCAGCAGCACGCGCGCGTCTTGGGAGGCGATATTGTATTCCTCAAGCATGCCGATCGCACGGCGGGAGGAAGCTGTTTCAGGGCGCGCTTGCACAAGATAAATTTTTCCGTCGAGGCCGTCTTTGGCCCATTCCACATCCATCGGGACGGCGCGACCGCGCAGCGCGTTATAGGCGTCTTCGACGGCGATCGCGTAGTGCGCGATCGTCAGCACGTCGTCGTCGGAGATGCACTGTCGATCGCTTTCCGCGGCCGGCATCTCGATGTTCCGAACGGGTTCTCGGGCGTCGCCGTAGATCATCTTGAGGCGTTTGGAGCCTAGCTTGCGGCGCAGCACCGCGCGAAACCCCGCTTGCAACGTCGGTTTATGCACGTAGAACTCATCGGGTTCCACGGCGCCCTGCACGACGTTTTCCCCCAGTCCGTACGAGGCGTTCACGAGCACCGCATCGCGAAAGCCGCTTTCGGTGTCCATGGTGAACGCGACCCCGCTCGCGGCCAAATCGGAGCGCACCATTTTCATGATGCCGACCGACATGGCCGCGGTAAGATGGTCGAAACCGTTGTCGGCGCGATAGTGGATCGCGCGATCGGTGAAGAGGCTTGCCAGGCACTCCCGATAAGCGGCGACGACGGCTTTTTCTCCGCGCACGTTGAGATACGTGTCGTGCTGCCCGGCGAAGCTCGCCTCGGGCATATCTTCAACTGTTGCGGAACTACGCACCGCGACGGCGAGCTGCGCGCCGTATTCCTTCTCAAGCTCGCGGTAAGCTGCGCAAATCTCCGTTTCTATTTCCGGCGGAATAGGCGCCGCAGCGATGCTCTTGCGAATTCTCCGTCCGAAGGAGGCGAGCGCTTCCGCGTTCTTGGGATCGAGCGCGCGCAGGGCGGCGCGCAGGGAGTCCCAAGCGCCGGAGCGCGTGAGGACGGCGCGAAAGGCGTCCGCCGTGACGGCGAAGCCGTTGGGAACGGGGATGCCCGCGCGGGTTGCCAGGTCGCGGTGCAACTCCCCGAGCGAGGCGTTTTTACCCCCGACCTCGGGGACGTCGTCGAGTGAAATCTCGGAGAAGCGTCGGACGAAGCGTAGCTTGGGCGGCACGACGATCATGCATTCCACGCTTCACCGTCCTAATGCGTCCTCCTAGAGGGACGCGTGCCGCCGTCCCGAAGCCCGGCTTGATCGCTTTCAGCTTCGCGAGGTTCGTACAGCTGTGCGACGCGGGTGTGATGTAATGGTAGCCTGCGACCTTCCCAAGGTTGATGCGCGGGTTCGATTCCCGCCACCCGCTCAGGCGACTTGAAAGCCGGCATAGCAAGAACAAGCGGCGACGTAGCCAAGTGGTAAGGCGGAGCTCTGCAAAAGCTCTACCCCCGGTTCGAGTCCGGGCGTCGCCTCGATCCCCCTTTCGCATGCGCTATTTTCATTCGTTAGCCGCCCTGGACTCCACCCTACGCGGAGCATTAACGCTCGGCGCGCTCTTGGCGTTGGTTTTCGGGGTTGCGTTTTTCGGCGCGTTCGGCATCTACCGGCAGCTCGACGCGGCGCTGGAGGTGGAGCGGACGCTTGTGAAGGCCGAGCATCAGCTTTCGGATGTGTTGCGTGCCCAGTTGGACGAAGAAGCAGGGCTTCGCGGCTTTTTGGCAACCAAGCAACAGTCGTTCTTGGAACCGTTTTTATCGCAAGCGGACGGGTTCGATAAGCAGGCGGATCAACTCCAGTCCGTCGTGCGTGATTTGGACATTAACAAGAGCGATCTCGCTCCGTTGTTGATCGAAATGAAGCTGCTGCACGCGTCATGGGAACAAGGCGTCGCGCGACCGTTGCTCCGTTCGCCGCAGGCGCCCAACGCCGTGGAGCTCCAAACGCTGGGGAAGGTGCTGACCGATCGTCTGCGTTCCGCCAGCATGCATGTCGATCAGCTCTTGAACGCGCGTCTTCTTCGCGCGCAAAACGACTTGCGTCGGCGCGTCAACCTCATGGTCGGCGAGGTGCTCGCCGCGATTTTGTTGTTCGGCGCGACCGGCATCATGTACGTCGGTTCGCGTACGCGAATGCTTGCTCGAATCGGACGCGAACGTGCGATCATCGAGACGTTGCAGGGGGCCTTTCGCACGGGATGGGATTCGTTGCCCGGTTCTCGCGTCGGGACGGCCTATATCTCGGCGACGGCGGATGCCGACGTGGGCGGCGATCTTTACGACGTGTGCAAGCTCGACGAGACGCGAGGTTTATTGCTGGTCGCCGACGTTAGCGGCAAAGGCATCGAGGCCGCCGTCAACACGGCCTTTATCAAATATTCCATCCGGATGGCGGCGCGCGCGTACGGAACTCCGGCTCGCATTCTTTCGGAGTTCAATACCGTGTTCATGGCGACGATTAAGGAACCCAATCTTTTCGTCAGCGCTTTCGTCGGCATCGTCGACGTGCGCGCGATGACGCTCTGTTACGCCGGAGCGGGACATGCCACGAACTATCTTCGGCGCGCCGATGCGGTGCGACAATTGTCGGCGACGGGGCCGCTGATCGGGCTGGATCGCGACATGACGTTCGGAGAACAAACCATGAATCTGGTTCAGGGGGATATGCTCGTCTTGGCGACGGACGGCCTAACCGAGGCGCGCGACGCAAGGGGAATACAGCTTCAGGAACATGCGATGAGTTTGATGGCGGCGGCGTCGACGGATCCGCAACAATGCGCGGACGAACTTGTCGCCGCGGTGCGCCGCCATAGCGGCGAAACCCTGCGCGATGATCTCGCCTTGTTGGTGCTGGCTTTGGACGGCTGCGCCTGATGCTGACGCGTCGCATCATTCCCTGTTTGGACATAAAGGCGGGGCGCGTCGTCAAAGGGGTGCGCTTCGCCGATCTTGCCGACGCAGGCGATCCCACGGAGTTGGCTGCCTTGTATGAAACGCGCGGCGCCGACGAACTGACGTTCCTTGACATTACCGCGACGATCGAAGGACGTCGGGCGATGCTCGACGTCGTGCGCGCCACGGCAGCGGAGTTGACGATACCCTTTACGGTAGGCGGCGGCGTGAGTCATGTCGACGATCTACGGGCTTTGTTGCGGGCCGGTTGCGATAAAGTTTCCCTGAACAGCGCAGCCGTGCGCGATCCCAAGGTGCTCGGCAAAGCCGCGAATGAGTTCGGCAGCCAATGCGTCGTCGTCGCTATCGACGCCCGTCGATACGGTGATCGCGCGGGCTGGGAGGTCGTCATCGACGGCGGTCGTACCGGAACGGGTCGCGACGTCCTCGCATGGGCGATCGAGGCGACGCGCTTGGGCGCCGGAGAAATTCTCCTCACGAGCATCGATCGAGACGGCTCCAAGAGCGGGTATGATATCGCGCTGACGCGCGCGGTCCGCGATGCGACGGACGTGCCGATCATCGCTTCGGGCGGGGCCGGATCGGCGGCGGATTTCGCGGCGGTATTTCTTGAAGCCGGAGCCGACGCGGCGTTGGCCGCGTCGCTGTTTCACTATGGAGAATTGGACATTATGGAATTAAAGAAAAGCCTGCGCGAGCGCGGAATTCCCATGCGGATTCCCGACCAAGCCGCCGTAGAGCGCTTTATATGAATCTCGATGAGCTCGCGTGGGGGGAGGACGGAGTTCTGCCCGTCGTCATCCAGGATGTCCGCACCGGCGCCGTCTTGACGTTGGCATACGCGAATCGCGAAGCGGTGGAACGGACCTTGGCGCAGGCAAGCACGTACCTGTACAGCCGTTCGCGTAAAGCGCTTTGGCATAAGGGCGAGACCTCCGGCAATACCCAGGAGGTCATCGCCGTGCGAAAGGATTGCGACGGCGATGCCTTGATCTATGAGGTTATTCCCAAGGGCCCGGCTTGCCATACCGGCGCGTCGTCGTGTTTTGAGGGGGCGCAACGCAAGGAATTTCCCGCTTTTGCGCGTGCAGTTGCCTACTTGGAGGCGACGATCGCCGCGCGCCGCAGCGCTTCTCCCGAGGAGAGTTACACGGCCAAACTCTTACGCGGCGGCGTTGACCGTATCGGCAAGAAGATCGGCGAGGAGGCGACGGAGGTCGTGATCGCGGCCAAAAATAGAGACCCGCGCGAAGTGTCGCGGGAAGTCGCCGATCTCTTCTATCACGTGCTCGTCCTGCTCGAAGAGCAGGGCGTGACCTTGGATGCGATCGGCGAGGAATTGCTGCGACGTACCAAATAGCGGCCTTGCGCGGCATCGGCCCGGAAACGGCGCGTAAACTAACGGAGTTCGGGATACATTCCCCGGAGGATCTCGCCCGGACCTATCCGCGCGCGTATAAAGATTGGCGTGTTCCAACGCCTATCGAGCGTATTTATCGGGAGGCGATGCAGCGTGCGGCCAACGGAGAGGACGACGGATCTTTTGAAGAGATTCTCGTTGGAGAGATTGTGCAAGCGCGTGCTTTCGCCGGGCGGATTGCCGTGTTTAACGCGCAGGTTAGCGACGACACGGCAACGTTACGCGCGACATGGTTTGGGCGCAGGGGCCTCAAACTCGCCGTCGGCGACCGCGTCTTTGCGCACGGTCGTATCGCAAGCAAAAGCAAAGGCAGCCGGCTCGACGTCGAGATGAACGTGCTGTATCACCGCGTGTTGCGCGAGGGAGAGAGCTATCGCGGAGCGGTCGTGCCGATCTACCGCGCTAGCAAAGAGCTGCCGTCGCGCGCGATTGCGGCGCTTATCGAGCGTAATTTTCATGCTCTCGCAAGCCTTGTTCGCGAGGTCGTGCCCGCGGAATTGCTTGCGCGCCGCGGGTATTCTTCGTTGCGCGCTGCTTGGGAAGAAGTACACCGTCCGAGCACGCCGCAATCGGCAGGGCAGGCGCGCGAGCGCTTGATGTACGAAGAGTTTTTTGAAATTGCGTTTATCGCCGCCGGCCTTCGCGCGCGTCGCGATGCCGCGGGCGGCGCAACGCGTTTGCGCGCGTCGGGCCGGCTCCTAGACGAGTTCGACTGCTCGCTGCCGTTCCGACTCACGGGAGCGCAGCGACGCGTTATCGAGGAACTGTATCATGACATGGGGCGGGATGCGCCGATGAATCGCTTGCTCCAAGGCGACGTCGGCAGCGGAAAGACGGTCGTCGCCGCCGCGGCGATCCTCTTAGCCGCGCGCGCCGGCGTGCAAAGCGCGCTCATGGCGCCGACGGAAATTCTCGCTTTGCAACACAGCGCGAAGTTGGCGCCGTTACTACTGCCGTTCGGCGTTACGGTTGAAGCCGTGTTCGGCAGTATGGGGGTGCGGCAACGCCGCGCGGCGGAGGCGCGCGTGCGTTCCGGGCAGGCGCAGCTTGCGGTGGGGACGCATGCGTTGCTCACCGATTCGGTCGCCTTTAAGGACCTTGGGTTGGTCGTAATCGACGAGCAGCATCGCTTCGGCGTCGCGCAACGCGCCCAGCTTCGCGCCAAAGGGAACGCCGTGCATACTCTTTCGATGACCGCGACGCCTATTCCGCGGACATTAGCCCAAACCAAGTATGCCGACTTCGATCTTTCGATTATCGATGAGTTGCCGCCGGGGCGCACGCCGGTGGATACGCGTATTATTAGCGAGAATCGCAAATTCCGCGCGTATGAATTCATTCGTAAAAACGTTGCGCTAGGACGGCAGGCATATATCGTCGCGCCTGCGATTGACGATGCTCCCGAAGGGACGGGGTTGACTAGCGCAATCGCCGAGCTTGAGCTAGTGCGGCGCGAGGCGTTTGCCGATCTGCGCGTGGAGTTGCTGCACGGCCGCATGTCCTCGCGCGAGAAGGGGGAGATCATGGCGCGTTTCACGCGCGGGGAAACGGACGTGCTCCTTGCGACGACGGTTGTGGAAGTCGGCGTCGACGTGCCCAACGCGAGCGTGATGGCGGTGTTGGATGCGCATCGGTACGGCTTGGCGCAATTGCACCAGTTGCGCGGGCGCGTGGGGCGCGGCGTAGCGCGTTCTTACTGCATTCTGGTCGCTCCGGAGGATCGAGCCTCTCTTGCACGCTTGGAGGTTCTCTTGCGGACCGACGACGGGTTTGCAATCGCGGAGGAAGATATGCGTTTGCGCGGCGCGGGCGAGCTAGGCGGAACCGCGCAGGCAGGCGCCGCGAACTTGCTCGGCGATATCGTCGCCGACTTCGCGCTGTACATGGCGGCCAAAGCGGATGCCGACGCATTGCTGCGGCGCGATCCGCTGCTCCAATCTCAGGAGCATCGGCATTTACCGGCGTTGTTTGATGAGGTTGCAAGCGTTCGCGCGGCGTTGGCGACCTCATGAATGCGGTCGGCGTCGGCTTTGATTTCGATCATACGTTGGGCATCGACAACAAGCTCGAACGCACGATAGGCATTGAGCTGCTCGTGCGGCAGGCTCGCGCGGATTGCCGATCCGTTGACCAAGCGCAAGCGTCGCAAGCGATGGATGCTGCGCTGGACGCATTTCGATCGGAGCGGATGACGCTGGAAGATGCTCTACGCGCTGCGTTCATGCGCTTCGGGCGAGAAGGCGTTGATTTCGAAGCGGTTATTGCGTGTTTTCGGGCAACGGTGCTGGCGCGGGCGCCCGCTTTCGTCGAGCCGTTGCCGGGAGCGCTTGAGCTTCTAGACGCGCTGGATCGCGAGGGTATTCCGTATGCCTTGCTCACCAACGGATGGAGTCCGTTGCAGGAGGAAAAGGCGCGCCTCATCGGCTTTCGCCGCGCGGTTTTCGTCGGGCAATCCGGCATCGCTTGGAAGCCGTCTCCTTGCGCGTTCGAGCCGCTGCTTCGTTATTTCGGGGCGCCGGCCGACCGAATATGGTACGTCGGGGATGATCCGATCGCCGATGTCGCGGGCGCTGCCGCGGCGGGACTGCGTTCGGTGTGGTTTGATTGGGAGAACCGCCCCTATCCTGCGGGCCGCGAGCCGCCCGCGTACCGCATCCATGCATTGAGGGAGCTTTTCACTCTGCTTACGAACCCGCCCGCATGACGTTGCGGCTTACCGGCGGAGTGCTAGCCAATCGTCGTATCCGCGCGGCGGCCGGAGCGATGCTTCGTCCTACCCCTGGGCGCGTGAAGGAAGCGCTGTTTTCGATCCTCGGCGAGCGTATCGCGGGCGCTGCGGTGCTCGACCTTTTCGCCGGAACCGGCGCGATCGGTTTCGAGGCGCTCTCGCGCGGAGCCGCGCGTGCCGTCTTCGTCGAGCGCCATGCGGCGACCGCCTCAGCGATTGCGCAAACCGCGCGGGATATGGGCGTTGCGGATCGCGTGCGTACGGTGCGGGCGGACGCATACAAAGCGTTGCCGGTAACGGAGATGCGCGGGCGCTTCGATTTTGTGTACGCCGATCCGCCTTACGAAGCGCCCGCGCCGATCGCTTTCTTGGCCGCTTTGCGCGCGTCCGGCGCGATCGATGCGCAGACGGTTGTCGTATACGAGCGTCGAAGCAGCTCGCCGGCCGTTCATTTCCCGGGCTTTACCCTCGCGCGTGAGGCGCGTTACGGTGAAGTCTTGTTGCAGTTTTTGAGGGTTGATGGCTAATCCCGGTCATGCCCCGCGGCAGGTGCATGCCGTTTATCCGGGCTCTTTTGATCCGCCGACCAACGGGCATCTCGACGTCATCGCGCGCGCTGCTGCCATTTTCCCCTTGGTGACCGTGGCGGTCGTTGCGAATCCGCAAAAACGCGATCCCCTCTTTACGCTGGATGAGCGCGAGAACATCGTGCGAGCGTGCGTAGCGGGGCATCCCAATGTTCGCGTGGAGCATTTCCGCGGCTTACTGGCGGATTTCGTTCGCGACAAGCAAGCCGACGTCATCATCAAGGGGCTGCGCGTGGTCTCCGATTTTGAAAGCGAGATGTCGTTCGCGCATATGAATCGTTCCCTATCCGGGGTGGACACGATGTTCTTGATGTCGGATTCGAGTTATTCGTTCGTCAGCTCCAGCCTTATCAAGGAAGTTTTCTTGCAAGGGGGGGACATCAGGGACTTCGTGCCGATATCCGTATTAGAACTTATGCGTGAGAAATCGAAAAGGAGGACGTGATGTCGATCTACCGCGTCATCGACAAGTTTGAAGCGTACGTCCGCGAGGGAACGTGGCTGCCCTTGGGTCAACGCGTTCTCTCGGAGAAGCGGCTGTATGAGTTCATCGATAAATTTCGGGCCACGTTGCCCGAAGAGGTCGGACGTGCGAAGATTATCGCCGTGAACAAGGAGCGCATGATTCGCGAGGCGCAGGAGCGGGCGCAGCAGATCGTCGATGAAGCCTCCGAGACGCATTCGCAGCTTATCGATCAACAAGAGGTTATGCGTCGCGCCCGTGGCGCGGCGGAGGTCATCCTGCGAGAAGCGGAAGAGAAGGCGGGGCGCGTTCGTGCCGGCGCCGACGCTTACGCCGCGCAAGTGTTGCAAGACTTGGAAGCGCGGCTATCCGGGGCGCTCGGCTCCGTGCGCAAGGGGCAAGAGACGCTTGGTGCGCAACCGCAGATCGCCATCGGCGCCGGGGTGGAGGAACGGCGAGCCGAGCCTCCGGTCGCCTCCGCGTCGAGATCGCGCCGATCGGCGTACGATGCGCAGGTGGAAGCACGCGTATTGGAATCCGTCGACGCCTGACTTCCGGAAAGCCCATCTAACCGTTTGGGTAGCATGCGGGGTTTTTTGCGTGGGCGCGGTTCTTGCGCTTATTCCCACGCCGTATTGGATTATCGCTCCCGGCAGCGCCGTCGATTTGCGCTCGCGAGTGCAGGTTGAAGGGTATCCGGCGTCGCGGGATCGGTATTTTCTTACGGATGTCCAAGTGTTGCATGCTTCGCTGCTGACGTCGCTTGCGCGCTACCTTCCCGGCGTGCGGTTTGTTCCTCAAGATGCGGTGATTCCCAAAGACATAGTCCCCGCCGCGTACGATAACGTACTCGTGCAGGAGATGAGCGAAAGTCAGGATGCGGCCGCGTTTGTCGCCGAGCGTGCGGCCGGATT
>Ga0182024_10008121_pt1 | contig 22315 bp, 20 predicted proteins | sample P32metaG_FD_120480 | JGI IMG/M metagenome (GOLD analysis project Ga0182024, IMG submission 120480) | Permafrost microbial communities from Stordalen Mire, Sweden - P3-2 metaG (Illumina Assembly) | ecosystem: Environmental > Terrestrial > Soil > Wetlands > Permafrost | place: Sweden: Stordalen... | reverse complement strand
GCCGATCTTCGGGCGCACGTGTTGATTGATCGTGCGCCGATAGAGTGCGAGCGTCGTCTCCTGCAAGCGGCCTTTGCGCGCATCGAAATAACGGTCGAGCAGGTCCCCAAAGGTCATCTTTGACGGTGCTTCGAACTCGCCGGCCTCGATCGCATCGAGGCGCTTTCCGAGAAGCCGCCGCGCTTGCGCCTCGCTCTTTACGGATATCGTTTCGTAGTGCTGTTTGCGCTTGCCATCGAGTGCACGGGCGTCGTCGTAGATGAGCATCCACTTTCCCGACGGCAAGCGTTTTACGCTCCCTTTTTTCAAGGTAGCTCTCCTTTCGCCGCTCTCGGTGGAGCGGTGCGCTGGAGTTCGTCTTGCATTGAAAGCAGCCTTTCAAGCGCGGCGACCGGGACCAGGTAGCGCGTTGGCCGGCCGTCACCTTTCCGCTCGCCAAAGGCGATGGTCGGAAGGGTTCCAGCATGCGCTGCTTCGTAAGCTTGGTTACGGCCGATGCCGAGGATTTGGGCGGCCTCAGTGATCGTCACGGTACGCTTGCCGTATCGAATCGACTTCATAAACGTTCGTCCTGCTGAGTGATCTTGACGAGTCCGATGCGAGCATCGCCTTGGGACGTTACCAAATAAAAAAAAACCGAGCTGTGCTCGGGCTTTTTGCACGCATTATTATGCGGGCGTAAATCGCGTGTTGTCGTGTACCACGATTATCCTACGCGGCTGCTACTCCGTCAACTAGCAGCGTTGACGCAAGACACCGTGTATGGCCCCGCCGTACGAAGGTCGAACCAGCGGCCCTCCATTCCGCCTGCCGCCAGTTCAGGCTACCGCGCTAGCGCATCCCGCGCTCAAGGCGACCGCTAACGCGGCTCCGCTGCGCTTCGGCCTTGAGCGCGGGTCCCGGCGCGCGCGGTTCCGCCGGCGGGCGGCAGCCCATCTTGCGGGCCGCAGGGGGACAAGATGATTTCGGTTTACGGCACAACGCTCGCGCACGTTAGTGAGATCTCGCGTGGCATGCCTCGTCCGGCGCCTCGAACTGAGTGCGGGTAAGTTTGGATAAGAAAAATCTCTGCATCGGCAGTTGTCGCGCGTACGGTTAGGCGAGCAATACGGATGCTTACACGGAGGTCGGGCGAGTTTTGCTTGTTTTCCTTCCAGTCAGCACGTACTGCGAGAGATTCTCACTCGTGCCTGGGACAAAGATGAAGTAGAAATCCGGTGCGAGCAGCGCGTGCAGCGAGACGTCATTGGCATACTGATAAGCAGTCGCCTATCGGGCGTATGCGGCGCGAATCGACTCGGACCCCCAAGGCGCAGTGTTTTGCGCTGAGACAATGCCGACTCTCACGACCGAAAGCACAAACGCAACACACGCCAGGATTCTCACTCCGTAGCATTCGATGATCGAGCGGGATCGCCTAGCGCGACTTGTTCTCGCCGAGTTGCGGCGCGGACTAGGGCTCAATAAGGTTACCCAACGCCTTCCAGTGCCGAGGGGCGGCTCTCCAAGCGCTTTGCCTCCCAGATTCGAAACGGCCTTGCCGTCCCTCATCGGCGGCATTGGCTCGCACTAGAGATCCTTACGCGTAGCCCCGATAAGATCTAATTACGGGAGACTAGGAAGGTAAGCACGCAGAATAGCGACGAGATAACAGCCAACCTCCGCCAGTAACGGATAGCGAGTCTGCTGCCCAGAGCAAAAATGAAGCAGGAAGGGTTCCCATGTCGACGTCCGAGCTAAATGACGAGGCCGTCAGTAATGCCTCCAGTCCGTCATGCGTTTCATCAACACCAGCGGCGATATACCTCAAGACGCTTAAGATCAGCGGGTTCCGTAAACTTTCAAATGCCTGCATCGAGCTTCCTTGGGGGCTCTCGATTATTGTGGGAGAGAACAATTCCGGCAAAACAGCTATCGTTGATGCAATTCGAGCATTACTTGGAGACTATCAGATCAAAAGCGACGACTTCAATCGCGATCCGCAAGGCAACACGTGTCGCGACATGTCCATCGCAGGCGTGTTTTCGGGGCTTAATCTGAAAGACCAGGGCCTTTTGATTGATGCGTTGATCTCTTCTGACGCTGAGACGTTTGATGCGCAAATGAGTCTTCGTGCAACCAGGAATGAAGACGATGTCCGCTCCGATTTCCTGCTCGGTGCCGGCCTGCAGGGAAACACCCGCGATGTCCGATCTCAATTGCGGTGCATCTATCTTCAACCACTACGAGATCCTGAAAGCACTTACGGCCTAAAACCTGGACGCTATTCTCAGATCGCGAAGCTAGTCAAACGATTCGCTCCGCCAGCCGAACAGCACAAACTGGAAGAGCTCGCTCGAAAGGCCAACAAAGAGCTAAGTTCCGAGCGACCAATTCAGCAAGCGCAAAAGCAACTCGGGGACAACCTTCGAGCGTTGAGTGGGCCGCAGTACCCGCAGAGTCCAAGCCTTGTGTTCACCTCGCCAGAGTTCGATCGCATCGTTGGAACCCTCGAGGCTCTCGCACACGAAATGCCCATAAGTCTGAATGGGCTTGGAGCGTCGAACTTGTACTTTATTGCGGCGGTTCTTGGGGACCTTGAACAAGACTCGTCGGTCAGGCATCGACTTCTCCTAATAGAAGAGCCCGAGGCACACCTTCACCCGCAACTTCAAGTCCTGTTACTACGATTTTTGAGGCTGGCTGTTGACTGGCCTAACAATTTGCAGGTCATAGTGACAACGCATTCGCCGATCTTTGCCAGCAAAGCGGCGGCGGAGTCTCTCTGCGTTATCCGATCTGATGTGGAGTCTTTGACCGCGGGTCCCGTGAGCTTCGATCCAGCATCCGACGCGGCAATGCGCGTGCGTCAATACTTGGACGCCACCAGAAGCGAACTGTTCTTCGCTCGTCGCCTGATCCTTGTTGAAGGAGATGCGGAGCTGTTGCTGCTGTCTTCGCTTGCCCGGCAACACGGCCTGGACCTCGTGGAGAGCGGTACTTCGGTTGTGTCGGTGGCTGGCCTCAATTTCGAACTATTTCTGCCGTTTATCAAAGGTGACGTGCTGGGTGTACGTGTGGCCATCCTTACAGATGGAGACCCTCTGAAAGCTAGGCCGAGCGCGAGCTCGGAGCCTGCCGGGCCGTCTTGCAAGGACGACGTGCTAGACGAAGATCCCCCCGACTATGGATCGGCCTATAGCCGAAATCTAAAAGCTAAAGTGGGTAACGACACCCATTTAAACATCTTCTGCTCGGAGGTAACCTTCGAGTACGATTTAGCCATCCCAGTCAGCAATCGCGAATTGCTGGTGATGGCTGTCGAAGCTACTGTCGGGCCTCGTTCGTTCAAGCGGATATCAGCTTCTTTAGATAGCACCAAAGCCGAAAACTGGCCACGCGTCTTCTTTGAAGAGGTTTTCGAATCCAAAACGGCCTCAAAGGCGCGCTTCGCGCAGGAACTCGCACTAATCCTAGATGCAAAGCCCGAGGGCTCCTTTACCGTACCCGGATATCTCGCAGACGCGTTCCGGCACGTCGCAACGCCTTCTAGCTCCGAGAAGGCTGACATCCCGTAGCGTGACAAAACGGCCGACATTCGAACCAACCGACGAGCAAATAGCATTCATAAAGGCCCCGCCACGCGCAGTGCTCATCGCTTGCCCTGGTAGCGGAAAGACGGAGACTTGCGCGAGACGATTCGTTCTTCGAGGAACGAACGCCCCAACGCGCGGCATAGCATACCTGTCCTATACAAATGCGGCGGTGAATGCTGCGCGAGAACGACTTCAAAAGCTCGGTGGCGCCGCTCTTCTTTCCCCTCCACACTTTGTCGGGACGATCGATGCGTTCTGGCAACGGTTCTTGTTCCAACCCTTCATTGGAATCGTCGTTCCCGGAGTGCCGATTGACTCCATCGAGGTCTTCGGCGGAGGTAGCGCCGACACTGCCCCGCCTCACATAAGCCAGGGGCCCACATATTGCTTTTATAACGGCACGCACTCCGGCGCTAGGAGCTGGCAGGTGCGGCTCCGCCGTATGAATGGCGAGTTCGGGCTTTATGAGCGCGCCGCCAACGTTCCACTGACGATCGAAGCGAGCAAAGCGTGCGTTGAAAAGAAGCGCCAGTACCTTTGCGCCGGTTTTGCCTCGCATAACGATGTATTGTACTGGTGTTTTAAGATTATCGACAAGTGCCCGCATGCGCTAGATATATTAGCCTCGCGCTTTTCGGAAATTATAGTGGACGAGGCGCAGGACACATCGCCTATACAACACCGCTTGTTCGAACGCCTGGAATGTTGCGGTGTAGATTTAGCTTTCGTTGGTGACCCAGATCAAAGCATATACCAGTTTAACGACGCAGCGCCAACTTTTATCAGAGAGCGTTACGCCTCTGCTGGAAAGAATGCCTTTTCTCTGACATATAACTTCCGAGCGAGCAGGCAGATTGTTGCGGCGATTAACGCGTTTGCAAATAGGAAAATGGCGGGCGTGTTTGATGCTCCTGACCCACTGGGAGCTTTTGTAACGGTAATACCGCGGAAGGACAGCGTAGACTGCTTTCGAGATATTCTAGAGAGGCGAGGTATCGAGTTAGCAAATGGAGCGTTGCTTTTACGCGATGCGGATGGAGTGCAAGAACTGGTTGGTGGGCCGACGATCGATGCGATGAACACAGGTGTCAAGCGCCTCATAACAGCGATGCGGTTGGACCGTCGAGGCGAGTATGCGGCGGCGGCGGACGCGTGTTCCGGGTTCCTTCAGACCGTCTTGAGCGAAGACGCGAGCTCAAGGCCCGATCGCGATGCATCGAGAGTTGCTGCCTGGCACTTTCTCCGAAAATATCTTCCTTGGCCGGACGCCGAGGCGGTTGGCGATTGGCTAAATGCTGTCAAAGATGCCGTAAAACGGTTTGCGTCCGATCGTGGACTTAAAGTAGGAAATCTTTCAGGTAAAATCAGCATGCGCGGAGTTCCCAAATTGAGCGCCGTCGAGGTCGTGGGATTGCGTGCGAAACCGAGTGTGCCTGTCCGAACCGTTCATGACGCAAAAGGGGAATCAATCGGAGCGGTAATGCTACACGGAAAGGACCGTCAACATAAGAAATGGCTTGATGGTAAGGACGATGAGATGCGCTGCCTAGGTTACGTGGCAATGACCCGGGCCGAGCGACTACTCGTTATTGCTTGTGAAACCGAAGATGTAGCCGAGGGCTGGCGTCAATTGGGGTTTGTCAGACTATAAATGTGGACTTCGCCAAGCCGATCGCTCTGATCTAAGCTTCTCGAGCAGCACGTCATAGACTAACTGGGACGCGATATCGATTCCCGTTGATGCACGCTCATGTCTCCATACTCTCGGCGGAACTCCGCGACAGACAAATCGTCGAAATCAAACGTCTGTCCAGCACCACCGAGAAAACGCGCCCGCGCCCCGATTCCGGCGCCGCCCACCGAGCAAGGCTGCCGCGCTGGCGCTTGCCAAAACGGCTCCATCGTGCGCTGCTGAGAATCCAGTAGCCGAAACGCAGCCGCCGCCGCAACCGTCGTCTCCGATCCTCGCGCTGCGCGCTCCGGTCTCCGTCTCGGCGCTACCGCGCCGCAGTTGCCCCGGCCGCTGCGCTTCGGCTGAGGCCACTGCATTAGCAGCGCCCGCTGGAGCTCGTCAGGACATAACGATGTTGGGCTTCGACGTGCCGCTCATACGCCAATAGTTCGCGCGCGATAGGCGCGCGAGGAGGATACACTCATGATCGAAGGTACCCCACTAAGCCAGCTGGCCCAGCAACTGATCGCCGAACGCCAGATGCAGCGCGACTTTATCGCAGACACGCGCCGACTCACCCCGCATCCGGTGGGTGCAGGGGTGAGCATCGAGCTTCAGTACACCGACGGGACAACCGCCGTCGCGCCCACACGGTTCGCGCTCGGCCAGATTGCGAGCCACTACAAGATCCCCATGGCCTACGTCGATCGGATGACGCAGGCCGGCGCCGGGCCGCTACTTGCGCAGAACCTCGCGTACTGGTTTGCCGAGCAGCCGTCGACGCGGCTGCTGCGGACGCGCATTGGGGAGACCGGAGAGCTGCGCGCATTTCTGTCACGCCGATACCGTCCGCTGGACAACTACGAGCTCGCCGAAGCCGTGATCCCGCAACTGGAGCGTCCTGGCGTGCACGTCGTGTCAGCCCGGATCACCGACACTCATTTTTACCTTCAGGCGACCAGCGACCGCGTCACAGCTGAAGTCCGCCGAGGCGACATCGTACAGGCTGGCGTGGTAATCGCCAACAGCGAGGTGGGGGCATCGTCGCTGCGGATTTCGCCCATGGTTTATCGATTGATCTGCACGAACGGCTTGATCTCGGGATCCGAGCTTCGCCAGCACCACGTCGGACGAGGGATCGATCCTGCCGATGATGGAGCGTCGGAGTTCTACAAGGATGAGACATGCAGGGCCGTCGATCGGGCGTTCTGGCTGAAGGTCGTTGACACTGTCGATGCCGCGATGAACGAAGCGCTCTTCGGTCAACTGGTCGACAAGCTTCGCGTGTCGGCAGGCGAGCCGCTCGATGCAAAGCCGAGTGAGATCGTGGAAGTCGTCGCCCGGCGATTCGGCTTGACCGAAGTCGAGCAGGACGGCGTGCTCCACCAACTCGCACTCGGCGCGGACTGGACTCGCTACGGGGTCGTCAACGCCGTAACACGTATCGCGGAAGATTCCGCGACCTACGATCGCGCGGTTGAGCTCGAGCGCATCGGTGGCGAGGTCTTGGATCTGCCGGCTTCTGCGTTCAGTCACAACTGAAAGAAGGGCGGCGGTCTCGGCGACGCGGCGGACGAAGGCCGAGGAGGTTTCATACTCCTCGGCCTTGTTCATTCAATGCCGTGCGCGGACGAGACGTAGTGCGGTGCCCACTATGCCAGCGGGATTCGAAGTTGTCGTACGGCGGTCCTGGCCGAACCTGCCCACTACGGAAACGTCCGATACTATCAGGGTTTCCCGATAATTCGGTTCCTGGCCGGTCCTAGGCAATTCGGCCCGTTTCGGACCGCTCCGTTGCACGGCCGTTGCACGGGGGGTCTTGAAAATCATGCGCAGCGAGACGGCGCGCGGATCGTGCAGGTCGATCTTCAGATGGATGCCGGAAAGAATGCCGCCCAGATGGCCGCTCACCTGGTCGCCGCCAACCCATACGCCGCCCGAGCCTTTGCCCTCGCCATCGAGGATCAACGTCTTGACGTCATGCGGCTTCATGAAGGAGTACTCGTAGACGCGATCCTCCGTTTGCGTTCCCTTCGTTTCGTGCACGTGCAGAATACACGTGTAGTCGTTGACGCCCGCAAACGTCCGGTCGAACGCCGCTATCGCGGGCTCCTTGTTAGCCGCGCTTGCTGCGACGCAACTCGCGCCGAGAGCGCGGCGAACAGCGACAACAAACGTTTCAAATTCGCGGGTCTCTCCTCAGAAAGGTATGCTTCTGGCAAGGCGGATCGCACGCTTTCGTGCGCTAGCAGCCTATCGTACCTTCCTTCGAGACTGATGAGAACGTCGTATCTTGCGTCGGCGGCGATCTCCCCAGTCATATGGCCGAGCGGCGCGTCGCTTGTTTCTCACTTCGGCCGGAGCCTCTCTGCCCAAACTTGCGCTTCGCCACTGACTAATCGTAGGCGACGCTCAACTACCTACTAGGCGCAGAAACGAGCGATAATACTCCTTGGGTCTTTGCCAAACTGTCGCTGGGTCGGTGCTCTAACAACCAGCGATGAAACGCGATTCTTATCCCGATGCTACTGGTAGCCTCAATGCTTGAAACGGTTTGGGCCGACGAGCGCGGCTCGTAGTGGGCATTTGTGAATCACCGTCGCGCACCTGACGCGACGCGCTGCGCAAGGCCTCACCACACGCCACTATCGCCACCTTCGCTTGGTGGGCGAGTCGCAGACTGCGGCGGTCACCCAGTAAGCGCGCTGCTAAATCGTATGTCATCAGTAGATCGCCTGCACTACCGTACTGTTCGATAAGTTGTACGGCCTCTTTCATAAGATCCGCGCGATCGTTCTCCAAGTCTGAGCGATACAGCGCAATGGCCCGATCTCTAAGTATTAGACCCTCGAGCTTCCGGTTACCGAGCTTTCTAGCGGATTTGTACGCTGCCAGCAGTACGGCGCGGGCCTTATCGTGCCGCCCCGTACGCATCAAAAAAGAACCTTGTGCTTGCTTAAGTAACGTATACGAGCGAGACCCTGCCGCTACGAGCCTCTCGACCTCGAACACTAATGGTTTTGCTGCGCGCCAGTACCGTGTCCGAAGCAAAGCAGTGACAATTTCTACTGCTACGTCTCCCAAGAATCTGGCGCAGTCCATGCCACTCGCGGTGCGCAACGCTTCTTCAGCGATGGCGTACACTTCATCGTCGCGGCCCCTCGTCGCCTCGTGGGAGATAAGCCCACACATGGCAAGCAACGCCCCAAGTACCATTCCGGTTGAGATGCTAAGCTCCAAGGCGTCCTTCAGCGAACGCTCTGCGAGACCGAATTCATCGTTAGAATCTTCTACGCAATATGCCGTAAGGAGCGCGAGCGCGATTTGTTGCTCAGCGAAAGATCGCGGAAGCTTTTGCTCCACCTCGTGCAGATGACGAAGCATATTTCGAGCCTCCCTGTACCTGCCGGTGTTCCGGTACTGCACTCCGCAGAAAAGGAGTACGTCGAAAGTCGCGTAATCAGCTCGTTGCTCCGCAATCCGGCGCCTGGCGAGTTCCTCAACGGCGCATCCGTCATCTACGTCACGGCGGAGCTGGCATTCAAGACGCGCCTTGTTCAAGGCCAAACTATCACATAACCATTCGCTCGCGATGTTCTCTGCTCCCTGATGCTCAGTCAGGACGGTCGACCGTGCAAGAAGCTCTGCTGCACGATCGTTACACCCGAGAAATGTGAGCTCCTGTGCAAGTTGCAAACCCGTAGCGGACTTGGCAAATCCCTCCGATATGCAAGAGTATGCATCTTCGAGTATGCTCACTGCTTTGTAAGAGCAGCCCCGGTCGGCAAGCGATTCGGCACGCGTAAATAAGAGCCGTAAAGGGTCATCGCTCACGGTGGATCGCGTAGTTGGACTCGATGCCGAGCGCATGAGTCCCCATGCTACACGCGTACAGATCGCGCGACGTTCGCGATAGTAATGACTCCGCGAGATATGCAGCCGCGCAGCGGTCTCTAGTGCGGGTTCCCCGGCGCAAAGAGCATCGACGATGTCGCGCTGGCGACGAGGCTTGCCGCGGCGACCCTTCGCCGCTAGCTGCTCGCAGAGCGCGTCGGTCTGGGTCAGGATCTGAGCGTGGACTCCTTCCAAAACCGCGCCGCTTCCTCGTTTTTTCGTGGAAGCGAAGTACGAACGCAGAAGCGGGTTTTTCCGGAGCACATCCAAATCGTTAATATGGCGAAAAAGATGGCTTGCGGCCGCCTCGAAGGACGTTTCGGGATTGGCGTACGGCATCAGCTCTCCTCATTACACGAGCGTCGCTGAACTCTTCGATTCGCCAATTCGAACCGCGCCCCCCCGAAGAGACTATTTCCCACCGGCGCATGACTTTGTCTCATCCGGCATCGTAGGGAGCGGCTCGGATCGGGCTGAAATTCCTAAGCGATCTGGTAAAGGCTCGCTTTCCTTGTGACTTTATTCAAGGATTCGGAGTTGCTCCAGGCTACTCTGCCTGTAGGAAGGAATTACGTTCATGCGTACCACTCTAGAGGTCTGGACCGCGGCATTCGCTATTGGAGTAGTCGCGCTGCTCGCCGGATGCTCCGGCGCGGGATCGCAGAGTTCAACGTCCACCATCCCCAATTCAGTCACGACGCAGACGCAAGCGCGTGCGTTTCGCAACTTCATACTCCCGTCGGGCGTCGACACGCGGTACGCCCGCGCGACCTATATCGCATCAGCGTCGCTTCCCGCGCAACGGGCGCCGGACGCCAGGCTGGATAACCCAATGCACCGCAAGAAGGTCGAGAAGGATCTCTTCGTCTGCTGCGCATCGGACTCCGGGATTGCGGTGCTCAAAGATAAGACGTACAAGGAAGTCCGCGAGATCACCAGCGGTCTCGACAGCCCCGACGGTGTTTGGGTCGACAAACACGGTAACGTCTACGTGGCGAACGTCAGCGGCCCCAACGTAACTGAGTACAAACCCGGTGCCTCTTCGCCGAGCTGCACCTATTCCACCGGCCTCTTCGACCCGATTAACGTCACTACCGACGACGTAGGCAACGTGTATGTCGCCGATTTCAATGATTTGAAGAACCCGGGGTATATCTACAAATACGCGCAGTGCAGCAATACAATCTCAACGTCCTATTCGGTGAGCAGCGGTCCTGAAGGCGTGGCCGTCGACAAAAGTGGCGACATCTTTGTCTCCTACGACACTACGAGCTTCACGGGTGCGTTCGAAGAGTTCAAGGGAGGATCGAGTACGCCGACGCCGCTGGGCGCAACGGACGGTTCCCCGGGCGGTTTGATCCTCGACCAGAGCGGCAATCTCATCGCCGACGATCAAAAAGGCTCCATCGACGTGATCGCTCCGCCGTACAGCGGTGCGACGACGCTCGTCGGCGGCCTCAGCGATCCATTCCACTGCTCGCTGAACCAAAAAGAGAACCTTCTGTTCAACGCTAACAACGGGAGCGCCAACGTGACGGTCTATAGCTATCCATCCGGCACGCTCGTCACCACGCTCGGCAGCGCCAATGACATCAAATACGGGATGGGCGTAGGCGAATCACCCGACGCGGTATTCTAGACATTTCAAGCTTGGCCTTAACCAGTCAAGACGTGGACCGGTGCGGGAAGCGTTGCTCCGTCTCGCACCGGCGCGCGCCTTCACGCAAGATCATCGGTTCGTGTCATCGGCGGCACGGGCATTAGGCGTTCTTGCGCTTCCTTCGCAAGATCGACGCCAAGGTGCCCGCGGGGTTGGATATCCATCTCGTTTCTCGATTCTGCCAGACCAGCTCACGAAACAAAGGAGTTTTTTGTGAACGGATCCGCCAAACTGCTGGTGTCGCTCGTTGCAGCGCTCGCAATAGCCGCTTGTAATGCAGGCGGCTCTTCCAGCATGCCGGGAATAGCTGGCCAGTCGAGCGCGCAGAGGCGCTCGCATTCCATGCCGATGTGGCAGGCGAAGGGCCTTGCGCATGCGGCCTGTCCCCAAATCACCGGCAAGCCGACGTGCTTGGTACTGATCGAGTCGAAGGGCGGCATTAATCTCACCGTCGCCGGTTGGACGCCATCCGATATTCAGAATCGTTACAATCTTCCATCGTCATCGAAAGGCTCGGGTCAGATCGTCGCGATCGTCGATGCCTACGACAACCCGAACGTCGCTTCCGACCTGGCAGCATATCGCAGCGAGTTCGATCTCGGAACGGCGCACTTCAAGAAATACAATCAGGAGGGAAAAAAGAGAAACTACCCGTCGGGAAACAGCATGTGGGGCCCCGAGATCGATCTCGATGTTGAGATGGTTTCGGCCACCTGCCCGAAGTGCACGATATACCTAATCGAAGCAAACGGCGCCGATGAAATCGATCTCGATACGGCTGAAGCCGAAGCCGTGAAGCTCGGCGCGCACATCATCAGCAATAGCTGGATCTGCCCCGGTTCGAATAGCTGCGTTGACTCGTCCGACTTCGACACTAAGGGCGTCGTTTATCTCGCCGCGTCCGGCGACAGTGGTTATAACGAAAACGGTAATCCGGAGTCGCTCCCAACCGTCGTCTCGGTCGGCGGCACGGTGCTCTCTGGAGGTCCTTCTGGCTGGAGTGAGACCGTCTGGGAATTCGCAGGCGGCGGCTGCTCGTCGAACGGCGGCTCCTCGGGCGAGCCTAAGCCCTCGTGGCAGCATGATCCCGATTGCACATACCGCACCGACGCCGACGTCTCGGCCGTTGCGTGGAATGTGGCGGAGTACGACACGTACGGCGGCGAGGGCGGCTGGGTCACGGTCGGCGGCACGAGCGTTGCGACTCCGATCAACGCCGGGGTCTTCGGGCTCGCCGGCAACGCGAGCAGCCAGGATGCCGCGAAGAAGTTCTGGACGCTGAAAGAGAAGAGCGTACGCAACGAACTTCACTACATCAGCAGCGGCGCTGACGGCTCTTGCGGCGATGCGTATCTTTGCACCGCAGGTACCAAGCAGTTCGGCGACTACTCCGGTCCGGCTGGATGGGGAACGCCCAATGGCATCAAGGCGTACTAGCAGCGCTCGAAGCTCAACGCAAACGAGTGTGCGCGCGCGAGGGCCCGCGCAAATCACCATCAGCCTCCGCGATGGAACCTGAGAGATTGATGCACGCTTTCATGAAAGAAATGGAGCTACGTTCTAAATGAATATCTCGAGTTTGCCCAAGTACTCCTTAGGCGTTACGATGGCCGCTGCCATGCTCGCCGGTTGTAGCGGCGGCGGGTCGCAGTCAGGGATCAGCCCGTCGGGGGTCAATCCGGCCCAGCTGAGCACGCGGATGCAGAGCCGTTTGGCGACCCTGGCAACTCTGATCGGCATGAGCAACGCCATCCATCCGTATCACGGCAAGTCGTGGTTCTCGCCCGACAAGGACAAGAAGAAGAAAGACTTCATGTACGTCTCCGACTCGGGAAACGAGGTCGTAGACATCTACACCTTTCAGAAGGGCAAGGCGGGCAGGTCACCGACGGGAACGCTGAGCGGCTTCGACGAGCCCCAGGGCGAATGCACTAACGGCAAAGACATTTGGATCACCAACACTGAGCAGTCGGATATCCTCGAGTACAAGGTCGGCGACAAGAGCCCAATCGCAACCCTAAGCGACTCCGGCCAATACCCGGTCGGCTGCTCGTATGACAAGACCACGGGCAATCTCGCCGTGAGCAGCATCCTCAGCACGAGCGATACCCAGGGCAACCTTGCGATCTACGCGGGCGCCTCGGGCACGCCGACCGCCTACACCTGTTCGAACATCTTTCATTACTATTTCGTCGGCTACGACGATAGCGGCAACGTCTACGTCGACGGCCAAACCGATGACCACTTCAGCTTCTGCGACCTGACCAAGGGCAGCAAGACGATGACGGACGTTACGCTGAACCAGTCCATCACATTCCCGGGCGGCGTTCAGTGGGACGGCAAGTATGTCGCCGTCGGCGACCAGCAAGCCTCGGTGATCTACCAATTCACCATCAAGAAGAGCACGGGAACGGAAGAGGGCCGCACCGCGTTCACCGGCGCCTCCGACATCATTCAGTTCTGGATCGACGGCTCGACCGTTATCGCTCCGGATGCCGGTAAAGCCTCCGTGGAACTTTTCCCGTACCCGGCCGGTGGCTTACCAACCCAGACCATCACTGGCTTCAGCTACCCGGTCGGTTCAACGGTCGCCAAGGGCAAGTAGTCAAGACCTCTACAGAGGAACCCAAAATTAAAAAAATCACCACCCAGCTACATTGAAGGAGGACTCTTCCTAATGCGTTTGTTATCCGCAGCGCTGTGTACCACGGTCGCTGTAAGCCTTCTTGCCGGCTGCTCGGGCAACACATCCTCGCCGAGCTCCTCGGTGCCCAGTTCCGGGGCCAACACCCGGGCTCACGGTGCAGGCCTCCAGGGCATCGCCGTCAACGCCATTCCCCAGCGGTTTCTCCCAACTAAGCTCAGGCCGATTCGTGGAAGGCTTGCCACGACAGCGGAGATGAAAGGTATGTACGTCTCAGCTTTTAATGCCACTGAACTCTGGGGCTTTCCGAAGAACAACAGTGGTAACGGGCCGCCGACTTGCAACGTCAGTCCGACAACTGAAGTCAATAACTTCGGCGTCGACAATTCGGGCAACCTTATGGTCCCCAACGGCTTTGACGGGATAAATGTGTACGCAGGCCCCGGCATGTGCGGGCCATTGCTCGGAACGATCACCGATTCGTTCGGCCAGGCATCTGATGCGTCTGCCGTCAGCGCAACGACGGGAAATATCGCCGTCGGCAATATCCTCGACACCAACGGATCCGGCAGCCTCTCGGTCTGCACGCTCACCAGCGGCACGTGCTCGACCAATCTCACGAACCCTGCTATAACGGAAATAGGCGGCGTTGCGATGGCGCCCAATGGCGATTGCTGGGCGGACGCGCTTAATTCGTCCTTTTCGGCTGCGATTCTCGTCTACTTCGCCGGCTGCAGCGGAGCAGGCGTAGTCGCGACCGGCTTCGTGAACCCGTACTACGGCGGGGTCGACGTTGACAATAAAGGCAACCTAGTTACAACGAGCCTACTCGGCCCGTCGTTCGCGCCGCCCAGCGTAGTGTACGTCTATTCGGGGTGCAACCCGACGTGTACGCTCATCAGCTCAAGCCCACTGACAGGTGAGAGCTTATACGGTCACCTCGGTAAACAAAGCTTACGGTTCGTGACGCCGGACCTCGAGTCAGCGGATGTCGAAGTCTACAAATACAGGCCGTCGGGCCTTACCCTGAACTATAGCTTCACCGGCGGTCTCCCTTGCGCCACCGATGATTGCGAAGCCGCGGCCTACAGTCCCAGCTCGAAGAAGTAACCTAACCACTTCGTTCGAGTTAGGTAATCACTAACGGGGTCGCCGGTTGATGCCGGCGACCCCGTTTATCGTCTCCCCGTACGCGGTTAAGCTAGTCGTCGCCGAGGAAGTCCGGTAACGAAAAGGCCTCCGCTGTTGCACATTTGTTGCACAGAGCCTGAAAGTATCGCGGAAACCCTTGCTCACGTGCCCTCGAACCAAAGAATTGTACGTTGGATCGGCTACCGGAGTCGACAGGTTCTACGGCCGATGGTGCGAGTATGCCAGAGGCGGCCACGGTGGAAACATCCAAACTCAAGAACAGAGATCGCAGCGAATACCAGATGGCAATCCTCGAGGTTGCCGGAAGCTCCCTGAGTACTCAGGAGATTTGGATCCTTGAAACCCATTGGAAAGATAAACTACAAACCAGGAAGATGGGCCTCAACAGCAACCAGGCTGCACTTCCCTCCGTTTCATAGCACCGCTCCGCAAGTTACCTCAAGCTAGGACGGCGGCATTGGTATCGCGCTCTTAGACGCCTTCACGTCGCTTGCAGTTCTCGTGTTCCGACTCTCAAGACACCGTGCCGCGATATGGTAGGCTCTCTAACCCTAGCCACTCATTCATCCCCCTGGCGATCTTTTGTGACCGCCATTCGCAGAAATCATCGTACTGATCGCCGCGCAGACGATCTCCGGCCGCGTTGTCGAAGAATTGCGTCGCAGCTCGCTTACGCTCGTCGGGCGTCAAAGTCGAGAGGACTTCGTCTGGCGGCTTATCCTTGAATCCCGAATTCGTGGGGCGGCTCAGAAGCGCGTAGTTGGCTCCCCGATTCGCATCGTCGGCGTGCTCACGAAATCGCGTAAGGTATTTGCGAGGAAACAGATGGTGTACGGTCAGATCGCCACCAGGCTGGGTGGCGGCGCCGTCTCGCGCCAACTCCTCGATGGATCTGCCGTTCATCCAATCCTTGGCCCTCTGGCTTACGAACCAAGCATGCATCACTTGCGTCGGTGGACCCCAAGGCTGAGCCTGGCGGTTCAGCTCATCGGGATCGATCTTCGCACCATCGCTCTTCAACGCACGAACGAGGGCGCTAGCCGCTCCTGCTTTGCCATCTCTTATTGCGCGGAAGAATCTGTTTATGGTGGTCTCTACGGAGGACTGGAATACGCCGCGAAGCGCCGTGAGGCAAAGCCATCGGCGATACAGTTGCTCGTCCTCGGCGCGTACCTCGGAGTCGTCGCTGTCGAGAGCGGCCGCCAGGATGATGACGGCAATCGCGGACGGTAGCAGAGCGCGTTTTCGGCTGTTTAAGCGCTGGCAGTGTTCAGGCTTTCAGCGCGCGATACTTTTTTGGCAGCACATGCGAAGGCACCGTGCGACGTTCCTTAGTGAGCGTCGATCTTACGGCGGCGGTATGGACGGAGCTTGCTCGGTCTTTGGGGGCGCACTACGCAGCGGCGAGTTGGAAATGCCCGCTGCTTCGCGAATTCCGTCAACATCTCGAACGAGCGCATCGCCCAACGAATCCTTCGGCGGACAAGTCAGATCGGGGGATTCCCAGCCCTGCCACGTAATATGCGTCGACGTTCCAAACGACACGCTCTTCATGCAGGGAACGGTAGCCGCGTTGCCTTTGCGCGCAGCGGCCAAGTCTGAGAAAAAAATCACCGCTATCGTTGGGGGCACGGCAAATGGCTTTGGGGTAGCCACTGCAGCGCCGCCGCGCTCTTGCAGTGTGACCGAGCCCTTTCCATCTGACCAGACTTGAATCGTATATCCGTACGAGTTCGTCGAACCCGAGTTCACTATAACGGCGATGTCGCGAGGCGCGGCGCCCACGAAGCTTGCAATCGCGATCGCCCCAAAGAGTGTTGCACGCATCTGCATCTTAAGAGCCTCCGATTCCATTGGGCATGCCCAGCCATTCTTCAACGTTACTTGCAATCTTTCCAAGGTATCGAATGCTTGACCAGGCCTGCGGCTTGCAGCGCACGTTTCATGCCAGCAGCTTGAGCGGCGCGTTGATGGGAGGAAGGCTTTCGCGTAGCGACGCGGGTTGGCCATCGGAGGGTTCCCGCAAGACGAGGGCCGGCAGTCACCGAGTTTAGCGTCAAATCGGCCGGACGTACTGCACCGTACTTGAGACGTTCTCAGCCTTACTCGACCCCGGTGGAGCAGTGCCAGACTCGAACGTCATATGATCGTAGTCTCCGGGGGCAACGGTGTAGTAGCCATCGTTCGAAAACGTGTACGCTTGGATATTGCTCCCCGGTTTATCGAGGTCAACATACGACACGAACATGTAGTGTCCGCTGTGGCGCATAATATGGACGCAACCATTACCGCCAACATGGATCCGGCGCCGATGTGGGCCGGTCATGCTAAATAGCGTGGAACTTCCAGTAACATGAGTAGCAGCGCAGGCCTGTGCTATCGACGTTGGATTATTGACGTAAGTACCTCCGAGAAGTTGTGGTCGCGCATAGCATGATGAGGTTATATTTCAAGTACATGGTGAACCGCTCGCAGATAACGGATTTGCTTCCCGCGGCTGGATAGCTTGGAGTCGAAAGTCGCCGCAACGAATCTGGGTAGGTTCCGGAGAGTCCCGTCCGCTACCGATTCGTGTTATTCTGCAAGGCTTTGTCGCCGCTCGGCTCCCGACTGATCCCGTCCATTCCCGACCGTTCCCGACCGCTCCGTTAGAAACTGTTAGAAAATCCGTTCGTTGGGGCGGACTCATTCGCGAGCTGGCTGCCTTCATCGCACTAGCGTTTTTTGAAGCGTCGCCAGAGCCAATAGACGGGAAAGCCGCTGACAAGCGCCGCGATGCAAGGCAGCGTGTCCTTGGGAAAGGCGACCATCGAGTAGGCGACGACTCCGGCACATACGACGCCGAAGATCGCCGTCGTATACGGATGTCCCGGAACTTCGATGGTAACGTCTTCGTCGGAACGATCGCGTTTGCGAAACACGAAGACCGCGAGCGCGGCCAGCGCGAAGAACGAAAAATCGATGGCGACAACGCCGTCGAGAATCGATTGATACCCTTGGCGCAGCGCTGCAAAGGCGGCTCCGGCAAGCGTGATCGCGATAGCTACGACGCCCTGCAGCGCGATCGCGACGATCGGCGCCTCCGTCTTTGGGTGCAGCCACGCGAGGCTTGCGAAGAAATCGCCGTCCTCTGCCATCGCGTAGTAGATGCGCGGCGACGTGAGGATCTGATTGCTCAAAAAACCCAGCGTAGAAAGGCCCACGCCCGTGGCGATGATCCACTCCCACGCCGGGCCCGCCAAATGCATGATGTCAGTAGCGGGGGCCGAGGAGAGCGCGAGCTTGTCGGGGCCGAGCACGCGAATGCAGACGATGGTCACGGCAACGTAGAGCACGATAACGGCGAGAACGCCGATCACCAACCCGTAACAGAGCGTTCGGCGCGGATCTTTGAGTTCGCCGCTCATGAAACTTGCCGTCTGCCAGCCATCGTAAGCGTAAAGTACCGGGATCATCGCTGAGCCCAGCAGAGCGAACATCCCGAGCCCGATCGCCGACGCCGGGGCCGGCGCTACCGGCACGCCGGCCGGCGCGACGATGAACCCCGCGACGACCAGCGCCAGAATTACCGCGATCTTGAGCACCATGAACAGGTTCTGCGTGATGCCGCCTTCCTTCACGCCGAAACAGTTGATGACGCTGAAGAGCACGAGAATGCCGACGGCCGAAACGATCGCTGGGACGTGCCACAGCGCGAGCGGATTGAAGTACAACGCGAAAGTGATGGCTGCCAGCGCCATACCGCCGCTTTGAGACACGAGCAGCGCCGTCCAGCCGTACGAGAACGCCACGACCGGATGAAAGGCGTCGCGCATGTACGCGTAGAGGCCGCCGACTTGCGGCCGGCGCGCCGCGAGCTCGGCAAAGACGAAGCCGCCGAAGAGCGCCACGATGCCGCCGACGATCCATGCCGCGAAGATCAGCGGGGTCGTATGCGCGCGCGCCGCAACGACCGACGGATTGACGAAGATGCCCGTTCCGATGATGCCGCCCATGACGATGAGCGTCGCGTCGAAAGCGTTGAGCTCCCGCGCGAGGTGCGGACGTTGTTCGGCCACCGGGGGGCTTTTCGTCCCGGCTGCGCCCAGACCTATCGAACGCAAGCGTCAAAGAGCGCATGCGAAGCGCTCTTAATTTAAGATACGCACGCAAGTGCCGTGATGCACCGCCCTCGCGGTTGCATCGACCTGCCTCGTGACTCAGCTTCTGACGCGGCCGCGGCGACGGCTTTGCACTTGGGCATTCCTCTCGCTCGGCACGCTCAGGCGTGCGTAGCCCTTTCACCCTTGCGCCGTGCGTGCTCGCGGGCGACTCGTTCCGACAGAAGACCGCCGTAACGGAAGTGACGTGTCTTCCCGGCGACCCTTTCGGGATCGACTCTCGCTTTGGCGAGCTGCGGCGCTTGAACCATGCCTCCGCGCATGCATTCCGGTTTTAAAAGGCATCAACAGTTATGCGGGTATCGCTCCGGTTACCGCGTTCTCAAGGAGCTGAAGACCGGCGCGAAGTCGACGTCGGTATGCCGCAAATACCGCGTGAGCGAATCGACGCTGTACAACTGGCAATCGAAGTACGGCGACCTCGAGGCGAGCGATCTCGCCAAGCTGCGGCAGATTGAAGACGAAATCGCCGGCTCAAGAGGATCGTCGCCGACCAAGTCCTCAAAGTCGAAGCGCTCAAGATTGTCGTCGAGGGAAACTTCTAAGGCCCAGCTGCGGGCGTGTTTGACTCGCTCCACGGGTAGCCGCAACTTTTCAGGCGGTTAGACAAATGTTAGAAAGAGGAGCCTGAAGACGCGAAAAGCCTTGTAAAATAAGGACGAAATAAATAGCCCCAGCGGGATTCGAAATGTCGTACGGCGGTCCTGGCCGATCCTGCCCACTACTGAAAAGTCCGATACTATCAGGGTTTCCCGATACTTCTGCTCCTGACCCTCACGGGCCGATGCGCCCCTTTTCGGACCCGTCCGTTGCACGGCTGTTGCACGCGTCGAGATTGTCTTGCGAAGTAATTGACGGGTACCAAGCCATTGACTCCGGCTGCGGAGCGCACATCGCCGAAGATGCTCGCCCGTGGTAGGCTAACACAATCACTTTCCGAAGCTGGGTGAATATGCCCAATACAAGACCAGAGCGGGACTTGAAGGACAGTCCGGTCTTCGGGGAATGGGAAGGCCCACGCGAGTTCGGGACCGACAGCCTGCCCTTTCCCAAGCTTGGGGAGTCGTTGTTATCCGATCCTATTGGCTCTGAGGGCTACATACGGTTGTACGAGAAGTGGGGGTTCAGTAAGCTTGAGGGGTTGAGCTTTTTCGCAATGTTTTACCAGGAGCGCGCGCGCGAGCTTGTTCGAGCGTGGTTACGCTCTCACGAGAATGCGGAGAACTTCGTGTACCCGGTCGGGTTCCTATACCGACACTGCATCGAGTTGAACATGAAGGCCGCGATCGTGCGTTCAAGTTGGTTTAGGGATCTCAGTCCAAAGCGTAAGGAAAAGAAGTTCCGGACTCACAGTCTTGCAAAGCTCTGGGGAATGCTGAAGCCGATCCTAAGCGAGTTTACGTCTGACGACGAGATTAAGCCGTTCGAGGAGCAGCTGCTTGAGCTTGAACGGCTCGACGAAAGCTCTCAAGGGTTTCGCTATCCGTTTGGCGGGTTCGACCACGAGACTGGAAAGCCGGGGCCGCTTCTAGAGGGGCTGGTGGGGAAATCTTTTGATAACTTGGTTTGGGTTCTCGATGGGATGGCAAACTGGCTGTCAGCTACGGCCGACGTGGAGCAAGAATATCGAGACAACCTGGCTTATGAGGAGCGAGGCGCCGAATACTAGATCTTGAACTTCACGAGCGTTTCTCGCGGGCAAGTCTTGGCGCGCGGCGCACTTCCGTCCGGCTTTCTCAGTTCAACAGCACCGCTTTCTCGAAGGCGCAGAATAGCGATCCGGTAGTTCGCCTCGATATAGGGACGTCCGACCCCATCCTCTTCGACAATGTTAATGAAGCGCCGTTCCAGTTTGCTGTATCGTTTCTTAAGGTCGTCGCATAATTTATCTATAGTCCAGGTGAAGACGCGTGGAGGCAGCACCTCTTCAAGCAATGACGGTTCACCCGGCTCTACGAACTCGTAGGTCGGTATCTCGTCTTGCGTTGTACTACTCTCCTTAGCCATGGCGTTTTTCATTACGTGGTATCCGCGCGAGGACTTGGACGTGAAGATGACGTGTTGGCGCGTACGCCCGTTGTTGGCTCGAAAGCGGAACGGCAGGAAATAGTCGCCACCGATCTCCCTCAGAGCTTCCGCGAGGTTCCTTAGGACGTAGTCCTCACGCCCGACTGGATCGTCAAATCCGTCTATCTCTGTGTGCATTCGTGCGACTCGGTCTTTGCCAAACAATGCGTTAAGGTGTTTGTCGAATTTCTTTTGCCCGAGAGCGTGGTTGATCCGGTTGTAGTTAAAGAAGAAGACGCAGTCCGACCCCCATTCTTTTAAGACCGAGAGTATCAAATCGCGCGTAAGGCCGACATAACCGTAAGGGTCAATGAAGAACATTGCCGGCGGCTTTGGCGACGAGCGAGCAAGCTCCCGCGCGATATCATCGCCTACGATCTCGGAAAAGTATTGCGGGGCCTGCTGTAGTTTTGCGCGCTCTGGAAGGGCCTCGATCGCCTCCTTTAGCAGCCGGATATGTTCGGCGTTCTTGTCATTGAAGATAGCGACCAGTGCTTTGGAAAAGTTTGGATCTGCCGCAGCGGCTTTGATGATCCGCACCGGCGTTGAGTGGAGCGGATTTTCCGGCGTCGCACGGGCGCCGTTCTGGTCGCGCTTGTAGGAGCCCGGACCGGCGAAGAGATCAATGTACAGAAGAAAGACAACGTGCTTATGAAGTACGCCCGCCCACCCTTTGAAGAATCGCACCAAAATATCGGCCTTCTTTACCGACGAAGGCCTCATTTGATCGAAGAAGTCGTCCCCGTCGTCAGGCGGACGAGTTGGCATTCAGCCCTCCGTTTCAGTAAGTTTTCTTCTCAGAAAGCGACGGAACTGCCTCCGGACACGCAGAACGGCTTAAGCGGAGGGTCGCAACATGGCTGACGTATCGACAATCGAATGGACCGACTCAACTTGGAACGTGGTAACCGGGTGCACAAAAGTATCGCCCGGCTGCGACCACTGCTACGCGGAACGGTTTGCCGAACGCTGGCGCGGCGTGGCTGGCAACTACTTCGAATCGGGCTTTGATCTAACACTTCGTCCGAACATGCTTGACCGGCCGCGCGAGTGGAAGTCGCCGAGGCGCATCTTCGTGAACTCGATGAGCGATCTATTTCATACCGGGGTTTCGGACCAGTATCTCGATGCAGTGTTCGATCTAATGGAGGGGGTCGAGCGTCACATCTATCAGGTGCTGACGAAACGACCGGAGCGTATGCGCCGATATATACGTCGCCGCTACGGCAAGCGTGAGGCGCCTGCGCAGCTCTGGCTCGGCGTTAGCGTGGAGTCGAATGAGTACGCCTGGCGCGCCGACATGCTACGCGAGATCTCCGTCCCCATTCGGTTTCTGTCCGTGGAGCCAATGCTAGGTCCAATTAATAGAGTCTCGCTCAAGGACATGCAATGGGTCATCGTAGGTGGTGAGTCCGGCCAAGGAAAACGCCCGATGAACCCCTCTTGGGTACGGCACGTCCGCGACCGATGCCTAAAGATGGGCATTCCCTT
>Ga0182024_10008120_pt1 | contig 22317 bp, 20 predicted proteins | sample P32metaG_FD_120480 | JGI IMG/M metagenome (GOLD analysis project Ga0182024, IMG submission 120480) | Permafrost microbial communities from Stordalen Mire, Sweden - P3-2 metaG (Illumina Assembly) | ecosystem: Environmental > Terrestrial > Soil > Wetlands > Permafrost | place: Sweden: Stordalen... | reverse complement strand
GAGTCGTAGTTATCGATGATGAGGAGCATGGGGAAAACCGATTTTAGACATGAGGAACATGAAGGCTGATGAGGGGGATTTTTTAGACGGGATTAACAAGATTAACATGATTTTTGAAAAAGGCATTCAACGAAGAAGATGGAATCCAAGATTTTGCTCTTTCATGTCCCTCATGTTTCTCCTGTCTAAATTTGGCTTGCCTTCCAATCCTGTTAATCTTGTTAATCCTGTCTAAAATTTAGAACAACTTCGCCATGGCGAGGGCTTTGAGGCCGGCCTTGGCTTTGTTGATCGATTCCTCGTATTCGCCAAGCGGGGTCGAGTCGGCGACGAGTCCGCCGCCGGCCTGGAGATAGGCTTTGCCGTCCTTGAGCAGGATGGTGCGGATGGCGATGCACGAATCGAGGTTGCCGGAAAAGCCGAAGTAGCCGACCGCGCCCGCATAGGTGCCGCGACAGGTTGGTTCCATGTCGGCGATGATTTGCATGGCGCGAATTTTTGGCGAGCCGCTGACGGTTCCGGCGGGGAAGGTCGCGCGCATGACGTCGTAGGCGGAATGGCCCGGCGTGAGTTCGCCCTCGACGTTGGAGACGATGTGCATGACGTGCGAGTAGCGTTCGGTGATCATGAAATCGGTCAGGCGCACGGTATTGAAATTGCAGACGCGGCCGACATCGTTGCGGGCGAGATCGACGAGCATGACGTGCTCGGCGCGTTCCTTCGGATCGGCGAGGAGTTCCGCCGTGAGCCGGTCATCTTCGTCGGGTGTCTGGCCGCGCGGACGTGTTCCGGCGATGGGCCGGATTTGTACTTTGCCCTCTTCGCAGCGGACATGAAGTTCCGGCGACGAGCCGACGAGCGCCATGCCACCGAGCTTGAGGATGAACATGTAGGGCGACGGATTGATGAGACGCAGCGCGCGGTAGAGATCGACGGGCGAGGCGTCAAAGGGCACCTCGAAGCGCTGCGAGGGTACGACCTGAAAGATGTCCCCGGCGCGGATGTATTCCTGCATCGCCTCGGTCATTTTGACGTACTGGTCGCGGGTCATGTTAATCGACGGCTCAAGCGGCTGGATGTCGCTGAAGACGGGGAGCAGGCGACCGGGCACGGCACGCGCGAGGCGGGCTTCGAGTTCCTCAATCTTGGTGACGGCATCGTCGTAGGCGCGGTCGGCGTGGGTCGGATCGGCCACATGCGCGTTGGCGACGATTTTGATCCGGCGTTCGAGGTGATCGAAAATGAGGAGCGTGTCGGTGATGAAGAAATAGGCGTCGGGCACGCCGAGATCGTCCTTTTTCGCGCGAGGCACGGTCGGTTCAAATTGCGTGACGGCTTCGAATCCGATGTAGCCGACCGCGCCGCCGTAAAAGAGGGGAAGATCAGTCGTGGGCACGGGACGGTAACCGGCCATGAGACGTTCGAGTTCGCGAAGCGGGTCGTCGTCGATGGTGTAGGCGCGCTGTTCGGCGCCTTCGCGGAGGGTGATGTTTTTCCCGCGCGCCTGGAAGATGAGGTGCGGGCTGGCGCCGAGAAAGGAGTAACGGGCGAATTTGTTGCCCTTCTCGACCGATTCAAAAAGGAAGGAGTGGTCGCCGGTGTCGATTTTATGGAAGGCGGAAACGGGCGTTTCCATGTCGGCGATGATCTCGCGGTAAACGGGGATCAGGTTGCCGCGATGGGCCAGTTCGCGGAAACTTTCGCGAGAGGGAAAAAGACGGGCGTGCATAAAATCGGCGTTGGGTAATCTGGAAGAATAGGCCCGCTCTTGGGAGGGGACAATCAAAATGCTCCTGCGGAGGGCAGTAATACCCAACTCTGGATCGATTACTTTACTGCCGTGCGCAGCACCTTCTTTCCCATGTAAACTTCGAGAGCGATGATGAGCGGTGCGATTTCTTTTTGCGTCACCTCCCAGACAATCTTGAAATCAATCGCTCCATAATCATGAGCGATGCGATTTCTCAATCCCCGAATCCGTTTGAAGGGAATGGATGGGAGCGCTTTTTGAGTGGCAGGGCTCACATGGGCCGCCGCTTCCCCGATGACGGAAAGACGCAAAGCTACCGCATCGCGCTTTTCGTTGTGATGCCAGAATTCATCGAAGCCGACTTTTCTCATATAAACCCGGATCAGGCGCGCGGCCTCCAGCATATCGTGGAGGTGGGCGTCGTCCGGATTTTTAGGCGCGGGTTTGGGCATGGTAGATGACGCGCGCATCGGCAAGGATCGATTGTCGGCGATAGGGATTGGACATGGTTTCCACGGATTCACGTGTCAAGAGATGCACGGGAATGCCCAAAATTTCGCCCATCTCTTCTTCCATGGCAAAGAAGCCGAGACCGGGATTGAGATGGAAAGTGGCGATGAGGTCAATGTCACTCCGCCGTCCGGCTTCTCCGCGCGCGTTTGACCCGAAAATTTCCAATTGGGTAATGCCGTGTCGTCGGCAATAGGGCGCAAGCTTCCTGCGAATTTCGTCGATGGCGGGCCGTTTTCGATAACGACGCGGAGGCGCGGCTTGACCGCTACGCACCGCTTTCCAGTAGGCCGCAGCCTTGGCGCGATTGGCCAGCGTCTTGCGGGCGGAACGGGCTTGTCCTCCCTTGCGGCTAAAGGTCCTTTGTAACATACGATTATGCTAAGCGCTTAGCATTCGCAATGACGAGGTAAAAATTACCGCCCTCCGTAGGAGCGCTTACTCTTCATCGCGATAGCCTTCCATCAGCTCAAGGATGTTCCCCTCGGGGTCGCGGAAGAAAACGATGCGAAAGCCGGGAGCGAGATGTGGAAGCTCGATGATCGGATCGGGCTCGATGCCGTCGGCCCGGAGCCCATCGAGGATCGGCTCGAGGTTCGGCACGTCGAAGGCGAGGTGCTTGAACCCGATCGGTTGTTCGCCGCCCTGCATGGCCGCGGTTTTGTTGCGGTCGGTGGGAAATAATTCGAGGCGCACCGAGCCGAGTTTCAGCATGAAAAATTCATTGGGCTCGCCCCGGTGGAAAGTGCGGGAGCGTTTGAACCCGAAATGTTTGGTGTAGAAGGCCTCCTGCGCGAAGAGGTCCCAGCAATTCAAAGCAATGTGATTGAAGGCGTTCATGGCGCGATTATAGCACCGTTCCTTCCGACATCCCAAAGCGAATGCGGAGGCCGGGCACGAGCGAGACGGAGCGTCCCGAGGCGACTTCGACAATGGGAGCGCCCGAAGGCGGAATGCTGGTCCAGGTCTGGCCGGAGACGTTTTTCAGGCCCCAGACATCGGGACGCTTCGGGTGGGGGACCATTTCGGCCCAAACTTCGGAGTAGTCGTTGCGCCGGTTCGCATCGAGATGGTGGGGATAGAGGAGGGTGTCCTGGTTCAGTACGACGGATTGGCGGCCCAGGAGCAGGCGCATGGGCGGCGCGGGAGCTTCGTGGCAGAACCAGCATTTCTGTTCGACGAGCGGCTCCGGCAGATTGCCCTCGTCGGCGAGGAAATTTTCGGCGCCGCAGTTGTGGCAATAAAAAATCTGGTCGCGCATCCGGGTGAAGACGGTGCGCCATTCGCTTTCGCGGACGCGCGCGCCGGGATCGCGCAGTCCTTCGGTGAAGGCGCGGGTGAAGATGTCGCGCACGTAGCCGGGGTACAAATTCCAAAAGAGGGTGGCGTTGTTGTGGACGCCGGCGACGGGACGGTTGGCGCCATGCTTGGGATCGAAAATAAAGAGCGCGTCGGTGCCGTAGAGTTTTTTCATCGCGGGCAGGTCGAGGCACGGGAACTCCCTTTCGCGGCGGCCCTCGAGGGGATGGTGCACCATGAACATGTAGAAGAGAATGACGGCGAGGGAATAGAGATCGGTGCCGATATTGGGCTTGGCTTCTTCGCGGACGATCTCGGGCGCCATGAATCGGGGCGTGCCGAGGACGTCGCTTTTGCCCTCGCCGTCGACGGCCACGTTGTCGTTGTCGCAGATGGAGATTTCGCCCGTGACGGGATCGAAGAAGATATTGCCGAAGGAAATATCACTGTAGCAAAAACCGAGGGAATGAAGCCGCAGAAAGCTGTCGGCTAGTTCGAGCGCCATCGTCGTGAGCGTCTTGAAGGTGGGATCGACGACGCGGCTCATCAACTCCGCCATGCCCCGGTAACGCGGTTCGCGCAGCGGCATGAGATACCCAAAGCTGGTGTTGCCCTGGCAGACGGCGATGTCGAGCGGCCAGAGGAAGTGGTCGTTGGGTGGGCCTTTGTGGATGAGCCGCTCGATGGCCGTGCGCTGCTCGTCGGTGGCGCTGTGGGGAAAGTACCATTTCAAGGCGCAGTCTTCTCCGTTGATCGAGGTGTGGTAGACCTGTCCCTGTCCGCCGGAACCGATGAGTTCCTTGATTTCACAACGCTCGCCCGCGGTTTCCAGCCAAACGGTTTGTCCCGGACGAAAGGTGTTCATAGAGAGGTATGCGAAACTCGATCAATGTGATTTCGGTAATCCCGAAGGGATTGCACAATCCTAGCCGGTGGTTGAGCGACACGCTCGCGTGGCGCGACACCACCGGTAATCGATTTCTTTACGTCCGACCCCGGCAGGGGTCGCACAGAGGTGGCACTCCTGCCGGGGTGCTGTTTTTTGAGATTTCTTTCCGGTGGTATCGCCCGCTGCGGGCTCAACCACCGGCTAGGATTGTAGCAAGCCTCCGGCTTGCCCGAAGGAAAGAGGGCTTTTGCTGAGCTCTCCGTCAGGATGGCTTTTCCGAACACGAGTGATGGAGCCATAATTAGTGTGAACGCGCTCTAGCCGGATCCTGTTCCCGACCGGGCTGAAAAAGAAAGGGCGTTGGCGCGCGCCGCCAGTCCCACGGTAATATCATCCCCACTGCCGTCGTGCGAGGATTGACGGAGCCATTCCTCCAGTTTTTCGCCGACAAAATCGACGCCTTCCGAGCGCAGGTAGGAGAGCAAATCGACGCCAACTTTGAAGAAGCTTTCGTCGTCGCCGAAGCAATTCGCGTAGCCGTCGGTGGAAAGCGTGATCAGGGCCGGCACGCGTCCGCGCAGGGCATCGACGCGGATTTGAAACTCGTCCGTCGCATAGTGGGAGCAGAGCGATACGGTCTGGTTGGCCATGAATTCGTGCCGCCGGGGCAACGGACGTGAGGCGACGCCGTCCGCGTGGACGGTCAGGATGTCGCCGTCGCCCAACTGGGAATAAAGGATGTAGCGGGGAGTGACGGCCACGGCGAGAAGGGTTGCGCCGTAAGCCAGATAGGCACTGATGGGGAGTTCCGCATCCGGTTTGACCACGGGAGGTGCTTCGGGAAAGGCGGCGAATTCGAGTTGGGTAAAGGGACGGGCGGTCAAGTCGGCCCGCACCGCGCTTTTCCAGGCCGCGATCAGGGTCTTGGGCCAGCGGGTTTTCGCCTGGTTGCGCACCCGGCTCAGCGGGGCGTCGGGGCCGAGCCGCCGGATGAAATGGCGAAGCTCGCGCAAGGCGCACTCAGCCGCCAGCGCCGCGCCGCGATCGCTGCGAAAACTGCGGGTGCTGCCGTGGCCGTCCGCGACGGCCAGGAGGAGAATGTCGTCGGAGCCGGAGGGATTTTTCAATCGCACCGCATCCTGGTTTCCCTGGCCGCGCTTCTGATGGGAAGCTCCCTGGACGCTCGCGCTCAGCGCCGTCCACCGCAATGACATCACCATACGTCGGCCTCATCGGGTCCCGCCGCATCGACCCCGGTTAGGAGGGGAAGCGAGGCCGTCCAGCCCGCCGCCGTTGTTCCTGTGGCCTGGTCGTGGACCTGGCCGGCGGGCGAGGAGACGGATTTGAGCACGGCGGTGGAGACCCAGCGAATCTGCTCCGCCAGGGCCTCCGGGTTATTGGCGTGGAAAGGCCGCAGGGCGTCGTTGGCCATGAAGGCGCGGAAGATTTCCTGCGCTTCGTTGGAGGCGGAATCCTCCCCGATGGCGACGACGATGCGCAGCGCCTGCCGTCCCCACGGCTTCGAGAGGAGATGGTCGAGGCCGGCCTGAAAATCGTCCGTGGGCAGGCCGTCGGTGACGAGCGCGATGACCGGCGCGAGGGCGCGGTCGGTCATGAGCGGAGGCTGCAGCGTTTCGCCGACCATGGTGAGGGCTTCGCCGAGGGCGGTGGCTCCGGAGGCCTCGATGTCATTCCAGCGGAATTCGGAAACGGGCGTCAGCTTTTTGTCCATCCACCGCGCCTCGTCGGCAAAACGGATGGCGTTGACAAAAACCGCGGCGTGGGGGTTTTCCTGTGCGGCGGCGCGCATGTGGGGAATCGCCTCGCGGATGGCATGGTTGAGCGCCTGGATCTTGCCCTCGACGCGCATGGAGCCGGAGCCATCCGCGAGCCAGATGAAATGGAGCGGTCGCGACGCCATCCGCCCGCCGGGCCGGCGCGGCGCTGGTTCGCTCGCGGCATTTTCACCTCCCGCAAAATCAAAGACACTCACGGGCGTAAAGCCTAACCGAAGGACTGCCGCGCGTAAAGAGGGGCGGAAAAAGGGGTTGCCCTAATTTGAAAATGAAAGAAGAGAATCGACTTTTACAGGTCTCTTAAAGACACTCTGACCCCTTTATGCCTGAAAAAGATTGGATCAAGTTTCTTGATAGTGATTTCAAGATATTTGCTCGTAAGAATACGTTTTTAGGCATTTGGCTAAGTTTTAGCGTAGTTTTGATTTATCAAGACGAAGTATGTATTACTCGATACGACAACGCGCACGAAGCTCCTCATCGCGACGTTTTAGGGCAAAGATCGGGCTTGATACGCAAGGACTTCTGTGCGAATCTATCTCTCAAGAAAGCGTTTTCTTATGCGCTCGACGACCTGTCCAACAACTTCAAACAATACGCAGATTTCTACTTCTCCAATTAAACCCGCAAAGCTTATGCGGATTGGATTGAAGGCTTATATGCTCTCTAAGGGCTTTCGTGCAGCCACGAAGGATGAGTCAGTCAAGTTTGGTAAGTTTCTCGCACCTTAGTTTGGTATGACAGCTCTCACCTGAGCCGCAGCAGCCGTTTGCGCGGCTTTCCTCCCTCCCAAGTTATATTTCGGGAGGCGCTAGAGATACTTAAGAGTTAGCAGGAAGTCGACGGCTGCCTTCATGAGAAAGTTCGCTATTTCCCGGTCACGATCCTACGCTTTTGCTGCGGTTTAACCCTTCAGCTCATTCCCTTCTCCATGAAAAAATTCCAGCCATTCCTCTGTCTGCTCCCCATTCTTGCTTTTCTGATGACGGCCCGGGCCCAAGTTCCAACGGATACTACTACGCCACCGCCCGATTCGTCTCCGTCCGCCGCCGATGCCACACCTCAGGCAATTGATCCGGCAAAGGAGGCCGAGATCCGCAAGCTGCTGGAATTGACAGGCACAGTCAAGATGACGCACCAGGTCATGGAGCAAATGATCGCCAGTTTTAAGATGCAGAACAGCGGTGTTTCCGCCGATTTTTGGGATCGTTTCGAGAGCGAAATGAACATTCAGGGATTGGTCGACAAGATGGTCCCGATCTACGCCAAATATTACAGCCTGGACGACTTGAAGGCCGTCAATGCGTTCTATCAAACTCCGGCTGGACAGAGGGTGCTCGCCGCCACGCCCCAGATCATGCATGAAAGCATGGCGATTGGGCAGAATTGGGGAAGAGATGTGGTGAACCGGCTGATGACCGAACTGAAAGAGGAGAAGGACAAGGCCGCCGCCACACCTTCCTCCGCTACAGCCCCAGTGTCCGCGCCGGCCTCGCCTTAATTCATCTTGGAATGGGGAAGGCCTGCCGCCGCGTCTGTCGGCGACCTTCCCATTCCGTTAATTCCGTAAATTTGGTAATTCGGTCAAGATTCCCATGCCCTGATGTGCTAGGTTTGCGGGTTATGGCAATGGAGGAAATCCGGATAGGAGGGGCCCGGCAACACAATCTGAAGAACGTGTCGCTGACGCTTCCCCGCAACAAGCTGGTGGTGTTCACCGGCGTGAGCGGTTCGGGAAAATCGTCGCTCGCCTTCGACACGCTCTACGCCGAGGGCCAGCGCCGCTACGTCGAGAGCCTCTCGACCTACGCGCGGCAATACCTCGAGCAGATGGAGAAGCCCGACGTCGATTTCATCGAGGGGCTTTCGCCCGCCATCGCCATCGAACAGCGCACCGCGGGCGGCAATCCCCGTTCGACCATCGCCACGACGACCGAGATCCACGATTTCTTGCGGCTCCTTTTCGCCCATCTCGGCCAGCCGCATCATCCCAAAACGGGAAAACCGTTGCGGCGCTGGTCGGTGCAGCAGATGGTCGACCGCGTGCTGGCCGCGAAGGAAGGGACGCCGATCCAGATTCTCGCGCCGGTAATTCTGAAGCAAAAGGGCGAGTTCCGCGATGTGGTTGAGAAGCTGCGCCGCGAGGGATTTGTCCGCGCGCGGATGGATGGCCGCATTTATGAATTGGAGTCGCCGCCGCGTCTCGACAAGTCGCGCGCGCACACCATCGAGGCGGTGATCGACCGGCTCAAGGTCAGCGATGCGATCAAGACGCGCCTGACCGATTCGCTCGAGCTGGCCCTGAAAACCGGCAACGGCGTCGTGACCGTTCTCTTCGGGCCACCTGATGCGGTTGTCGAGGAGTTGACGTTGAGCAACCAGAATTTCGATCCTGAGACGGGCTATCGCTATGCCGAAATCACTCCGCGCCATTTTTCCTTCAACAGCCCGCAGGGGGCGTGTCCCGTTTGCGACGGACTCGGCACGGAATCGGTTTTCGATCCCGCGCTGCTGATCCCGGACGGCTCCGTGCCGCTCGAGGAGATGCCGGTCGTGCCATGGCGTCGCTCGGCTCCCGCGCTGGCGAAACTTTATCGCGGCCAACTGGCGGCATTGGCTTCGGCCTATAACGAGCCGATGTCGCGCCCCTACCGCGAGTGCGGCGATGCTTTTCAGCGCGCGCTGCTGGAGGGAACGGGCGACGAAAAAATCAGCTTCACCACCACGCGTAACGGTAAAACGGTGGTGACGGAACGGCCGTTCGAGGGGCTGATCGCGCAACTGACCCGTCTTCACGCCGAGAGCAAAAGCGAACTGACGCGTCACCGGCTGCATCAGTTCATGACGCGCATCACATGTCAGACCTGCGGCGGCGCGCGCCTGCGTCCCGAAGTGCTTGCCGTGACGCTCGGTGGTCCGCCCGGCATCGGTCTCAATATCGCGCAGTTCAGTCATCTTTCCATTATCGCCGCGCAGCGCTGGCTCGAGACGTGGACGCTGACGTCGCAGGAGGAAAAAATCGGCGGCGAGGTACGGCGCGAAATTCTGCAACGGCTCGGCTTTCTCAATCACGTCGGGCTCGGTTATCTCGGGCTTGACCGCGAGAGCGGCACGCTTTCTGGCGGCGAAGCGCAACGCATCCGGCTGGCGACGCAGATCGGCTCGAAGCTCACGGGCGTGCTCTACATTCTCGACGAACCGAGCATCGGCCTGCATCAGCGCGATAACGAGCGGCTGCTCGAGACGCTGCGCGAGTTGCGCGATCTGGGCAACACCGTGATCGTGGTCGAGCATGACGAGGACACCATCCGCGCCGCCGATTATCTCGTCGATCTCGGCCCTCACGCCGGATTGCGCGGCGGGCAAATCGTGGCGGTGGGCACGGTCGCGGAGGTGTTGGCCAATCCGAAATCATTGACCGGGCAATTTCTCAACGGCGCGCAGTCGATTCGCATTCCGAAGACGCGCCTGCCCACGGACAACGGCTTTGTGCGGGTGATCAATGCGCGGGAAAATAATCTGCGCAACGTGACGGTCGGTTTTCCCGTCGGACGGATGACCTGCGTGACGGGTGTGAGCGGTTCGGGCAAGAGCACGCTGGTGAACGATGTGCTCTGCCGCGCGCTGTTCCGTCATTTCTATCACTCGAAGGAAGCGCCGGGCGCGCACGACGGCATCGACGGGCTCGACCTGATCGACAAGGCGGTGGTCATCGACCAGACGCCGATCGGGCGCACGCCGCGCTCCAATCCGCTCACCTACACGGGCGCGTTCAATTCGATCCGCGATCTCTTCGCTCAACTGCCCTCGTCGCGCGTGCGCGGTTACGGGCCAGGCCGGTTCAGCTTTAACGTGAAGGGCGGGCGCTGCGAGCATTGCGAGGGCGACGGCGTGATCAAGATCGAGATGAATTTTCTGCCGCCGGTCTATGTGACCTGTGAGGCGTGCGGCGGCCGGCGGTTTAATCGCGAAACGCTGGAGATCACCTACAAGGGTCTCAACATCGCCGACGTGCTCGGGATGACGGTCGATGACGGCCTCAACTTTTTTCGTAACGTCCCCGCTGCCGCCGACAAGCTTGAGGCGCTGGCCGCGGTGGGTCTGGGTTATTTGCATCTCGGCCAGCAGGCGACGACGCTTTCGGGCGGCGAAGCGCAGCGGGTGAAGCTGGCGGCGGAGTTGGCGAAGCGGGCGACGGGCCGCACGATGTATATCATGGACGAACCGACGAGCGGCCTCCACTTCGCCGACATCGAGCAGCTTCTCCACGTTCTCTTCAAGCTGCGCAACGCGGGCAACACGCTCGTCATCATCGAGCACCAGCTCGACGTCATCAAATGCGCCGATTACGTCATCGATCTCGGACCCGAAGGCGGCGAGGGCGGCGGGCAGATCGTGGCGAAGGGCACGCCCGAATTCGTCGCCGCGCAACCCGTGAGCCATACGGGACGGTTTTTAAGGAAGGTGCTCAGAACAACTGAGTGACCGGCTTCGATTTCTCAAAATGCATTTTGTGGAGCGGAGCCAGCTCGATGTAATGGTCGGCCCAGTGGCGGATGTCGGCGATTTCCTCGGGGTGGAGCGGGCGGACGACTTTCGCGGGCGTGCCCATGACGAGCGAGCCGGGCGGAATGCGCATGCCCTTGGTGACGAGCGCGTGCGCGCCGACGATGCTGCCCTTGCCGATGATCGCCTCGTCGAGGATGGTCGCGCCCATGCCGATGAGGCACTCGTCTTCCACCGTGCAGGCGTGGAGGATGGCGCGATGGCCGACGGTGACGAGCTTGCCGACGCGCGTGGGCAAATCTTCCGCGAGATGAATGATGCTCCCGTCCTGGATGTTGGAGCCTTCGCCGATTTCGATGAAATTGATGTCGCCGCGCAGGACGGCCATGGGCCAGACGCTGCTGTGGGCGGCGAGCCGGACGTCGCCGATCACGACGGCCTGCGCGGCCACGTAAGCGGTCGGGTCGATCTGCGGTTGCACGAAAAGAAAGCGCGCGCGTTCGGTCGGGTCCATGAGCCCATTCTCATACCGCTTCGTTTTTTTGTCCAGTTCACGCTCGGATTTGCTATAAAGCATGAGTGGGCCTCTTCACTTCCGGAAAAAAAATCGCGCTGGGCGTTGCGCTGCTGGCGTGGCCCGCGTTGGCTCAGGCCAATATCGGCGATACGCTCCAGGACTTGCGTGGGCGGTACGGCTCGGCCAAGGACATGGGCGGCCAGATGCTTTTTGAAGTGCGCCTGATCAACGGGCAGATTGTGCCGGCTCGTGATTCTGCCGACGTGCAGAGCCACTTTACCGTCACGGTCTATTTTGATGGCGATCTTTCGGCGATGGAGGTTTTCACGCGCAACACCAGCGACCCCCTCAAAGCGAACATGACGCAAGCCGATATCGATACCATCCTGGCCGCGACCAGCGAGGGTCAGACCTGGAATCCGGTTCGGGTTGCCACCGGCAGGACGACGTGGGTGCGGTCCGACAACAAACTCATTGCGCGGTTCAGTCCCAATACGAGCGGGAATGCCGATGACGCTTCTGTTCTGGTTATTATGCTCAACAGTAAATGAGTCCTGCGGCCGGCAGCTCCTGCGGAGGGCAGTAAAAATTCCACCAATCTGCGCCATCTTGAAGACAAATCCCAAAACGCTCATCATCGGTTGCGGTTACATCGGTCTGCCGCTCGCGCTTCGTCTTAAGGAAGCGGGCCATGAAATCAGCGCCTGGGTCCATTCCGAAGCCAGCGCCGAATCGCTGGTCGCTCATCATTTTCACCGCATCATTGCCGGAAGCGTCGCCGACCGCGCCGTGTGGACTGGTGTGAGTGAGGACTACGATCTTGTGATTCACGGCGCTTCATCGGGGCGCGGAGGCGAGGCGGCTTACGAGGAGGTCTTTCTTCAAGGCGCGCGGATGATGGGCGAACGGCAACCGCGCGCGCGGAAGATTTTCGTTTCATCGACGTCGGTCTACGGGCAGACCCTGGGTGAAGTTGTGACGGAGGAATCTCCGGCGGAACCGGAGACGGCGACGGGGCGGATTTTGCGCGGGGCGGAAAAAGCGGCGCTCGATTCCGGCGCGACGGTGGTGCGTTCGAGCGGAATTTACGGGCCGAATCGGGGCGTGCTCTTTGAGAAATTTCGCCGGGGCGAGGCGGTGATCGAAGGCGATGGATCGCGCTGGATCAACCAGATCCATCAGCGTGATCTCGTGGCCGCGCTGGCGCATCTCATCGAGGGAGGCGCGCCGGGAGAAATCTACAATGCCACCGATGACACGCCGGTGATCACTCGCGACTATTACGCGTGGTGCGCCAAGTTCTTGAGCCAGCCGATGCCGCCCCATGGGCGTGTGAGCCGGGAACGTAAACGGGGTCTGACCAACAAGCGCGTTTCGAATGCGAAGCTGCGCGCGACGGGCTGGCGGCCGATGTATCCGAGTTTTCGCGAAGGGCTGAAGGCCGATCATTCCCCCAAATAAGCCTGGCGGACTTCGTCGCTGGCGAGGAGTTCCGCGCCAGTGCCGGTGAGCTGGTTTCTTCCCGTGACGATGACGTAACCGCGATGGGCGATTTTCAAGGCCTGGCGCGCATTTTGTTCAACGAGGAGAATGGGAACGCCTTTTTGGTTGATGCGGCGGATGATCTCAAAAATGCGTGCCACGATCTGCGGGGCGAGGCCGAGGGAGGGCTCGTCGAGCATGAGCAATTTGGGTTCGCCCATCAATGCGCGGCCGATGGCGAGCATCTGCTGTTCGCCGCCGGAGAGCGTGCCGCCGAGTTGTTTGCGCCGCTCGGCCAGGAGTGGAAAGTAGCTGTAAATTTCTTCGAGCTTGGCCGCGTTGCGATTGGCCGGGAGGAGAAAGCTGCCGCTGATCAGATTTTCCAGCACGGTCAGGCGCGGGAAGATATGGCGGCCTTCGGGGCAGAGGCAGATGCCCTGGCGCAGCACGGCGTCGGCCTTTCCCGTCGGCAGCGGCGCGCCCTGCCAGATGATTTCTCCGCGGCGCACAGGCACGACGCCGGCGATGGTGAGAAGCGTCGTGCTTTTGCCTGCGCCGTTGGCTCCGAGGAGCGCGACGATTTCGCCCGCGCCGACTTCGAGCGTCAGACTTTTGAGCACTTCGATGGCGCCATAGCCGGCCTGGATTTCCTTAAGCTTCAGCATGACATCGCGCTAGTTGGAAATTTCCTCGCCGAGATAGGCCTTGATCACCTGCGGATCGTTGCGGACTTTTTCCGGCGCGCCGTGGGCGATTTGCACGCCGTGATCCAGGACGAGGATCTCATCAGAAATGGACATGACGACCTTCATGTGATGTTCAATGAGCAGGATGGCGAGACCACGGTCTCGAATGCGCGAGATGAGCTGGACCATCTCGACGGCCTCCTGAGGATTCATCCCGGCGGCCGGTTCGTCGAGCAGGAGGATGCGGGGTTTCGTGGCCAGCGCGCGGGCGATTTCGAGGCGGCGTTGCAGGCCGTAGGCGAGGTTGCTGGAAACATGGTTCGCGTAGGGGGCGAGTCCGACGAAATCCAAAAAGCCGAGCGCCTCGTCGCGGCTCAGCTTTTCCTGATTGCAAAAATGTTTGGAGCGCAACAGGAGCGGCAGCGGCGAAATCGAGCGGTGCTGGAATTGCGCGACAAGGACGTTTTCGAGCACCGACATTTCCGGGAAGAGGCGGATGTTCTGGAAGGTGCGCGACATGCCGAGCTTGCAGACCTGGTGCGGGGCGCGTCCCGTGATGTCATTGCCTTCGAGATAAATGGCTCCGCCGTCGGGCCGGTAAATCCCGCTGAGGCAATTGAAAAAAGTCGTTTTGCCCGCGCCGTTGGGGCCGATGACGCTGACGATGCGATTCGCGCCGACGCGCAGATCGACGTTCTGCACGGCTTTCAGGCCGCCGAAGGTCTTGCTCAGTTCGCGGGTTTCGAGCAGCGGGGTCATTGGTGAAGCATCTCCGTTTTTCTGCGGCGGCTGCCGAGCAGTCCCTGCGGCCGGTAGAGCATCATCAACACCATGACGGCGCCGAAGAGGAGCAGCCGGTAATCGGCCAGATGCTCGAGCGAATCGCGCAGAAAGGAAGGCACGATCGCGGTGAATGTCGCGTTGTCCTGGAGCATGGAGAGCCGCTTGAGATATTCCGGCACGAGATAAAGGAGCGCCGCGCCCAGCAACGCGCCGTAGCTGTTGCCCAAACCGCCGAGGATCACCATGGCGAGCACCATGATCGATTGCTGAAATTCGCACATGGCGGGGCTGACGAATCCGTCCTTGGCGCCGGAGAGGACGCCCGCCACCGCAGCGATGGCCGCGCTCAGGGAAAACGCGAGCAGCTTCATCTGCACGACCGGCACGCCGACGGACGCCGCCGCGACTTCGTTTTCGCGGATGGCCATCCAGGCGCGGCCCACCGGCGAGTGATAGAGCCGCTGCACCAGGAACACCGCCAGAAATAAAATCAGCGCCGTGAACACATAGCACGCCGAGCCGCCGTTCAATCCGAGGAAGCCGCGGAACAAGGCGTAACTCTTGACGATGATTCCCTGGTCTCCGCCGGCGAAATCGAGATTGCGGATCGTTTCGCGAAAAGCCTCCGCAAAACCGAGGGTGACAATCGCAAGATAATCGCCGCGCAACCGCAGGCAGGGCAGGCCGAGCAGATAACCGACAAGTCCGCCCAGCGGAAAGGCCAGCGGCGCCGCGAGCCACCACGGAAAATAGGAGAAGTTTTGCTGCCCAAGGGCGAAGAAATAAGCGCCGAAGGCAAAAAAACCGGCATAGCCGAGCACGAGAAGCCCCGTCATTCCCACCGTGATGTTCAGTCCCAGCGCGAGCAGCATATAAATCCCCGCGTTCGTCAACAGGCCGAGATTTGAGGCGCTCAGAAAAAAAGGCCCGCAAAGCACGAGCGGCATGGCGAACCAGGCCCAGGAACTTTCCCAAATCAGGCTTGCGCTTTGCCATGTCCGGTTCTTTGCCACCGCTTCATCCCAGCCCCAATAGCGGTTGGCGCGGATGCCGATCCAGATCAGCAACGCGATGATGAAGACGGGGAGCAGGTCGTCGAAAAATTGGAGTCCATGCGCCGGCGCCCACGTCACCGTTACCGTGTTGTTGTCGAAATCGGGCTGCAATTGCAGCCAGAGAAACGGAAAGGTGATCGCTGCGAGACCGAGAATGCCGAGGAGGTAAGGACGCAGGCGGGCCATGATCACACCTTGTCCGCGACGCGTTCGCCGAGCAAGCCGCGGGGACGCAGCAGCAGCACGAGCATTAACATGCCGAACGTGGTCACGTCGTTCCATTCGCTGCCGAATTCGAGAGTCGTCAGCGCTTCCGTCAGGCCGATGATCATCGCGCCGAGCACCGCGCCGGGAACATTCCCGATGCCGCCGAGGATCGCCGCGGTGAAGGCCTTCAGACCCACTCGGTAGCCCGCGTCGAACACCAGCACGTTGTTGTACATCGAGAACATCACGCCAGCAATTGCCGCCAGCGCCGAGCCAAGAATAAACGTGAAGGCGATGACTTTGTTCACCGGAATTCCGACCAGGCTGGACATCAACTGATCCTGAGCCGTTGCGCGCAACGCGATGCCGAGCCGGGTGAAATTGATCATGTAAAATAGCCCGGCCATGATGACCAGCGTGAGGCCCAGGATCGTCAGCTGCAAATAAGTCACCTCGACCGCGCCCAAGTGAATGCGGTTGTTGGTCAGCCAATCGCTGTAGTAGCGGGGAAAATTCACCGTGTCACGGCTCACGGTCAGGAAGATGAAATATTGGAGAAAAGTCGAAATGCCGATCGCGCTGGTGAGCGGCGCGAGGACATGCGCCTTGCGCAGGCGGCGATAGGCGATGCGCTCATTCGCATAGCCGTAGGCGGCGGAAAAAATCATCGCGACCACGATGCCCAATCCGAGGTTGAGCGCGATATGATTGCCCCACATCACGGAAAAAACTCCAATGGCAAAAACGCTCGAGAACATGCCGATCATGAAGATTTCGCCGTGCGCGAAATTGATCATCCCCAGGACGCCGTAGACCATGGTGTAGCCGAGCGCGACCAGCGCGTACATCGCGCCGCGCGAGATGCCGCCGATCAGGATTTCAGTCAGGGTTGAGCCGGAACTCATATATTAAGGGAGACCTTGAGCCAGTTTCGGTGCTGCGCACGGCAGTAATGCTGCGAATGGCAGTAAACTTCGACAAGCTCAGGATCACAGAGGACGAAGAACATCCCTTCCCGGGTGCAGCGACTCATGGGCTGGCGGGCAATTCCTGGAGTTTGCCGTCCTTGATCGTCCAGATGACGTAGTCGGCAACCTTCAGATCGCCCTTGGCGTCGAACTCGATCTGGCCCTGAATGGTGTCGAACGGCTGGCCCTTCATCACGGCGGCCACCTTGTCCGGATCGGTCGATTGCGCCTTGTCGATGGCGGTCAACAGCACATTCGCGGCATCGTAGCCGTAGACCGAGTAAGCGCCGACATCGCGCTGATAGGTGTCCTTGTATTTTTGCACGAACGCCTGGGCTTCGGGAAGGCCGCTGTAATCCTTGCCGAACGAGACAAAGACATTTTGCGCGCTGCCGCCGACCGTGTTGACGAATGACTGGTCCTGGCAGCCGTCGTCGCTGACGAAGGGCATGGTGAGCCCCGCCTGCCGCAACTGCACGCAGAGCGGACCTCCCTGGCCATACATCCCGCCCCACACGAGAGCCTCGGCGCCCGAGCCTTGCAGCACGGCGATGTCGGCGCGAAAATCGAGGTCGTTCTTGTCGATTCCCTGGAACATCACCACCTTTCCGCCCTTCGCCTCGAACGTGTTTTTGACCACGGTGGCGAGACCCTCGCCGTAGGTCGTCTTGTCGTCGAGAATCGCAATCTTGTTCAATTTCAACTGGTCGTGCAGGAAGGTGGAAATGACCGCGCCCTGCTGGTCGTCGCGGCCACAGACGCGAAAGGCGTAGGGAAAACCCTGCTCGGTGTATTGGGGATTGGTCGAGCCGGGCGAAATTTCGACGATCTTCGCATCGTTGTAGAGTCGCGAAGCGGGGATGGTGCAACCGCTGTTGAAATGCCCGATCACGGCCACGACGCCCGCGTCGATCAGGCTCTGCGCCACCGTGACCGCCTTCTGGCCCGAAGCCTCGTCATCGAGGGAAATCGCCTCGATCTGCTTCCCCAGCACGCCGCCTTTGGCATTCCACTCGTCGATGGCAACCTTCGATCCGTTCAACATGCTCATACCAATTTCGCCATCCGAACCGGTCATCGCCCCGGCCAATCCGATCTTGATCGTGGCGGGAGCCGACGTGTCAGCACCCTTCTGACAGCCGGCCAGAAAGAGGCCAACCGCGAGCACCGCGGCCAGAGAGAGGAAAAGAGGGAGTTTGCGCACGCCTTTGTCTAAGTCACCCGCACCCGCAGGGTCAACTCTTAATGTAGCCGTCTGTGACCGTCGCACTTCTTCGCCAACCCCAACGGGGTTGGAATCATATAGCCCAGGGTTGGCGCACCAGCGCCTACCCTGGGTAAATCCCGCCTCGACCAACCCTGAAAGGGTTGAAGCAAATTTCCTCGCTCCCCAACTCCATTTGGGAATGAGGGAGGCGCTTTTTATTCACCCCTCAAACCGCACCAGCGCGTAGTTGCGTTTCCCTTTGCGCAGGAGGACGAATTTACCGAAGAGAAGATGCTCGGTGTCGAGGACGAGCTTGGTATCGGTTGCGCGGACGTTGTTCACATAAACGCCGCCCGCCTCGATGTCTTTGCGCGCCTGTCCCTTGGAGGAACTCAGGCCCGTCGCGATCAGGATTTCGACGAGCGCGCCTCCGGCTTGGCCGAGAAGCGAGCGTGATAGCGTCGAATTCGGCACCTCGGCGATGACCTCGTCGAATTGCGCTTCGGTGATTCCCTCGAGCGACCCGCCGAAGAGAATTTCGCTGGCCCGCACCGCATCTCCCGTGGCGCTTTCACCGTGGACGAGCGTGGTTAATTCGAAAGCCAGCTTCTTATGCGCGTCGCGGCGTTCCGGGGCCGCCTGATGCTGCGTTTCGAGCGCTGCGATTTCTTCCTGCGGGAGGAACGTGAAAAACTTGAGAAGCTGGATCACCTGCGCGTCCTCGACCTGGATCAGGAATTGATAGAAGCGGTAGACGCTCGTCCGCGCAGGCGAGAGCCAGACCGCGCCGCCTTCGGTCTTGCCGAATTTCGTGCCGTCGGTCTTGGTCAGTAACGGCGTGGTCAGGCCGCAGGCGGTGACGTCGCGCTTGCGGCGAATGAGGTCGATCCCCGCCGTGATATTGCCCCATTGGTCCGCGCCGCCCGCTTGCAGGAGGCAGCCATGCTTTTCGTTAAGATGGAGAAAATCATAGGCCTGCAACAGCGCGTAGCTGAATTCGGTGAAGCTGATTCCCGCCGTGCTTTCCATCCGCGACTTCACGCTGTCTTTGGCCATCATGACGTTGACGGAAAAATGCTTTCCGACATCGCGCAGAAAATCGAGCACGCTGATCGGGCGCACCCAGTCGGCGTTGTTGAGCAGCAGCGCGGGATGGGTCTTGCTCTCGAAATCGAGCAGGCGTCCCAACTGGCCCTGGATGCCCGCAATGTTGGCTTCGAGCGCTTCGGTCGAGAGGAGGGTGCGCTCGGACGACTTGCCGCTCGGGTCGCCGATCATGCCGGTCGCTCCGCCCGCGACGGCGATGGCTTTGTGGGCCGCCATTTGGAACCGGCGCAGGAGAAGCAGCGGGATCAGAGTGCCGAGATGGAGGCTGTCGGCGGTCGGATCAAAGCCGGCGTAAACGGTGACCGGACGCGCGCCGGGTGCGAGGAGCCGCTCCAATTCGTCGCGATTGGCCATGTCGGCGACGAGCCCGCGCCAATGCAGATCCTGAAGAATGGAAGAGGCCATAGGAAACGGCTATTGAAAGGCTGAACCGGTAATTCGACAAGGCGAACCTTCGCTTTGCCTGTAGCGGCGGTCTATGACCGCCGAGGATGAAACGAAACGTGTTGAAAAAAGTCGGCGGTCATAGACCGCCGCTACAAAATTCCGTTATTCCGTCAAAAATTCGGAATGCCCCGCCGCCCGGCGTGCCGCGGCCTCTATTCAGTCTTGGCAGGTGGGCACAAGGGTTTAGAATAGGGAAATGATGGCAGCTTTGCGTTTCGTTATTCTACTCGCACTCACTGCCAGCCTGTTTCCCGCTTTCCAGGCCCTGGGAGATGATGACGCGCTGCCGAACTTCAATGCACCGCAGGATAATTCGCCGCTGAACGTCGACAAGGTGAATCGCATTCTCGGCGTCTCGATGTTCAAGGACCCGTCGCTTTGGAACGAAGACGATATTTTTGTCGCCAAGCGGCTCGGATGGCCGGAGGAGAGCCGCACCTCCACGCAGTCGAGTTACCGGCTCTACCCCACGGAAAAAAGCCCGGTCAACATTCTCGGCGCGCGCGCCTACTCATGCGTTCTCTACGCGACGAAGGGCAAGCCCACGGAGATCTCCATCGTGTTTGTGAACGAGGGCGATTACGAGTGGGCGCAGAAGGTTTTGGAGGCCGCGCGCCAGATGAATGCGCATGACGATTCCACGACAAATTCGCCCGACACGACGGACACGAATCCCAATACGAATGCCGCGCCGAATGGCCCGGATCCGCTTGCAAGTCTGTCGGACGATGACCGTGCCGACGCCGAACGGAAGGTGAACGAAGACTTCGAGAAGGCGCTGAAGCAGGACGCGCAGACCATCACGGACGCACTGACCCAACTTTTCGGCAACCCGGCCTATGAGGGCTTTGGCGGCGGTTCGGAAACGCGCGAGCAGGTCAAACGCTGGGATTGGCAGGGGCATGCGTTCCTCCTTTCCGCGCCTCGGGACCAGTATGTGACGTTGCGCATCGTCCCGGTCGATTTCGCCGACAATTACGGGAAAGCGGACACCATCGATCACGATGCGCTGAAAGCCCTGCTGTTGCAGAGGGTGAAGCAGGCCAATTCAGGCGACGTGGTCGTAAGCGATATTCCCATGGTCGATCAGGGGCCGAAGGGTTATTGCGTGCCCGCCACTTGGGAACGTTACCTGCGTTATCTGGGCATCCCGGCCGATATGTACGTGCTGGCCATGGCCGCGGGCACCTCGCAGGACGGCACGAACCTCGACGCGATGGTCGAAAATGTGGACAGTCTCGTTACGCTTTATCATCGGCGGATCGACAACTTTCCCGGCGATTTGGACATGAAGATGATTTCCAAGAATATCGATATCGGCCTGCCGATCATGTGGACTTGCTCGATCCATATCCCGTTCGAGAAGGCCATTTCTTACCGGATGAAGGACCGAAGCAAAGTCACCGATTGGAATGCGTGGGGCGCGCAACTGGCGGCCCAGGACAATCAGGAGATCGCGAACGAAATCACCGGCGCGACTTCGGCGGGCGATCATCAGCGGATGATCATCGGTTACAATGCCGCGACGAACGAAATCGCCATCTCCGATTCCTGGTCGAAGGCATTCGCGATCCGCTGGATGACATTGCCGGAAGCGAACGCGATCAATAACGGGCAGTCGTACGTGATTTCGCCTTAGGCGGGAGTCCTAAAACCCATCCATCAGGCTGCTTTTAATCTTCGGCGGCATGGAAATGGCGACCTGCCGCGTCTCCGCGCTGCCTTCGGAACGAAGGGTCATGGGATAACTGTCGACTTCATTGTCCATGGCCACCTGTTTGGTATGGGCATAGGCCGTGGCGAAGAGGGTCAAATCGTTTTGAGTGGGAGTTCCGCCGACGGAGACAATGTCATCCCCCGCCTTGATTCCGGCTGCCTCCGCCTTGCTCTCCTTTTCCACCGCCAGCACCGTCACCTTGCCGTCCGGCGAGCCGACCAGCAGGCCGTCGAAAAAGTTGAGGCGCTCATCGCGCAAATCCCCGTTTTTGCCGGTGGGCGAGTAGATCAGGTGCATGGCGTCGGTGGGCATCTGGGCCATGGCCAGGATGAAATTGTTGGCCACTTCCCAGACGGTGCGGCGATAGCCTTCGATTTCGTGCGCCACCTCCGGAGGCAGACTGGGTCGATCGCCGCTGCCGGACGGCGGTCGCGAGTAGGCATCCTCCATGTCTCCCTTGTGCGCGAGAACCAGATCGGCCGAGCCGTCCGCATTCAACGAGGTGAGGACATACATGACGCGCAGGACCATCCCCGGTTTGAGCACGGTCGCGGGATTGATCAAAACGGGAAACTTAACCGTCACGTTCTTGCCGTTTTGGGTCAGGGGAAAGATCAGGGGAAATTCCGGTGTCATGTGGACCGGCTCGTCCTGACCGCGAAGCGGCGCGATTACGGCCACGATGAAAAGAAAAAGGCAAAGGCGATAAAGCACGGAGTCTAGATTACGCTGAAACGGGCGGGGGTCAATCTGCCGAAAATGCATTTAGACAGGAGAGACATGAGTCGCATGAAGGAATCATTTTCTTTTCGTTGATTCGTTTTCATGTCCTTCATGTTCCTCCTGTCAAAATTCAGTTTTCCCCAATCCCATTAATCCCATTCAAAATTCTCCCTGCCTCCCCCTCTTCCCCCACCTCTTCAGTCCTCTGTGCGAAACCCATTCCCCTGCCTTCCCCCAATCCTGTTAATCTTGTTAATCCTGTCTAAAATTCAGTTCCTTCGGTGGGTCGCGTTTTCAGCTTGGGCCCAAGCGTAAAATCGGCTATGTTTCCCACGGGTAGATGGTCGCTCCCGCTTCGGCGGGAGAGGAAAGTCCGAACACCACAAGGCAGCATGCCGCGGAAAAACCCGCGGAGGGCCGGGGCGAAAGTTCCGGTCGATGGAAAGTGTCACAGAAAACAGACCGCCGCGATGCGCTCGAACGGGCGTTGCGGCAAGGGTGAAAAGGCGGGGTAAAAGCCCACCGCCCGGAGGGCAACCTCCGGGGCACGATAAACCCCATGCGGTGCAAGGCCAAACAGAGACGCCGGGTCGCCTGCCCGGTCGCGGAGGAAACTCCGGGGCCCGTCTCGGGTATCGGTCGCATGCGCGTCCCGCCATGGCGGGACG
>Ga0182024_10008119_pt1 | contig 22318 bp, 20 predicted proteins | sample P32metaG_FD_120480 | JGI IMG/M metagenome (GOLD analysis project Ga0182024, IMG submission 120480) | Permafrost microbial communities from Stordalen Mire, Sweden - P3-2 metaG (Illumina Assembly) | ecosystem: Environmental > Terrestrial > Soil > Wetlands > Permafrost | place: Sweden: Stordalen... | reverse complement strand
TCTCAAGCGATCAAGGCACTATCACCGGCGACCACGAGGCTATCTCAAGCGATCAAGGCACTATCACCGGCGATCACGAGGCTATCTCAAGCGATCAAGGCACTATCACCGGCGACCACGAGGCTATCTCAAGCGATCAAGGCACTATCACCGGCGATCACGAGACCCTTACTAGCGACGAGACGCCACCCGCGGAGCCTGGACCGACGTCCCAACCGCACGCTGCTACTGAGCCGGATGAGCCGGTACTGAGTGCAGCACGGGAAGAGCCATCACAAGTACCATTCAGTTGGACCCGTCCGCAAGACTATTTTGGCGTCTCTGCATCAAAAACCTTTCAAGGGATGCCAGCGGCAATTCCTGGAGCGTCAACTCCTCCAACAGAAGACATCACACCCAAGAAAGCTGAATCTGGGGGAGCCTTCGCAAAGATAAAGTCAAAGCTTGCATCTAGGCAGGTGGAAACGCCACTTCTCGATCGTCAAGAGCCTCTGCCGGAGCCTGTTGCCGAGCCGGTGACTGAGCCAGTCGAGGCGGTCGAACGGGTAGTCGAGCCGGTGATTGAGCCAGTCGAGACGGTCGAGCGGGTAGCCGAGCCGGTGACTGAGCCAGTCGAGGCGGTCGAGCGGGTAGCCGAGTTGGTGATTGAGCCAGCTGAGCCGGTTGCTGATCCAGTTCGTGATCCGGTTGCCATGTACGAGCAAGAATCAGGCGGCGCTTTAGGCTCGCTCGTCCCTGAATCCACCCCGCAGGCTGAGTCTAACCCCTCTGTCCAGGCAGACTTGCGTCCGATAACACCAAAACTGGCCAAGTATATTGCTAATTTGAAAGACTCAATTGTGGCTCAGCGTCAGGCAGCCGAGCCATCTGCCCAGCAGAAAAACTTTGATTGGAAACAAGCGGAAGCGCTGCTTAAAGGCATGGCAGAGCCAAAAGCAGAAGCACCTCCGCAACCTGAATTTAAGCCGCCTGCGCCAAAATCTGCTGTCGAGCCAATTGGCAATAAACCTCCTCTTCAATTTCCTCTGGCAGAAGACAACCAACTGAGACCAAGGTTTCAACGTACGGTTGATGCTTCCAAGATTTTAGAAAAATCATCAGCTTTGAGTTCCCCACCTCAACCGCAGCCAGCAGCGCAACAACCAACGGCTCCGCAAACGCTACCAGCACTACCAAAGCCGACGGCTCCGCAAACGCCAGCACTACCAAAGCCGACTACACCGCAGCCGCAACCGACCAAGGCCGAGTGGAAGAGTGAATCGTTTGAAGAGGATAAGAGTGAAGAGCCTGATGATTCCAATCATCAGAAGAAAAAGTCTGTGCAAGACTTGCGTGAATCGATCATTTCGCAGGGCGAAGGCACGGCTGACGAATGGCACCCTGTTGAAAAAGCCAAGAAAAAGGCACCGAAAGATTTTGTCCCTGCAATAGAAGCGTTGCAAAAGCTTCCGCCAGATTTTGGGCTCGAAAAAAATCCGAAGGTAGTGAAAATCGAAATACCAAAAGTCCACCACTCCCTGGAAGAGTTAGCGGCGATGGATCCCTCACTGGCACTGCCGCCGCCAACTAATCAGCAACAATCAATGCGGCGATTAAAGAGCACAGCCACAGCTGGTATCAGATTGGATTTCATTGTGCTTGTCCTTGTTGTTTGCTGGACAATCGGATTTGGCTGTCAGCTTTTGACGCCCAAAACGTTTATAGAACCTGGAAGAACAATCAAAGCGGCAGTGCAGTCGATCATGCCGATGCCGCTTTACGATACGTTCAACAAGGGAATAAAACTCTTCGACGAGCAGTCCCTAAAAGCCCACCAGCCCACTACTAAGGCTTCTGCAACCTTGCGCATGATTATGGCGCCACCTTTCGCCCTGCTCTACATAGTTCAGCACATATGGAATACAGCCACTGAGAAGGCTGATCCATTATCAAAGGTGATGGTATCACTGGAATTCTTGTCTTTGTTTTTGCTTGCTTATCTCTGTTATGTTAAATTGCGGCGCCGAGCGACATACGGAGTTTTCGAATATTTGTGGTTACCGATTCCACTAATCATTTTTGCTACGCTTATCAGCGTGCCTACGAGTTATATGTTTGAGTGCCTTGAGAGATTTTTGTTTGTAAAACTCATGCCTGATACCATTGTCTTTTTCACCACCCTCACTTTCGCAATCTGCGTTTTTGACGCAGTCCGACGAAGCTTCTTCGTGCGCGCACCCGCCTTAGATCCCCGTGACTGATTGAGTTTGCTCACCGATCGCCACGGCAATACAACATCCAATCGCGCATCCGTTTAAACGCAAGACCTTCCGGGCAAACAATCTGCATGAGTTCACCAGTTGCTAAAACTGAAGGAGATGTCTGCGTCCCGTGGGAAGTACTCACGGCGTCTGTAGAAAAAGCTCTCGAAAATAACGACCTCGAAGAGGCCGAGAATATGGCTTTGGCGGCGCTGGAGGAAGCGGAAGATTTTGAAAGCGGCGATGGCAGACTAGCCATGACACTAGAAAGTCTGGCGGAAATCTATTACATGCGTGAAAAGTACAATCAGGCAGCACCAATTTGCCGGCGCTTGCTGAAGCTCTATAAGCGAACACTGGGCGAAAATCATCTGGACACGGGCATAATCGCTCACAATCTAGCCATGATTTACCACTCACATGGCAAATATGGGCAGGCAGAACCACTCTACAAACTGGCGTTGAGCGTGAAAACAAAGGTGCTCGGTTCACAGCATCCCCAGGCTCTGACTGTAGTCGGTCATTACACCACGATGCTTTATCAGACTGACCGGGCGGCAGAAGCGGAGGCATTGCGGGCCTCAGCTATCACCATCTCCAAGGGTCGCTTCACCCGCTCGGGGCGCTGGGAAGCAGCGCAATAGCTAGGTTGGTCGATCGTATAACGTTATACGTATAACGTTATACGCTATACGTATGACGTAATACGATTTAGACATGGGAGCCTTGGGCTTGTTGAGCTTCGTCTGGCTCAGGCGACTCTAAAAAGCAAGCCTCCGCCAGGATCAGATTTGATGTAATTAATGGGTTGTTTGATCAGATACTTTGAGTTCTTGCGCAGGTCGCTGCTTGCTTGATCTGCTCCTTTCCAACCATCTTTTCCCAGTGAAAAGCCTGGTTTGACGGGCTCTCTAATGAGGCAAAGTATTATCAGAACCTCTGAGACTTGGGCGTTTTTGTGCGACCGAAAAAGGACGATGGGATGAAGGATGACACCCTCATAATCGATTGCCATAGCCCCTGGAGTAAGGGCTTTCTGCGACTGCTCATGGTGACGATGCCGGTCTGGTTGACCTGGGGACTGGCTGGCTTAGTAACGGGAATGTCATATCCCATGTGGGGCATTCCAGGCTGGGTATTCTACCCCGCTATGTTTTTCGGATGCGGCGGATCTCTGCTCACGCTGCTCAACAATCGCATTATCATCACTGCCCATACCATTTCTCTTCCTTCTTTCTGGGGCGCCAGCCGGTTGCTCAAAGAGTTGGACAAAGTGTCCCTTGCCACATCACTGGGCGGCGAGTTGCACTTCGAAGCCAACGCCAGGCACTGCGAAGTCTGGCAGGCCAAACCTAAACTCTATCTGCCCATCCGCAAACTGAACCGAGCCAGACTGAACACTCTTGTTCAGGCACTCAGGCAGAGAGCACCGCATTGCCAGATAGAGGCCGATCTCTGTATAAAATCTTTCCCCCAGGCGCAGCAAGCAAAAAGCCCGCAAGAAGCAGGTACGGTGACAATAAAATATCGCAGTCATGAGAAGGTAATACACCTTATTCAGTCTTTACTTTTTTGTGAAAAGAAAATTCTTCCATACTGGATATTCGTGTCGTTCCTGCCTTTGCTGATCATTGCTCCGTTCCTTGTGTATAGCGTGTTGAACCCGCACAGTCCTAATTATTATGGACGACCGTCCTTGCTGACCACTTATTCTGACTATGTTGGTAAGTGCCTTACTGCTGTAGGCAACAGTTTTAGCTCCTATTCAAATATCTTTTCAAATCCTCTCTTAATCTGCAGCGCTGCGGTGGCATTTCTTACGACTTTTCTGGTTCTGTGCAAATTTCTCCTTCAACCTAACTCACTGCGGCTCTCTGCCACCGAGCTGAGCTTGCGGATCAAACTCGGATGGTTCGAAGTTGCGCAACGGTGCCCGTGGGCAGAGATTTCTTCAATCGATCTGGCCGCCGATGAAAACTTCATCAATGTCCACAATAACAGGGGCAAGGCATTGCAGTTAAAGCTGGATGCCATCAATATCGCCGACAGGCAGCGAGTGGTGGCAGCACTCGACCGCTTTGCGCCCGAGGTCAAGCGAGATGCCCGCTTCCTCGAAGCGATGACGCCACCGCAGCAATCGAGTTACACGGAGCTCTGGCTCCAGTCACTATCTACACCACCCAAGCGAAACAATCTGTTGCCGCTGGCAGATGGTCATCTGGTTCGCGACGGCAAATACAAGGTGGTCAGGCAACTTGGCACCGGTGGTCAAGGAAGCGCTTATTTGGCTGATGTTTGTGATGTTGAAGGTGAGCAAATAGTGCTCAAGGAATTCATCTTGCCTGTCTATGTTGAGGACCAGGTGCGCAAACTGGCGCTGGAGAAATTCGACCAGGAAGCCAGGCTCCTTAAACAACTCGATCATGGGCAGATCGTCAAAATGATGGATCATTTCTTGGAGGACCACAGAGCATATCTGGTGCTTCAGCATATTGACGGATATTCATTGCGTCATATCATGGAATCTACTGCCTGTACCTCTTTGCCCGACAGCAACTGGGTCATCGACCTTGGTTTGCAAATGTGTGATATTCTCGAATTCTTGCATTCTCTGACACCACCTCTGGTGCACCGGGACTTTACTCCAGACAATTTGATTCTGGATAGAGATGGAACGCTGAAGCTTATCGACTTCGACGTCGCTCAACAACGTGAGCAGACTACGAGCGCAACAGTCGTCGGCAAACACGCCTATCTTCCTCCCGAACAATTTCGCGGCAAGCCCTGCCCGCAAAGCGATCTTTACGCGCTGGGAGCAACGCTTCATTTCCTCCTGACCGGCTGTGATCCGGAGCCGCTGACCTCTTCTCACCCGCTTATCGCCCGCCCCGATATTGCCACCGCCCTTGATGGCATAGTAGCTGCCTGCACTCAGCTCGATCTCAGCAAACGCTACGAAACAGCAGCTCGGATCAAGCAGGATCTGCAAAATATTCAGTGCCCATGCGGATCGGCTGATCCAGGCGACACCATTAAAGTGAAAGAAACGGCTGCGTGCGAGTGAGGCGAAGATAGTTTCCCATGGCGGAGTTAGAACTGACGCTGCGCTACAACAGCATTCCAGCAAAGTGCGGCTTGGCGATTATGGTTATCACTTTGCCATTTTGGGGCGTGGCCGCACCGGTTGCTGCAGGCTGCTTGATTTACAGTATGTTGTGGCCAAACTACATTACTATGATTACACCTGAGAATTTGAGATTTCTCTGTGCTGCCCTTTCCTTGCCGATCGTGGGCATTATGCTCTCTCTTTTCTTTGCTGACAATCGATTGCTGGCAAACAATTCGGGATTGTTTTTCCCCTCCTTCCTCTCACCTTTTCGCCGCAAACTATCCTGGTCAAAAGTGGCAAGAATCGCTTTCGACAAACACTCAGGCAAAGGCGGCAAGATTGTTATCCACACTGCCAACAATCGTAAAATCAAGGTAGATGTTTGCCGCCTCATCCCCTCACAGGTAGATCAATTGCTCCTGGCTGCAGATGTCTGGGGCGGGAAATCTGAGAAATCGCCTGAGCTGATTGAGTTCCATCAAAGCCTGCAGAAACCGACTGGTTCGGATGAGACGACCTACACTGCCATGTGGGAAGCTGAGCTGGAAAGGCGATTTGCCACCACCGCTTTCATGCCCTTGGATCCTGAGACCAAACTGCAAAATGGAAAATTGAAAGTAGTGCGGCAGCTTTCATTCGGCGGATTCTCAGCTATTTATCTGTGCTTGAGAGACGACAAGGATCTGGTTGTCTTGAAAGAAGCGGTGATACCATCAAGCACCAGAAAGGAAATGATCGACAAAGCTCTGGAGCTGTTCGAGCGGGAAGCGCAATTGCTTGGGCGGCTCGACCATCCCAACATAGTCAAGGTTCTGGACCATTTCACGGAAAACAAACGCCAATATATTTTGCTGGAATATTTGAATGGACAGGATTTGCGCCAATTGGTGAAGCAGCAGGGCAGCCAAAATGAAGGTACTGTGCTCGACTGGACGCAGCAGCTGGCCTCAGTTCTGGCTTATCTGCACAAACAAGATCCGGCTGTCATCCATCGCGACTTTACGCCTGATAACATGGTTGTGGCCGAAGACGGCTCTGTTTGTGTGATTGATTTTGGCGCCGCCAACGAACTGCTGGGACAGGCAACAGGAACACTTGTCGGCAAACAAGCGTACATTTCTCCGGAACAGTTCCGTGGCAAAGCAACGGCCCAAAGCGATCTCTATGCACTTGGTTGCACCATCTTCTTCTTGCTCACAGGCGTTGATCCGGAGCCGCTTTCCACATCTCATCCCCAAATGCACAACAGCGACATCGGTTTCGCCGTGGATGAATTGGTGGCCCACCTGACGGCGATGGAACTGGACGAGCGCGTGCAAGATTGCGACGAGCTGTTGGCGCGCCTGAACGCAATTCAAGGACGCACGCCGGCAGCTGATCCGGGAGCGCAGGCGTCCCGCCTGCTTTGATGGTCCTAGAACTGGTCCATATTACTTTCCACAATCGGACCAATCACCGGCAGTGATACCGCCTGTCCTTTGAAGGCATGGAATGTCAGGTAAGCCGTAACAACAAAATAGGCAAGTGTGGAGAGCCAATATAGAGGGCCACCAACGAGTCCACCAATTATGGGCACCATGCCTACGGCCCAACTGACGACGCCTATGAGGAACCAGACAACTGAAATCGCCACGCTCTGCAGAGCGCAAAATCGCAAAAACGTGTTATTTCTGGGCTCGGTCTTGAGCCAGATAACGGAAGCTATGACATTGATAAAGGGCAGAATCGGGGCGTAGCTGATCACGGCAGCAATGTTATTGTCCAGCTGCAACATAGCCGTCTTGCTGGGCGAACTTTCGTAACTGTTACTCAAGGACCGACCAGTGCTCACGGATTTTGGATCTTGCATTAGATGACATCTCCAGAATTGGGGTTCACAAGCAGGCGCAACAGCTGCGCTCCCGAGTTATCTCTATCTTAACCTGTATAGTTTCGCCAAAGTGGCCTGGTCGCGATCGGATAACTTCAGAGAGGCCGATTTCCAGTACATTATGTCAACCCCATTGGGTGAATGTCCATCCAGCCCAAGCGCATGTCCAATTTCGTGCAAACACAAGGAGTACAACCTATCGATTGTTCTGGGCGTCAAATTTGCCGCCTCTCGGGCCGGACAAAACATGCGAATGATCACCTTTTTGACACCGGAGGCAGGCCTGGCTTCCTCGTTATATTCGTAGGTGGTCTGACCACCGGCACCGGAGGGAAGATCATCAAAGCTGTTGACCCGGGAAATGAGGATGTTTGCGTCATCGGCATTGTCCACGAGACAGTACTTCAACCACATCTTCGAACCGGGTGGAAGCCACTGCTCGAAAGCAGTCTTGAATCGTTCCCGCAAGGGGGCATCAAATCCGGTATCGGAGCGATCGTCAATACAGATTTTCAGCGGAGACTGTTCCTTCTTCCATGGATGTTTGTCCACGGCAGCCAGATAATTCTTGCCGTCCACACCAAATGAACTTTTGCGAGCCAGCTGATACTCAATGTCTTCAACCAGCCACTGGATACGCATGTCATCGACACTTGTTTTCAGATATTGGTGATAAAGGCGGCGAGCTTCTTTGAAATCATTGAGGGCTTCGCTGGCGCTGCCGGTAAGGTCGTAACAAATCGCTCGGGAAAGCAGTGAATCAGCACGCATTCGTATTGGAGTGCCATCGTCCGCCAGAAGGTTATTGTAAACAGCAATCGCTTCACCATATTTGGTGCCTTGCTGCAGCACCCAGGCCAGCTGAGCTAACGAGCCTCTTACATCCTGGGAATCTTGACCAGTAGCAGATTCCTTTATTGCGATCACTTCGCGGATTACTGATTCAGCCTCTGGTATCCTGTCTTGAGCACAATAAGCATTGCATAGCGGTTCCACAACGATCGCCAATTGCCTCAGATCATTAGATGACAGAGCCGAGCTCAACTCAGGCAGCATCAAACTCTTGCCCCCGGATCCAGGCGACCATGCCACCAGATGCACTCCTTTCTTTTCCGTTTGCAGGCTGGCAATCTCAAGTTGAATCGATTCAATGAAAGCTTTTTCGGCTTCTTGATATCGCCCTTGTGCCATGTACATGGTGCCGAGACGGTTTAGCGTCCACACCAAGCCAACTGGGTTTGGCCCACTTTTCTTAAGCAGTGCCACCACTGATTCATACAGGCTGGACGCTCGATGAAAGTCTTCCTTGAACAGGGCCATCTCAGCCAGCTCATACTTGATCTGAGCCATCAGCACTGGCTGCTCCTGCGCATTAACCAGAGTGACGGCGTGATTGAAATAGTTTTCGGCAGCGCTGTAATCGCTCTCCGTTTTGTGGATCCAGCCCAGCTCTTGCAGCACAGGAATAGCGCAATGAGCCCCTTTGACTGCCGTGTCTCGCGGGGTGCGTTCAAAGCCTGGCAGCCTGGCGTGCTTGCTTAAGTCAGGCACCATACGCGGTGAGGCTGGAGTTTCTCCGGCGTTGATCTTCTTCTCCACTATCTGCAAACGCAAGAGGTAAATCTCTTCCAGATCTGCTTTGTAGCCCGCCTCGTTCAGATCGACCAATCCTTCACATTCCAGCAAAAGCGGCTCCGCCTGGTCTTCTTTACCGGTTGCTATTGCTTCCCGGGCGGCAGACAAAAGAATCTGCCTGGGCAGTTGTTTTTCAGGGCCATTCTTGCCCTGCACCGAATCAGCCCTGGTCAGCAAAGCCTGCGCCTTGGCGTGATCTCCAAGCTGGGCTGCAATTTGCGCTTGAGCAAAAAATATTCGCGCCCAGAGCGACTCAGTTTCCGCGTGTCCTTGCAGCAGCGTTGCCGCTTGATCGACGTACTTGCGCGCCGACTCGAGATCACCTTCCTGGCTAAATGTCTGGGCCAGACTGGCGAGCAACTGTGCCTTGTTCTCTTTAGTAGAGGTAATGGCTGATGCCTCCAACGTTTGCAATAACAACTGTGCCTGGCGATAGTCTCTCTGTCGCGTCAGCTGAGACCAATTGCGCATGCATATGGAGGCCAGATCCCTATCATTGAAAGGTTCTGCGTATTGGGCCGGCGCCAGCAGGCGCTTGAACATCGCTAACGCCTTCTGTCTGTTCCCATCTTTAAACGTGAGTAAACAGAGCAAGTATGCTTGGGCAGCATCGCTGCCTTTGATTGGCAGGACCTTCAGAGCTTGTCTAAAATCCCCCCTTCTACAAAGTCCCTCAGCGATGCAGGTCAAAACAAAATCTTGCTCCCGAGTTGCAGGAGCGGCAACTGCAGCTTTTACTGCCGCTTGTACCTGACCACACCAGGCAAAACAGATCGATGCAAGGGCAAGAAGAAGACAAGCAGTTTTGAATTTCTCTTTCTCCGTCAACACTTAAACTCCCGGCGCCAGACCAGCTCGCCGTTGTCCACCTTGATTTTGGCACAGTTGACAAGAAATAATAGGCTCTAAAATAGACTCATCCATCTTGCGAGCCAATGACGAAACCACTTGCCATAGCTGAAAACCTTTTGATCACGCTTTTGCTGAGCACTTTTCCTTGCGCGCATGCGGCACCACCTGCCAAGCCTGCACCACCAGCAAAACCTGCGCCACCTGCCAAACCTGCCAAACCTTCAAAACCTGCACCTGAAAAGAAGGATTTAACCTTTCTCCAGCTCAAAAATACCACCTATTTCGTCCCCAATCAGGCGGGCATTCTGCAGCCTATCACAATGACCGCAGGCTCGGGCAATCGCGGAAGCCAGACCATGATCGGGCTGGAGAAGGCTGCTTTTGGCGATCTAAATAAAGATGGCGTCGATGACGCCGCCGCCATTTATTGGCTGAACACCGGAAATGACGCCTACTGGCGGATTCTTGGCGCCTTCATAAGCAGAAACGGTGAAGCCGTGAATGTCGACAATAAGACTCTTGGGGATAAAGTGACGATCTTGAGTGTGGCCGTGCATGAAGGAAGAATTGAAATCGTGCTCACTGATGCATCTGCTGGTGCGCCCGCAAAGAAAACCTTGACTTATGTGATAAAAGACAATCACATCCTCCAAGTTGAAAACGTCAAACCGGCTCCTGCTCCACCTATCGTCCCGACAAAACCTGGTGGGGCGCCAACGAAAAAACCAGTCGTCAATGGCAATGTCTCTTGAACATGAGTCAAACCAAACTCAAGAGTTACAAGCACTTCTGGCCCGCTCTTTTGCTCATTAACGCGTTGATCGTTGTCGGCTGCTTCTTCCATGCCACTGAAAGCCAACAACAATTCTCGCTTCTCACTCTTTCGTATGTACCAAATGACGATTCAGTGGCCCACAAATTGGATCTTTATAGACCGGCCAATTCGAAGGGTCCATGGCCGGTGATTGTCTGGATTCATGGAGGGGCCTGGCTGCTGGGCAAAAAGGAAGACACACCGGCCTTGGGAATTGTCAATTCAGGCTATGCTGTGGCCAGCATAAACTACAGATTGAGCGACCAGGCAATCTTCCCCGCTCAGTTGGACGATGCTAAAGCAGCAGTGCGATTCTTGCGCGCACACGCGGCGGAGTACAACCTCAAAACCGACAAATTTGGCGCTTTTGGCATGTCGGCCGGTGGTCATTTGGTGGCACTGCTTGGCACCACAAACGGTATCAAAGATATGGAAGGCACTCTGGGAAACCTGGATCAATCGAGCAAGGTGCAGGCCGTATGCGATTGGTGCGGTCCAACAGATCTTATGACCATTGCCAAACAAGGTGGCAAGAAAAACAAGTTGTCTCTGGATTCACCTGGAGGATGCGTAGCGAAACTCCTGGGTGGGTTGCCGAAAGACAAACCGGATCTGGCAAAGCGTGCCAGCGCGATAACATTTGTCGCAGCTGATAACCCGCCAATTCTGATCATGCACGGTGATAGCGATGACGTTGTGCCGATTCAACAGAGTGAAGAGTTCTATAAGGCGCTCAAAGCAGCAAATGTGAAGGCCCAGTTTGTCATAGTCAAAGGCGCTAAGCACAATTTCGTCACCACCGAGAATCTCAACCAGGCCAAGGAGTTCTTCGATCGAGAGCTTCGCTGAGCATGAATGTGGAAACTTTTGCCTGCCTGCCTCCGTCGCATCAACGATATCGAGAGGAGCAAAAGCATGTCCAGTGAAACAAACACTCAGAACCCTGATTTGAAGGCAATTCAAACTGCCGCCGCCAAACAGTTGGCTTCTCATCCTCAGTCGTCTGCCGAAACTTTGGAAGAACTTTCTCACCACCAGCACGCTCAAGTCTTGGAGCGTGTGGCTGAGAATGCGCACACCTCTGAAGATGTGCTGGTAGAGTTGGCGCAGCACGCCAGTGTTGAAGTTCGCTCGGCTGTCGCTGACAACGCTCATACCCCGGCTGGAACGGTACAGCAGCTCGCTTGCGACGAGCATGCGGACGTGCGCTATCGCATTGCTGAAAATGCAAATGTGCCGACAGATGTTTTGGAACAGTTAGCAGGGGATGAAAATCCCTTCGTTGTCGCACGTGCACAACAGACTCTCAGTGGTGTGCGCAGTGTGCTGGAACAAGCGGATGACTTGCTCATGCAAGAAGAATTTGCCCAGGCTGAGCCTCTCTACCGTCAATTGATCACCGATCTTGAGCATCTTATCGGACCAAACCATATTGAAGTGGCGAAAACTTTGCACAAGTTAGCTGCATCGTTGATTGGTCAGGGAAATGAAGCAGCCGCCATAGAGACAGAAGAGCGCGCAGCGCTGATCAAAGAGGCTATTCAGCAAGTGTGCTGAACAATTCCCGCAGATTCTGCAAATGCATGCATCCTACTCCATTCTCAATCTTCGCGGTGAGTCTGCCTGAGCTGCCTATGTCGTTACACCAAATTTGGTGAGGATTCACAAAAGTTCGGATCCTGTGTAAGCTGCTCTAGGCAATGCTTTCGGCTGATTCTGCCGGCAGTGAGATCTACATCAAATTTGGTGTAACGAGATAGGAAGGATCAGGAGCACACCACCGCAGCTCTGAAAATGCGTCGAAAAAAGAAGAGGAACAATTCTAGTGCTCTGCCGACTTGAGCATGGCTGCGTGCTGAAGAACGAATTGATGCAACGCCTTGCAAGCGACAATTCTCATCGTCGGGTTTTGTCGCCGAATTCCGGCAGACAGCTATAATGCTGGGCACAAGCTACCATCATTGGAATAATACTCATGCCGCCTGCGATAGAGGCCAATAAGCTGACAAAGGAATTTCGCTCTGGCAAGGTCAGAGCTCTTGATGAACTCGACCTGAGCATTGACAAAGGAGAGGTGTTCGGAATCATTGGACCGAACGGAGCCGGCAAGACGACATTCATGAGTTGCTTACTTGGTCTTCTCTACCCCACATCCGGAACTATTTCGATAGATGGCATGCCTCCTGACGCCATGGAAGTGCACCGCAAAATTGGTTATCTTCCTGAGAGGTTGGATTTTATTAAATGGATGACAGGCAAGGAGCAAATGAACTTTCATGCCGACTTGCTTGGGGTGCCACCAAAAATGGCTGCGGTTGAGATCGAGCGACTGCTTAAATTGGTTGAATTGGATCAAGGAGCATGGTTTCGGAAAATCAAGAGTTATTCCCGCGGTATGTTACAGCGAATTGGCATGGCTCAGGCTCTTCTGGGTGCACCTGCGTTCTTGTTTTTGGACGAACCTTCATCGGGACTGGATCCAATCGGAGTCAGACTATTTCGGAACATATTGAGAGATCTCAAAGAGAGCGGTGTCACGATCGTTATCAACTCGCACCAACTCGATCAGCTCGAGAAGGTTTGCGACCGGGTTGCCTTTATAAAAGGTGGCAAGGTCCAGACAATCGAGAATATGAATGCAATCACCATGAGGGAAGGAACGATTGTCTTGAGATGGATGGTGGACAAAGAGTCAGACGTCTCAAAGGAAGTTTTGGGTAAGGTTGTCGCTGCAGTCGGTGCCGAGGTTCAGAACTTCGAATTCCCTCAGGCTTTGATAAAAATCAGCGGTGATGAAATGTCGACAAAATTGATTCACGAACTTGGTCTAGCCGGACTTCCTGTGGCACAGGCATCGCCATCAGCGGGGCGCCTGGAAAGTTTTTTTGACCAAGAGGGAGTTGACCCAAATGAATAAATCTATCGCCTTGATGACAATCAAACAGCTCTGGAATCGACCAGTGCGTCTCGTGCTTCTGGCGGGATTTGTGGGATTTCCACTTTTGATAGATGTAATGAATCGGCAGATGGGTTTCAAGGACCACACTTCAAGCGCAATGGTCATTATCAATACATCGATGTTTGTGCTCATTATCGGCGCTGGTATCATCGGGCAGGATATCAGTGATGGCATTCTTCCTCTCATTTTTTCTCGACCGATTAAGCGCTGGCAATATATATTGACTAAATGGCTGGCAGTCGCATTCATGGCGTCAATCGTCGCCTTTCTCAATCTCTTCATTCACTTGCTGTTTGCGCACGGCTTCACGTTCGAGCTCGTCAAAGGCATAATGCCGTTTGATTTAGCTCAGATTGTTCTCCTCGCAATGGGGACAACCTCAGTCATGCTTCTATTGTCCAGCCTGTTGCCAGGCGCAGCCGATGTCGGTGTGATTTTGCTTGTCTGTGCAGCATGTTTTGTAATCACCATATTGCAGCATTTTTTCCATGTTCCAGGAATGGAGGATACTGCGATGAATGTCTTCGCGATTCTATTTCCCTCCTTTGACCTAGGGGACATCCACTCTCTGCGCCAGCTTCTCTCAATTGAGATCGGTCGGTACTTTGCCGTTGTGCTAGTTTGCCTGAGCGGGTCTGTTCTCCTGGTGAATGAAAAGGAGTTTTCCTATGGTTCCAATTAAATTGAACTCGACAAGGGCAACCCCTTTATTAATGCGGATCCTGCCAGCGCTCGGTATCGGCTACCTTGCCGCGTGCTTTGCCGCACAATCTTACCTGTCTGCGCAGAAGATTGATTTGGTTGAGTGGGTTGACTTGAAGAAGGCTGCTGAGATATCGAAAAAACTTGATAAGCCAATTATGTACGACTTTAGTGCCCAGTGGTGCGGTCCCTGCCAGGCACTGAAGCAGGAAGTGTTTGGAGACAAAACGCTGGCGAAACAAATCAATCAAATGTTTGTTCCAGTGCAAGTTATTGATCGGGTTCGGGAGGACGGAGCCAATTTACTCGAAGTCGACAATTTGCAAAAGAAATACAAGATTGACTCGTTCCCCACGCTGGTAGTTATGAAAGTTGGACAATCAGACATCAGGACGCAAACGGGTTTCAAGGATAAAGAGACAACGAAGGAATTTATCCGCGGCACGCTGGCTTGGAGCATGAAAGGCGCTAACCCATACGACGTCGATTGGAAGAATCTTGATGATGTAATCGTTTCCTCGCATAAGTCGGAGCGTCCGTTGCTTATTCTTTTCTGGGATGAGCGTAAGGAATATTCAAGATACGAATACCTCGCCAACAAAGATCTGGTCAAAGTAATCAAAGAGAATTTCGTGCCAGTGGAAGTGACTGTCCCGATCAAAGCGAACGATTTCAAGCTAGCTGAGAGCAAGGATCTGGTCGATAAACTCGCTGTGAAACGGTCTCCTGCCCTGGTCATTGTTCCTCCTGATGGAGGAGTGCCGCATTTTCAAATTGGCAACTCTACTTACGACGACAACAAAGATTTTCTGCAAAAGTATCTACGCTTCAGCCGAAAATAGATGTTTGATTCTTTGCGTCTAGTTTGACCTGAGATCTCGAAGTTCTTCTTCAGTTATCTGTTCGATTGGTCGATGTTCGAAAATCATCCAAAGGCTCCTCCATCAACTAAAAGTGCTTCGTAACTGCAAGCACGTGCGGCGGCGGAGGTCCATTAGTTACTAGCCAGCCGGTGCAATTTGGAAGGTATTCAAACAGAACAATAATAATTCCCTCTCGCGCCGGACCGTCTTTCAAGCCCTTATTAACGCGCATGCCCCTAGCGCCACCAGGTACAAGGGCAGCTGAACGCTCGTGAATTCTTTTCTGGCCAACATCCCGAAGACTTCTTGCATAGCTTTGGCAAGCAGGGTATGAAGTCAAATCTCCGGTAGCCACATGCAACGGTAACGAGCTAGGGGGAGGCTTATCGTCAGGAATATCCACACACCAGAGCGAACGCTTCACATCCGAAAGCTCGTCTGGATCGGTAATCTCGGCATGTCGCACAAACTCCGCCCAAGCTCCATCTGAGGTATCAGCAAAATATTGAGCCGGACCGTCGTTCTCATGGTTGTATCGCGCCGCCTGCTGATCGGCAGTTTCCCATAAGAATGGATATTTCGGATGTGCATTACGATAGACGATCACGTTCCCATACTTTCAGTTAAATCCCTAGCGAATTTCCTGATTCGCAGCGCGTCATCATCGCTCGGAGTCCAAGATCTGCCACCAAGTATAACAAGAGGCGACCTTTCGCCAAAGGATTTGCGGGGTCGTTGAAACCAATTCCGCACACCATCATCATTATAGGCGCCCTGAAGATCTCCAGCAGTCAGAGCCAACCAGTGTAGCCTTGCGGCAACTTCATCTGGAGTTGGCCGCTCACCAGATGCATACCGACGAATGCTTTGTTCAGAGACGGCAGTCATTTTTGCAATAAGATCATCGGTTAACAATGCTCGCAGACGTTGCCATTCTGTTTCAGGATGTGTGGATTCCTCCAGAATTTCACTAAGTTGTTTGAGTTTGACGCACAAGTCATTGGCAGCATAATCACGCCATCGCTCGGGATTGACTATTCTTCGCCCAATGTCCCACTCCGTTACAGCTTTAGCCGCTCGAATAATTCCCTCAATATCAAGATGAACCGTGTCAACTGGTTCCGCAAGAAGTCCCATGGAATCGGCTTTTAGGATGAATTCAATAGCCACCGCCAGTACGCGGTGATCTAATGGGTTGGCAGTGGAGTGCGATTGGATTGATGGCATACTCCAAATTGTATCCAATTTATATCCAACTGTCAACCCGCCCAGTGTCTATTTTTCGTGACTTACCTTGAGTGGAGAATAAATTGGACTACCCTGTTCTTTCTTGCGCCAGTGGGCTCGCCTATCATTTCCAGCAATATCAGGAGGGGTCATTGAAAATCATCAACTCGTTCTTATCGCCTGTTACTGAGTCGATATATTTCACTGTAAAACTGCCGGAGGCAAATGATCTTCCAAGTAATCAACACCCTTTACAGTGATGAGAAAAACACTTTCTCCAACTTCAACCAAAAGCTGGTCGACCAACCAATGCAGCGTATCTTCGAATTGAACAATTTTCGCGTCCAAATAGTCCATGACCACAAGTCTGGACGCTCCTCCTAAACCTGGGTTCTTCTTGCGAGCGACGAGAAGCGCTTGTAGTATGGCAACGCGCAATGCCACCACCAATGGTTCTTGGTTCCCGCTGCAGGTTCGCAGACTTTCAGCTTGGACTTCACCGCAGATGGTGTCATTGCCCAAATTCAGTGCAACTGCGGCAAATAAGTGCGTCTGCGCGATACTATAATGTTGCTAGAGAACCTCAAAGAGACATGCGCAAGTGAACGAAGACGCTCGAGAGCTAATTGACTACTGGCGACTCACGATCGGCGTTTTTGTCGTCTGGACTGTCATCGATCTGATCCCGCAACTGCACGCTTTCCCCGCCGCTCTGGCGGCAATCAACCTTTTCATGCTCATCCTGGTGGCTCCTGCCTGTTTAGATATAGGAGTGCTCGTATGTTTGTCCAAGAGAAAATATGAGCTCGGCTACTGGTTAGCTTTACCGGCGGTCTGGATGGCTGAGTTCTTGAACTTGATTCCAGACAATCCGTTCGCTCGTGGCTTGCCTATTATATTAGCCAACTACGGCACAGCCCTTGCTAATTTGGAGCGCTCCAAAGCACTGGAAAAAGTTGCGCGCCGCCTGATGCGATTGCTAACCAAATCCGGCGCTCGTCCAATGCAGTTCGCTACAGCCAACATACTGCTCTCCACGGCATTGGCTCAGCAAGGCAGATACGAAGAGAGCGAAGCTGCTACGCGCGAAGCGATGTCGATTCTGGAGAGCCAGCCCGGTATCAACCCCATGCTGAAAGCAGCTAACTTAGCTGATTTGTGCACACGACTAGCCAAGCTTGGACGAACAAAAGAATCAATGACCATCGGCAGCCGAGCCCTTGCGATTATGGAGCAGCGAACCAACAATGACAAAGAGGATCGTATGCTGCTTGGTATGACACTTAACAATTTGGGAGTAGCGTTTGAATATGCCGGATTGTCTGACAGGGCGCTGGAATGTTATCGGCGTTCGCTGGATTTGAAGGCGGAAATGTTCGGGCAGACCAGCAAAGAAGTCGCTCTTGCTTGCAACAACATGGTTTGTGCTTTAGGCGACCAAGACAAATATGACGAAGCAGCTCCATTAATGCAGCGCGCAAAAGCAGTGGCCGTCGAGCTTGGACTGCAGCACCATAAGCTCTGGACTAGCATCCTTACCAATTCCGGAAATGTGCATCGCGCCCTTGGGAAAATCGACGAAGCCGAGAAAGAGCTTCTCCAAGGTCTTCGTCTGCGCGAGCAAGAAAAGAGTGAGCAACTGCACGAAAGCTATCTCTTTCTCGGCATGCTCTATCGGGACAAACAAGATTTCGAAAAGGCTAAAGGATATTTTCAAAAGTGCCTGAAAATCAAAGAGAAGCGCTTCGGGCTCGATCATCCCAAGGTAGGCAAGGCACTCAAGGAGTATGCTGTTCTTCTTCGTGCGACCGGTTGGGAAAGCGATGCCGTGGAAATGGAGAAGCGCGCCCAGGCGATCAAAGACAAGGTCTATTCCGATGGTCTGTAGCCATTTACCAACACCCAGACACTCAAATCAGGGCCGCTACATTTCGACCCATTTGCCTCTTGTTAATCATGGTAGGCGATTTCCTTGGTAGGATGACGGATGAGCGACTATGATTTTTGGACAATGTATCCAACCACTATATATAGACTAGTTCGAATCACCGCTTCTGCGGCACTGAGTGTGATTGTGCTGAGCGCCTGTCAGCGTCAAACAGCCTCCCCCACCGTCGACAAGAAGCAATCGCCGGCAACCCCGACGGCTAACTTGAAGGCAACCAGCCCCCAACGATGGGGCTATATTGATTGGACGGGCAAAATCGCGATTGAGCCCAAATTTGATCAGGCGGAACAATTCTCAAAGGGATTGGCTGGTGTTGATATCGACAACCATTGGGGATACATCGATAAAACGGGCAAGATCGTCATCGCTCCTACTTATCAACGAGCCGGTGAGTTTAAAGACGCAATGGCACCGGTAGTTTTGCATGACAGCTGGGGTTACATCGATACCAGAGGCAATACCGTTATCCCACCGCAGTTTGAAGACGCCAGCAATTTTTCCGAGGGACTGGCGGGAGTTCAAAAGAACGGTAAATGGGGCTTTATAGACCAAACCGGCGAACTGAAAATTCAGAATAATTATGCGCAAGTGCGCGACTTTTCCCAAGGATTGGCGCCGGTAAAAAACGCCGAGAACAAATGGGGCTTCGTCAACCAGAGCGGTGTAGAAGTAGTTACGCCAGAGTATAAAGATGTTGGACCATTTCATGATTCGATGGCTCCGGCCTGCGATCCGAAAACTAGCTTGTGGGGATACATCAACAGAAAAGGCGAAAGAATCGGAGACTTCAAATACGAGCAGGCATGGCCGTTTAAGGATGGCTATGCAGAGGTGCGCTTGAACGGACAGGTCGGTCTTGTCGATAACTCAGGGTCGCTTGTAATCAAAAAAAGTTACGAGTCTCGAGAGCAATTTTCCGACGGTCTGGCCCCTTATTCAGAAGGCGGATTGTACGGCTATATAGACAACAAAGGCGCCGTCGCCATCAAACCTCAGTTCACTAAGGTGCAAGAATTCTCGGAAGGTCGCGGACTGGTGACGAAAGACGGCAAATATCAATTCATCGACCGCCGTGGCAACCCGGTTGGAAGCGGCGATTACATTGATGCTCACTCGTTCAGAGAAGCCCTGGCACCAGTCGCCCTTCCAGCTCCAGCAGGCGAATAATCTGCCCAGTGAGCCTGATCCAGATCAGGCCGCAGCACCGGATACGGTGGCTGCTTTTTGTTCACCGGTGCACCGATCACAATTGACCAGTTTTGAGTTTATCAATGTCTGATATCAGGTACTGAGCTGTTTCGACACAATAGCTAGCGTCAGCGTATCCAATCCTGTGACCAGCAAAGTAATCGGCTGATTTTCGTTTGTCTCGCATCTCATTGAGGTCATTGGCAATATCATCGAAAACATCTCTCTTGGTCTCTTGCCAAAGATAGGCATAATGGTCGGCGAGGGCTTTGTGATCCGATCCCTCTCTTGTCGGGACATAATGAAGGCTGTCCCTAGCATAATCGTCCGCAATATTGTACGCCGCATAATATGCACGGCTGATCGTTACTCGAAATTTGCATTCCATCTCCTGGCTAGGCTGACCCGTGGGAGCGCTTACTGGAAGAAGCCTTTCTGCCAAGTTCAGAAATTCTTTCCAGTCAAATCGCAAACTCACGGGAACTCAAGCGAAACGGTCAAGTCCTTGAAGCATGGCTCATAGTGCTGTCGCCACCACTCCCGCCGAAAGTCCATGATTACTCTACGTGCATCCTGCGGGGACATGTGGGTATGAGCCCGTAAAACGAGTTGCGGCAACGATGCATCGTCACCCCGTGGCAGAACTCGTAGTGTAAGATTGCCTGGAAAGTAATTTTTGATGCCCCTATAGATACCGAAGAGAGCCATGGCGAGTTCAGAATGTTCACAGAGAAAGATGTTCAGTTCATCTGAGCTATCAAAACGATAGAGCTTCTCCAGCGCTGCTAGGAGCACTCTAAAAATCGCTGGTGGCATCGGACCCTTTTGCGCAATAAACGTGAGAGCCGAAAACAATTCAAAAGCGCTGTCTAGCGACTGACTAAGATGTTCGAAGGTTATCCGCTCTTCTTCACGCAGGGAATCAGCATCAGTGCTCACAGCATTGGGAACGAGGCCAAATATAGATGTAGGAGCCCAAGCATAATTAGAAACTGGCGTGTCATTGATGATTGGCATTACGCTATCATTTTCCTGAGTTCGTTAGTGATGCATGATTCGAAAAGTTCATTCTGTTTGGAGTGCATGGCTTCAAGAAGTTCCCAGAGTCCTTGGTCCGGTTTGGGCAAATTGCCAATTCGGAACAAATCCAGATCCAAAAGTATTGCAACAGAGCTTGATTTGTTTGTGGATATAGTAGATTGGTTGATCAATGCTACGCACTCAATCTCTGGTTGAGCTAATTGTACCCTGACAAAAAAGCCTTCTAATCCTACTGGCATAGGCGTCCGCAATTCGGGAAAGATATTGAAATAGTCTTTCAATTCAGAATTATGGGGTAATTCAAGGCGGTTTATGTACCTTATGGCGGCACGCCCAATGGCTTGTGGTTTTATCAGCTGGTTATACAATTCCCAAAGTGATTTGCCTTCATCTCGGAAACTTTCCCACCTTTCATATGGCGAAAGGCGGCTAAACGAAAAGCCGTCCGATCGAAACTGAACAACCTGGTTGTTCTGTTGATTTCGTGCAATGTAACCAGCAGGCATAGCTTGCGCCCGCCCCGCTCCTTGCTTGTCAATTTGCATTGAGACCGCCATCTGTTGAAGGATGTTCGGATAATCAGGCTGGATTCTCAATCGAAAATTGTCGAAATTTTCCATCGTTGCCTCTGAAGACGGCTGGATCCGCAGGTCTATGACAGCTTCAGATATTGGCGATCGTTTATAGAAATTTCGAGTGGGCATTTGATATTACTATACACATAAAAAGATCACGAGCACTCAATTTCTTCCTGAACAAACTATCTCTTTCAATGTATCTTCTCGCCTAAATCCAGGAAAGTTGTCTCCGAACTCCCGCTTCCAGTCATCAACCGGCAAGAGTCGATCGCCTGCTTCGACATAGGCCTTGCCCTCGCGCACTCGTCCGAGCTTGTCGCGTTTAGCCACGTGCACCGCCGTTGCCAACCCCAAATCGAGCCCACTCTCAATGTCAAAAAGCAGTTTGCTGCGTCGCAGCGGCGTCTGTGTCGATGCGAAAGTGAGGATAACATTGAAGCCCCAGCAAGGCAAAAGCATTGCCCGGTCACCGGCATAACCGTAGGCGAGTTGCACATATTCCAGCATCGGATAGTCCTTCACCACGTCCATCAGCAATTCGCTCTCTGTTTGCAGAATGGCATCAAGCACGGTGCCCTCCAAAAACAAGTGTTCCTCGCAAGCCTCGCTAAACAGCACATCAACTTCGCCCTCCAAGCCGATCGAAACATGTGCCACCCTCCCTGGTGCCGGGAAGCCAAACTGATCTCGTTGCCCACGCGGTGCGTCCATTTCCATATAGAGGTCCAGCGAATCGCCACTTTCTAGCTTAAAGGCGCCCTTGCGCACAACGCAACGGCTGCGCAAAACGGTCTCGTCGCCAAGCTGCTGAAGGGAAATGCCGTGCCCGCCCAGCTGTTTTTGCGTGTCTGGCCAGTCGCTGCCTAGCAACATTGGCGGCACTTGAATGTACGCTTCACGCAATAAATGATGGTAGGAATTTGCATTCGTTTTGACTATTCTTTCCAGGCAGTCAAAAACCTTCATTTAATGACCTCCCAAGACTATTGTTGTTTGGTGAAGACTATTACTTTGTTTGCGTAGTCAATTGTATATTTGTACGGCTTAAAAAACGATTGTCCCAGCAAAGGCAACGGCGCTGCGGATTTGCCAATGGCGCAGATGACGTCTTTTGCATCTAGTGGTCCGACTTTTAGATTGCGAATTGGACAGACCTGCGCCGTGGTATTGCCGCTGACACCAGTAATAGGAATGACCCGCGCATCAGCTGGTACTTCAATGCCTGACTGGGCCGCTTGCTCGGGAGTAAAGAAGCAGACTGATGCTCCTGTATCGAAAATCATTTTGCACGG
>Ga0182024_10008118_pt1 | contig 22319 bp, 8 predicted proteins | sample P32metaG_FD_120480 | JGI IMG/M metagenome (GOLD analysis project Ga0182024, IMG submission 120480) | Permafrost microbial communities from Stordalen Mire, Sweden - P3-2 metaG (Illumina Assembly) | ecosystem: Environmental > Terrestrial > Soil > Wetlands > Permafrost | place: Sweden: Stordalen... | reverse complement strand
TCAAAGCCATTGCGGCTGGCGGCGGCTATGGCAACAGCAGCGTGGGCAGCGCGGCGTACGTTATCAACAACGTTCTTGGCGTCATCTCGACCTATGCGGGCAATGGAACCAAAGGTTACAGCGGGGACGGCGGCGCGGCAACCAGCGCGGAGCTCAACCTACCCAGTGGCGTCGCAGTGGACAGCAGCGGCAATGGCTACATTGCGGACGATCCCAATCAGCGCATCCGCAAGGTGACCCCAGCGGGTGTGATCTCGACCTATGCCGGCAATGGCACCGGCGGTTATAGCGGGGACGGCGGGGCGGCCACCAGCGCGGAACTCCTCTTTCCGGCTGGCGTCGCGGTGGACAGCAGTGGCAATCTTTATGTCGCGGACGAAAGCAACCAGCGTATCCGTAAGGTGACTCCGGCGGGTGTGATCTCGACCTATGCCGGCAATGGCACCGGCGGTTATAGCGGGGACGGCGGGGCGGCCACCAGCGCGGAACTCGAGTATCCGTTTGGCGTAGCGCTTGATGCCAGCGGCAATCTGTATATCGCGGATTATTCCAATGACCGCATCCGCAAGGTGACTCCGGCGGGTGTTATCTCGACTGTCGCGGGCAATGGCACCTTTGGGTATAGCGGGGATGGTGGGGCGGCCACCAGCGCGGAACTCGAGTATCCGGTTGGTGTCGCGCTGGATGCGAGCAGCAACCTCTACATCGCGGACTCACTCAACAACCGCATCCGCAAGGTGACTCCAGCGGGGGTGATCTCGACCGTCGCGGGCAACGGAACGTATGGTTTTAGTGGCGACGGTGGGCCGGCCACGAGTGCAGAGCTGCAAAATCCCTTTGGTGTCGCGGTGGACAGCAGTGGCAATCTCTATATCGCGGATTATGGCAACTCGCGCATTCGCAAGGTGACTCCAGCGGGGGTGATCTCGACCGTTGCGGGCAATGGAACCTCTGGGTACAGCGGGGACGGCGGCGCGGCAACCAGCGCGGAGATTAACAATCCCTTTGGTGTTGCGGTGGACAGCAGCGGTAACCTCTACGTCGGGGATTACAATAATCAGCGCGTCCGCAAGGTCACCTACAAGACCGCGTCCGCTACGGCACTCGCTTCCTCAGTCAATCCTGCAATCAGCGGCCAGTCCGTGACATTTACGGCGACGGTGTCCCCCGCTGGGTCTCTCAGCACAACGCCCACCGGCACAGTGACCTTCTACGACAGCACAACCTCGCTGGGGATTGGGACGCTGAACGGCAGCGGTGTCGCGACCTTCACAACATCCTCACTGACCGCAACCTCTCACACAATCACGGCCGTGTACAGCGGTGATGCCAACTTTGGCCCCAGCACCTCCGGCCCGGTCATAGAAATCGTGAATGCCGGGTCCACCGCCGCGATGCCCACCTTCTCCGTCGCATCCGGCAGTTACGTGTCTCCCTTTACTGTGGGTATCACGTCGGTCAGCGTCGGGGCTACAATCTACTACACCACCGACGGCTCGGTCCCCACGGCGGCGTCCTTTCCGTATACCGTCCCGGTGGCGGTCACGTCGTCGGAGACGATCAACGCTATTGCCACTGGCGGCGGCTATGCCGGGAGCGGCGTTGGCAGCGCAGCCTATGTCATCGGCAACAGTATTGGCACCATCTCGACCGTCGCGGGCAATGGCACCGCCGGCTACAGCGGAGACGGCGGGGTGGCAACCAGCGCGGAGCTGAACGTGCCCTCGGGCACGGCTGTGGACAGCAACGGCAACCTTTACATCGCAGACCAGAGCAACAACCGTGTCCGCAAGGTGACTCCAGCGGGTGTGATCTCGACCGTCGCGGGCAACGGAGCCCCCGGTTTTAGCGGGGATGGCGGACCGGCGACCAGCGCGGAGATGTATTCTCCGAGTGGTGTCGCTGTGGACGGCAGCGGGAACTTATACATCACGGATGCCGGCAACAATCGCATCCGCAAGGTGACGGTGGCGGGGGTAATTTCCACCGTCGCCGGCAATGGAACTCAGGGGTATTCCGGGGACGGCGGGCCGGCGACGAGTGCTGAGTTTTACGATGCCTCGAGTGTCGCGTTGGACAACAGTGGCAATTTCTATTTCGCGGATATGTACAACTACCGCATACGCAAGGTGACACCGGCGGGCGTGATCTCGACCGTAGCGGGCAATGGCACCTACGGATTCTTCGGCGATGGCGGGCCGGCGACCAGCGCGGAGCTCTACGATCCGGCTGGCGTCGCGGTGGACCCGGGCGGGAATTTGTACATTGCGGACAGCGCCAACTCTCGCATCCGCAAGGTGACGGCAACGGGTGTGATCTCGACCGTCGCCGGCAACGGAATGCCTGTATTCAGTGGCGACGGCGGCCCCGCCACGAGCGCCGGGTTCCGTGGCATCTACGGAGTGGCGGTGGACAGCAGCGGCGATCTCTACGTCACAGATGTCGACCGCATCCGCAAGGTGACTCCGGGGGGCATCATCTCGACCGCCGCGGGCACTGGCGCCTATGGGTACAGCGGGGACGGCGGGCCGGCGACTGGCGCCAATCTCGACGCCATTAATTCCTCGGTGGACAGCAAAGGCAATTTCTATATTGCGGATAATGAGACCAATCACATCCGCAAGGTCACGTTGATCGCGGCCTTCGCGACCACCACGACTGTCGAGGCGTCGCCGAATCCATCCACCGTCGGGCAAGCGGTCACGTTGACCGCAACCGTCTCCTCAAGCAGTGGCCCTCCGCCCAATGGCGAAGGCGTGTTCTTCTTCAACAACGGACAGGCGCTGAACACCAGCGCGGCCCTGCTGAGCGGCGGAGTCGCAACCTTCAACACCTCGACGCTTCCACTGGGCACGAACGCGATCACGGCCACCTATCAGGGCGACTCGAAGTTTCCTGCCAGCACTGGGTCCGTAAGCCAGGTTGTCAACGTGAGCAACGCTCCACAGGTGGGCTACGTTTCCTATTGGGGGATTAACAACTCGGGCATCACGGTGTCGTGGTCGACGGATGTGCCGGCGAATACACAGCTGGCGTATGGGACGAGTCCGTCGCTGGGGCAGTCGAGTCCGTTGCAGACGGCGATGAGCAACAGCCACGGTGTGGTGCTGACCACCCTGAACCCCGGCACGACCTACTACTTCGTGGCGCAGTCGACCGGCGCGAACGGGGTAACGGGCTATTCGACCCAGTACAGCTTTACCACCACCGGCACCGCGATAACGGGGCCCCCGGTGATCTCGAACGTGGCTGTCAGCAGCATCACCAACACAACGGCGACGATCACGTGGACCACCGACCAGCCTTCGTCCTCGCTAGTGAACTATGGGACAACCACGGGCTATGGGTCGGCCTCTACGCTGGATCCGACGCTGGTAACGAGCCACTCGGTGACTCTGACCGGCCTGACGCTGGGGACGACCTACGACTTCGACGCGGTCTCGGCGAACGCGGGGGCAATGTCGTCCACCTCGAGCAACTCCAGCTTCCTGACGACGTCGGTGGTGTCTTCTCCGCCGATGATCACCAACGTGGCGACGACCAACCTCACGAGCACCTCGGTGACCGTGACCTGGACGACGGACCAGCCTTCGAGTTCGCTGGTGAACTACGGCACGACCACGGGCTATGGCTCTTCGTCGACCCTGAACACTACCCTGGTCACATCCCATTCGGTGACGCTGACCGGCCTCGCCGCCAGCACCACCTACGACTTCGACGTGGTCTCCGCCAATGCGGCGTCGCAGTCCAGCACGTCGTTCAACTCCACCTTCAGCACCCTTGCGTCCAACGCCACCCCGCCGCAGGTCGGCTACGTCGCCTTCTGGGGGATCAACAACACCGGCATCACCGTCTCCTGGTCCACCGACGTTCCCGCGAACACGCAGCTGGCGTACGGCACCACGACAGCGCTGGGCCAACTGAGTCCGCTGCAAACAGCGCTGACCAACAGCCACGGTGTGGTGTTGACAACCCTGAATCCAGGCACGACCTACTACTTCGTGGCGCAGTCGACGGGCGCCAACGGGGCTACCGGTTACTCCACCACCTACAGCTTTACCACGACCGGGACCGCGATAACGGGGCCGCCCGTGATCTCGAATGTGGCCGTGAGCGGTATTACCAACACTTCGGCGACGATTACGTGGACTACCGACCAGGCGTCGTCGTCGCTAGTGAACTATGGGACGACGACGGGCTATGGCTCCTCCTCGACTCTAAACACGACCCTGGTTACGTCACATTCGGTGACGCTGACCGGGCTGAAGCTGGGGACGACCTACGACTTTGACGTGGTCTCGGCGAATGCAGGGGCGATGTCGTCCACCTCGGGCAACTCGACCTTCATGACGACGTCGGTGGTGTCTTCTCCGCCGGTGATTACCAACGTTGCCACGGCCAACCTTACGAGTACATCGGTGACCGTGACCTGGACCACCGATCAGCCTTCGAGTTCGCTGGTGAACTATGGCACGACCACGGGCTATGGCTCTTTTTCGACCCTGAACACGACCCTGGTTACGTCCCATTCGGTGACGCTGGCCGGCCTCGCCGCCAGCACCGCGTATGACTTCGATGTGGTATCCGCCAATGCGGCGGCGCAGTCCAGCACGTCGGGGAACTCCACCTTCAGCACCCTTGCGTCCAGCGCCACCCCGCCGCAGGTCGGCTATGTCTCCTACTGGGGGGTCAACAACACGGGCATCACCATCTCCTGGTCCACCGACGTTCCCGCGAACACGCAGCTGGCGTACGGCACCACGACAGCGCTGGGGCAGCTGAGCCCGCTGCAAACGGCGATGACCAACAGCCACGGTGTGGTGTTGACAACCCTGAATCCAGGCACGACGTACTACTTCGTCGCGCAATCGACCGCAGCTAACGGAGCGACGGGCTACTCCACCACGTACAGCTTCACGACGACGGGCACACAGACCACACCGCCTCCAGTGATCTCGAACGTTGTGGCCACGAGCGTCAGCAATACTTCGGAGACCGTTACGTGGACCACGGACCAGGTCGCGTCGTCGCAGGTCAACTACGGACTGACGACGACGTACACCTTGTCTAGCACACTCGATCCGACGCTGGTCACCAGTCACTCGGTAACCCTGACTGGTCTGACCCCGGGCACGACCTATGACTTCGACGTGATGTCCGCGAACTCTTCGGCTCTCTCCTCTTCGTCGACGAACTCGAGCTTCACCACCACCGGGACGGCTCCCCCGCCGGTCATCACCAACGTCGGCTCCAGCGGCGTGACCAGCGGAACCGCGACCATCAGCTGGATGACGGACCAGGCGTCGACGTCGGAGGTCAACTACGGCACGACGACTGGCTACGGTTCCACCGCTTCCCTGGCGGGACTGGTGACCACCCACTCGGTCATGCTGACTGGCCTGACTCCGAACACGACATACAACTTCGACGTCGTCTCGGCCAATGCGGCGAACACGTCCAGCACCTCCACCAACTACACGTTCAAGACATCGTCCAACACGGCCCCGCCGCCAGTGATCTCGTACCTGGACTTTTGGGGCGTCACCAGTTCGGGTGTGACCATCTCGTGGTCTACCGATGTGCCTGCCAACACGGCAGTGGCTTACGGCACCACCAACGCGCTGGGGCAGCTGAGTCCGGTGCAGACGGCGCTGACGAATAGTCACGGTGTCATTCTGACGGGCTTGAACGCTGGGACGACATACTACTTTGCCGCACAATCGGCGGACGGCAGCGGCAACACAGGTTACTCGACCACCTACAGCTTCACGACTCTCCCTGGGCCGCCGACGATCTCGAACGTCACTACAAATCCAGCAGCGAATAACAAGGCCACCATCAACTGGACTACCTCGGTGCCGACCTACAGCTACGTCCAGTACGGTACTGCTGCCGGCGTGTACGGAGCGTACTCGGCCCAAACGGCCCTGACCTCGACGCCACAATGCTTTCTGTTGTATGTGCCCAGCGGAACCGTTCACTACCAACTCGTCAGCACCGATGCCTACGGCAACCAAGTCGTATCGCCGGACGCGACATTTATTGAGCCGTAACGAACAGCCCCAACCCGGCACTTGCCCACGGTGGCATCCGCTCCAGAGGCGCTCTCATGCGATGTCTCCCTTTGGGCCTCAGACTTCGGCCAACCCTCCGCAATGCTTTGACCGCTACATTTCGTCTACGCGCGAATCTCAGAAGCGTACCGCTGTAGGACCGCGGACCATTAAATTGTGGTCTTTATTAAATAGAGAGGTTTGACGGTCTACTCGGCGGCATGAGCGGAAATCTTAGCGTTCAGCTGGCGAGAACAGGGCAATGCGCTCACCGAGGAGCCATTTGGTACATGGGCAGCCACCTAGGCTGCGAAACCGTAGTTTCCGTAAAACGGGGTTTTGAGCAACTTGCCCGAGCCCGAGACGCCGACGGTGGAGCAAGTTACCGCAATGGCGACTTCGCAGGCAGTTCAATGCAGGAGCAATAAATGTCCTCGGCTAACCCACGGGATTCGGCGGGAGATCGCGGGAATTGCCGGGAGTTCTTGGGATATGCAGCAACGCCAATATCCCGTAAGCAATGACTGAGTACAAGGCAAGATTGACCACATACACGACCGTCGTTGAGATTGCACCCCAAGGGTGAACGTCGCCCTCTGGATTGTAGCCAGAGTCAGGACAGAGCGCCCCTGCCATGATTCCAGGCAGCATCATCCAGTACGGAACCGGGGTTATTGCGCCTCGAAGAGCTAACAGTTTCAGTGCAAGTCCCACAACACAGCCTATGCCCAGTGCGATCCACTTTCGGCTCATGTCAGCCATCCTCTCAGGCTCGCCAGCGGGGCGCAAGGGTATCGCCAGGGGGCACTTTACCGAAATGCTGACTTCGCAGGAACAACCGAGGTTATTTCCCCAAAATCCCGATTCACGGGAGGTTGAAATGCTTGGGTGTTCAAGCCCCCTACGAAGGGCCGCTTATACTGCTGAGCGATGACCCTCGGCATGGAGTTTCATGACGCACAATTGCTTGGCCTCGACTGCGGTTCAGACGGCAGCGGCTATCTTCTGTTGCATGCTTACATTTACAGGTCTGAGGGCATTGTCTTTGAAGATCCGCAGGAGTCCGGCTGGCAAAACTGTCGGTTATCTTTCAAAGGTATGCGCATCGAGGGCCCCCGCGTAGAACCGAACGAGTACGTTTCGGGGGGCGCGATGCGCGTGGATGGCACCGTCCACGATCATGTCATTCTTCTTCCCGCCAGCTTCCGTGGGCGCATACAACTCGATCTGGTGATCTCACCGCTTTTTGAAACTCTGAGGATTCACGCGACAGAGATTTCTTCCACTCTCGAAGGCCCTTGGGAACTGGAGAGAATCTGGGGGCCGGACGAGATGGGGCAATAGCACCGCTTGGGCCGATCAAGCACCAGCGCCGCCACGTTTATTCTCAACTCCCGCAATACGGGGTTTTGAGCAACTTGCCCCGGCCCGGCGCGAGTTACCGAAATGCCGACTTTGCAGGCGTCTAGGGGCTAAGGTTATCGAAGGTCAAGCAACAAAAGATCACCGCCGACCTCTGAGCTCGCAGAGTATGCCATATGCCGCCGGTCCGGGGAGACAGCAAGCCCTCGTCCGAGGCCTGGCAGCGCCGGCGCTATTTCAATTGATTGATGCGATGCGTAGTCAAAATATCGGAACGGCCCCGGCTTGCCTCCCGCATCCGAGCTTACGTAGTAGATCCCGCGTGCCACCGGCGCATAACCGCCCAGCTGCCCAAATGGCCAGAAGTCCGGCACCAGCAGCTCCTCCGGGTTATGTACAACATCGCCGGCCAGGGAACGGCGAAAAATGCCGACACTATTCGTCTTCCAGTAGAGAACGTACTTGCCGTCAGGGGTCTCCCGAACCAGCCCGCCCTCCCACAAACGTTCAATGGGCCCCCCATTCGCCGGGAACCGATACGAGGTCGATGTTCCACCCACCAAGGTCGACGCATATAAAAACCGACCATCGTTCGACCATGTTGCCAGTGCCATCCCCGGGTTCTCGTGGGTGATCTGGCGAGTTGTGCCCTGATTCACGTCAACCACGTAGACCTCCGCGACATCCGGTACACGGGCGTGGAACGCGATCTTCGTCCCGTCCGGCGACCACTTTGGATAGCTCGTCACATGCCCACCCAGGTGGGTGAGCTGTCGCGGATTGCCACCGTCAGCATTCGCTACCCACAGCTCCGCGGAGCCGGTGCGAGCGCTGATAAATGCCACCAGCCGGCCGTCAGGCGAGTAGTCCGGATGGCTGCTGTGCTCGGTTGACCACTTAAGTATCTCGGGCGGCCCGCTCGCTTTGGTCCCTGTCGCGTCCAATGGAATGTCCCAGATATGGGGCACTTCTTTGTCGATACTGGCGACAAGCTGCACCGTATTCCGGGCTGTTCCGTGACTCAGGGCCAGCCCTCCCAGCGCGCCATCTGCCACGTAGATCGGCGTCGTCCCCTTCTTCTGGTCCCATTCGAAGATCTGCGCCGCATCCGCAAACAAGAGCTGCTTTCCGTCTACCAGCCACATCGGCGAACGCGGATCCAGCCCGGGCGCATTCAAAGCAACCGGATTGCCCTGCGGCACCAAGCCAGAATCCAGCGCCTGAAGCATTACCTGCCCATTGCGCGGCGCAAGGTACCGCACAAATGCCAAAAATTTTCCATCGCCCGAGAACGCCGGCGACGAGTCGCCTACCCCATTCTCATCCGGCGTGGACATAATCTGGACCGTACCTGTCGCCACCGAGAGCAGGAACAGACGGTACTTCTCTCCCGGACCAGATTGGCCGCTGTACACAATCGACTTCCCATCCGGACTCCAGCTGAGTACAGGGTGCTGGCTGAAGTCCAAATCAGCTCCAATCCGCGAAAACTGGTGCAGCACGCGCTCCCGCCCGCCCAGCGGAGGCACCACCACGATTTCCGCGAAATCCAGCCTTCGCCGAACGAACGCAATCTCGCTGCCGTCTGGCGACCACGCTGGAAAAGTGTCCGGAGCCGGATCGGTTGTCAGGCGAAGCGGTCCTTGCCCGCCCTGCTTAACAACATAGATGTCGTAGTTGTTCCCAGCGGACCCCGACCACGAAAACGCAACGGTCCAACCATCCGGAGATATGGCCGGCTCCCGCTCATCGCCGCGATAGCTGGTCAGCTTCGCCACACTTATCACGCGCATCGGATAGGTTCCCGTCTGCCGGCTTTTCACCACCACATAAAAACCGATCCCCGCCAGCATCGCCAGTCCAGCCACAACCCCGAGCAACCGCCATGGCCACCCAACAGTTTCACCGGGCGCGCGATCCCCTTCCGCGACAGAAATACCTGCCGCCGCGTCGGGTTCCTCCGTGCAGTCCATCAGAAACCGATAGCCGATAGTGGGGACAGTCTCGACGTAGCGGGGCGCCTTGGAATCGTCGTCCAGAGCCTTCCGAATCTGCGTAATCGCCCGGGCGAGGGAGTTGTCCGACACAAACGCACCCGGCCAAACCGCCGCCATGATCTCGTCCTTGCTTAGGGCGCGCCCAGGATGTTCGACCAGGAAGACAAGAAGCCGGAAAGATTTTGGCTCCAGTGGCCGAATTTCTCCCGCCACCATAACTCGAAGATTCTGAACGTCCACCTGCACGTTGTCGAACTGATAATAGCGATTCCGTTCGCCCATCATGATTTCCTCAACTGCCTTCAGGAAACCTTCCGCCCGCCATCAAGACCCGAAGGAGCCATTCGACGCAGAGTGCTCTCATGCGATCCCCCAACCTGACCCGTACCGCTTTGATTTGGTGCCTGATTATAGCCGCCACTCACGCCTTTGGTTCCGTCAAACTTCTGGTCCGCGATGGCCGCCCCATAGTGGACGGTGTCTACGTCAACGGCTTTGGCCCTTACCGCTTCCTCCTCGATACGGGCGCCAACGTCAACCTGATTGAGTCCGGCCTCGCACGCAAGATCGGTATGACCGCCGCCTTCCAAGTGACCCTGGCATCCGCGGCCGGCAGCGCCTCTACCCCGGGCAGCGATGGCAACGAGGTCACATTGGACACAGCCATGGCCGCCGGTCAGAAATTCCTATTCTCGTCGCTCGATGCCATCCATAACTCTTCACCCGACGTGCGCGGCGTGCTCGGCCAATGGTTTCTAGCGCAGTTCGACTACACGTTGAACCTGAAAGGCCGTGAGCTCCAATTCGGGGCGAAGAATATCGCCGCCGCCCGTACACCCTTCCGCTGGGTCAATGGGAGACCTGTCGTTACCACCAGCCTCGGTGACCTGACGCTCGACTCAGGTCAAAGCCAACTAGTCCTCTTTGGTATCCAGCCCGGCAACGATCCCGCTTACGAGTTGCACACCATCGCCGGCTCGCAGTTCGTGGGCAGGACCTATGGTAAGCCCCTGCTCGTTGGCGGTCGCAAGATCTCCGATGGAGAAGGCATTGCCATGCCCAACAAGCCCGAAGCGGGCGTGGATGGCCTGCTGCCGCTTAATGCCTTCAAGGCAATCTACATCTGCAACTCAGGCGGCTATATCATCTTCGAGTGAAACGCCGCTTCGGGGCATGTTTAGTGTGTTTCATTCTCCCTGAGCCCCACGCCCGCCAAATAAAAATAGCGGCCCAGCAGCTCAATCGTCATCCTTATTTGTCCGCTTCTGCTTCTGCAGCAACTGTTCCGGGACGGGCTTGTTGCCCATCGCGTCCCGCCACAAGATGATGTTCAACTTGCGCGGGTCGGCGTGGTCCTCATGCGTGAAATCCATCTTTGCGGATTCCTTCGCGCCTACCGCAGTCTTCGCGTTAGCGGTATAGATCAGCCCGTTCTGCCGATTCGTCGAGTCAGCCACGAACGGCTTCTGGTCGCCCGGCCCCGTAAACAGCGAACCCATCAACGACGCCAGCGCGTCGTTGTTGTTCATGGGCGGCAGGCCCAGCAGAGTCTCCATGGTCCGGACTACGCTCACGGTGGAGTAGAACCGACTATCGATCAATGCGCCTCCGCCAGGTCGATGCGGCGCGTACTTGCTGATCACCAACGCCAAGCTGCGATGCGCGTCGACGTGATCTCCGCCATCCTGAGCATCGTCTTCCAGAATGAATATCGCCGTGTCATCCCAGTAGGCCGAGTGCGAGATGGCTTCCACCAAGCGGCCGACTGCAAGATCATTGTCCGCTACAGACGATTTGGGTGACGGCCCGCCCGGCACGGTCCCCGCAGTGTGGTCGTCGCCGAGCCGCATGGTGATGTAGTTCGGCATAGTATCGTTGCCGGCTGCGCGGTCTGCAATCCATCGCTCCAGATGGCGCAGCGCGACGTTCATCCTGATCTGGTCCGGCACGCGCACGTTAAAGTCCGGCGACTCGGGTGCAAAATGGCCCACAAGTTCCGGCTTCGTCGCTATATTCTTCGCGATCAGCGGAATCGGCCATGCCCATTGGTTGACTCCGCCGCCCCACTCCGCCGGGATCGACTCGCCTGGCGGGATCGTCGACTTTGCACACGGCGGCCCCTGCAGTAAAGGACCTTCCTGTGAACTCCCGCTCTTCTTGGCATCGCAGAAGGTTGTGGAAATGAACTCGCCGAAGTTGTAATGTGTCTTGCCGTGCGCGTCTGCATTGCCCCACATATAGCCGCTCGAAGGCTCATCGACATCCGGAATCCTCTGCAGCAGCGGGTACCCCTCCGACACCATTCCTTCGAAGTCATACGTTCGCTGGCTGTTTCGGTAGTCCTGCTGCCACACCTTCTCGTTGTAGTCCGAACTGATCGCTGCATTCGACCACAGGTGGCCGTCGCCCGACACCTCGCCCGAATCGAAGAAGTTATCCAGCACGCCAAATTGCAGCGCAAGCTTGTGTTGGTTCGGAGTCACGCTCTCGCCATACATCGCCAGGCTCGGGTCACCGTTGCCTACGGGCTTCCCGTCTTGTTCGAGGTCTCCGAAGATCTGATCGTAGGTCCGATTCTCCTTAATGACGTAGATCACGTGCTTGATCGGGTTGCTGCCGTTGGCGAAGACGATCGTCTCATTTGCCGCCTTCATGAGGTTCGATTCCAGCACCTGCGCCGCAGCCGCCTTCAAGTCCATCGCAGCCGGATCGACCGCTGCCAGCGACCCATACAGCAGCGTAGCCACGTACGTGAACCCGTGCTTCAGCTTGGGGCTGTCCGACCTGGGCGATGCGCGTTGCGGCGGATTGTTGGGGGCCGTACTGCGCCCCTTCGCGGTCGCAACGTAGAGCATCTCACGCGGCCCGGTGCCTACCGCCAGCGATATCGGCATCCACTCCGTCGGGATGAAACCCGCCGTTTCTACCATGCCCTGCTTTGCCGCCGCTGGCGTCAGCTTGCTCGGGTCGATGATGGCGACCGCATCCGATCCCATGTTTGCCACATATAGCCTGCTCCCATCTGCACTCACGGCCAGCGCATCCGGTTCCGCGCCGAAGTAACTCTGCCCCGGAAGCCGGGTGTCGAAGTACCCTTTGATCGCGAATGCTCCCTTGTCCACTTCGATCGCTGCCACGGCATCGCGATTCGCCAGCGCCACATACAGCGTGTTTCCATTCGGGCTCATCTGCAACGCACAGGGATGCGTCCCCGGCTTCACCGGATCGGCGGGTTTGAATAAGGCCAGCTTCCGCTTCACCGTGCCGCTCTTTAGATCAAGCTCGGCAACCTCACTCGCATTCCATAGCGCGACGTACGCCCGTACGCCATCTTTCGAGACCGCCAGTGCGACGGGGTAAGTACCTGGAACGGTGTCGCTCTCCGAAAGATCGAAGCGCCATTCGACTTTGCCTGTCGCCACATCCAGCAACACGGCATCATCGGAGAGATTGTCCGCGATCAGCAACTGCTCATGCGCCGCCTCTCCGACTACGGCAATCGCCGCCGGAAACGGCACTCCCCAGGTTCCGTCCACGCCACCGATCAGCCTGGTCCGCCGGCTGTCCGCAAGCGGTTGCAGCGGAATGGGAATCAGCCGTCCCTTCGCGATCTTTCCCTGGCTGAAGCTGTACACCGCGACGCCGTTCCCGGTGTTCGACTTGCCATCACCTACCGGTTCCGTCAACGAAGCCATGCTGGCGTACAGGTGCCGCCCATCGCGGCTAAACGCCAATCCCGAGTATAACGTTTGCTTCAACTGCAGATCAGTCCGGTCATCCGGAAAGTCTGTCACCGCACCCGTCTGTGTGTCCATCACGGCCAGCGATTGGTCATAGTGCGACTCAAGCGTTCCATACCCTGCGTTCACCGTCACCACGTAACGCCCATCGGGCGACACCGCCATCGATATAGGCAGCGAGTTCAAACGCTGCGGATTTCCCGGGACCGCTCCCAACTGCTTGCTCGAGGGCAGATCCAGCGGCGCGGAGCCCCAGCCTGACATGCCGGGACCCTGCTGCGCCCACAAGCACGGAACAGCAGCAGACATCGCAATGGAACACAGCAAAGATTTCTCGAGGATGGCGGGTCTGCATGGGCCTCTATTAGTGAAACAAGTCATTCCCTGACCGTAGCAAGGCGTCAACAAAGGAACATTACAAGGCGAACGGGGCGGCACGGTCTCAGAATGTGAACGGACAATTAACATCGCCGAAATCGTTTTGCATTAGGCTGACTTCATCATGCGCCTTCTTCTGTGCCGTCTGCTGTGTGGAATTCCTATGCTCGCAGTCCTCGGGGCTGCGCAAACTTCAGATCCCCAGGCCCCGCCCAGGCACAACGTGATTCTCTTCGTAGCGGATGGGCTGCGACGCGCCTCAGTCAATGCGGAGGATATGCCGACCTTCCTACGGGTCCGCAACCTGGGTGTGGACTTCCGGAACAGCCACGCAGTGTTTCCAACCTTTACGACGGCGAATGCCTCAGTGATTGCAACCGGCCACGGACTCGGAGACACCGGCGATTACAGCAACACGCTCTATCCGGGGACGTGGCTGGGCAATCCGGATGTCACGGCGGCGGTCGGATCGACGACCCCGTTCCTGGAGAGTGATGAGTTGCTGGCGAATCTGAACGCGGCATTCAATGGGAACTATCTTGGCGAACGCACACTGCTGTCGGTGGCGCGGGAGAATGGCTTTAATGTCGCTTCGGTGGGGAAGGTCGGGCCGACAGCGATTCAGCAGAATGAAGCCCTGGCGTGGGACCAGTTCGGCTATCTGGGGGCCAGCGGTGCGATTGTCGTTGATGACTCCACCGGCCTGGCGGGCGGCTTACCGTTGCCGACCGAGATTGTGGATGCCCTGCGTGATGCCAAACTGCCGGAGGAAGCGCCGTTGCGAAACAACGGCTTCGGCGATACATCGAGGTGGAGCAACGGATTCTCCGGGGACGCGCAGATTTCAGGAACGCTGGATGCGAATCGTGTTCAACAGCAGTGGTTCACCGATGTGGCGACGAAGGTGCTGCTGCCCAGGTTTACCGCCGACACGAAGCCATTTGTGCTGGTGTTCTGGTCGCGCGATCCGGACGGCTCGCAACACAACGAAGGAGACAGCCTGCAAAACCTGGCGCCCGGCATCAACGGCGATACGGCGAAGCGAGGCCTGCAAAATGCCGATCGATGCCTGAAGCAAGTTCTGGATTTCCTGGATGCTCACCCTTCTGTGAAGGCGAACACCGACGTATTGATTACATCGGACCACGGGTTTGCAACGGTCAGTCGTCGTGAGGTTGCTGCGGACGGCACGCAGAGCTCCGAGATTTCAGCGGTGATGGAATACGAACTGATCGGAAAGGAAAAGCCTGAACCCAAAGGGACGCTGCCGACTGGATTTCTGGCTGTGGACCTCGGGATTCGCGAACATCTGCGGGTGTTCGATCCGGCGGTCCGCGCGACGGCTGGCTCTTCCGCATATCTCGAAGTCGTTTTGGGCGGCGAGAAGTCGCAGCATCCATCGACGGGCAGCGCACTGTTGGGTAAGACGGTGGAGCGGGTGGACGGGTCGGATGCGACGCTGATTGTTGCGGCGAATGGCGGCTCCGATCTGGTTTACGTACCCAGCGGCAGCGCAGACATTGTGCATAAGACGATCGACATTTTGATGCAGCTCGATTATGTTGGAGGGCTCTTTGTGGATGACAGGTACTGCGCGGCACCGAGCGACTGTCCCGGCTCATTACCACTGAGCGCGATCGGGTTGACCGGGCACAGCGCGGTGCCGCGCCCGGCGATTGTGGTGACCTACAAGGTTTTCTACCGGGTAGCAGGCGACCTACAGAGCGCGGCGCAGGTGTCGGACACCACGCTGCAAGAGGGACAGGGAATGCACGGCGGATTTGGCCGCGATCAGACCTACAACAACATGGCGGCGATGGGCCCTGATTTCAAAGCCGGTTACGTAGACGAGGCCCCGGCGGGAAATATTGATATTGCACCGACGCTGGCGCATCTGCTTGGTCTGCAGATGCCGTCGGTCGGCAGCATCCGCGGGCGGGTGTTGGAAGAAGGGTTGGCAGGAGGCAAAGCGCCCGAGGCAGCGGCGCGGAAGGTGCTGGTATCTGCTCCGGATGGAGATGGTTGGAGCACTTTGCTGGAGTATCAGGAACTGAGAGGAACGCGCTATTACGACTCCGCGTGCGTGGTGAAGACGGATGCGGCGCAGCATTGTCAGTGAACGCTGGAGCATGACCCCTTGGACAATTCTGGCGATATGAAACTTTGCACAGTGTGAATGAGGCTTACACCAACCGTTCACCATGTGTTGATCGGATTATCATGGCTGCCGCGGTACTTTCGTACGCATGCGAGCCAACTTTGTTTCCTCAGCCCTGCGGCGTCTGACTGCATTCGTGTTCTTTCTCTTTGCGACCCAGCTCCTGGCGCAATACGAAAATGGTGGGCTAGTGGGTACAATCCGCGACTCGAGCGGCGCGCCCATCGCAACCGCGGCCGTGAAGCTGACCAACAATGACACCGCGAGCGTCTCCGAGACCAAGACAAATGGCTCCGGCGACTATGAGTTCCCGTCTGTACGGGTTGGTACCTACTCAGTCTCCGCTGGTGCCGCCGGCTTTTCCGATGCCGTCGCCCAGAATATCGCCGTCTCGATTGGCAATCGACAGCGCATTGATCTCACCCTGAAGGTGGGGGCTGCCGAGACTACAGTTGAGGTGACCGACGTGGCCATTCAGCTCGAGACAGAGACGAGCGAGCGTGGGCAGACAATCACGAACTACCAGAGCGAAGCCCTGCCACAGGTCACGCGCAATTACTCCGACTTTCTTGCGTTGATTCCAGGGTCGCGACAGGCGCCAACCGCAGCTACCAGCACCTCCATCAATTCTCTGGTCCGTGCCGGCTCGTATAACGTCAATGGCCAGCGCAGCATGTTCAACAACTTCCTGCTCGACGGCATTGACAACAACGCCTATGGCGAAAGCAACCAGGGCTTCGACAACCAGATCATTGCCGTTCCGCCCGACTCCGTCGCCCAGTTACAGGCGGTCACTAATAACGAGAGCGCCGAGTACGGTCGCGCTTCCGGCGCCACCATTAACGTCGCTTCCCGGAGCGGGACGAACCGCATACATGCTGCGCTGTACGAGTTTATTCGCAACACCGACCTCAACGCAGCAGGCTTCTTCAAGCCCACCGTCGTAGGGGGTTCCGGCATCACTACTCCCTTTGTCAAGCCCACCTTCAATCGCAACCAGTACGGTTTCAACGTCGGCGGACCGATCCTCAAGGACAAGTTCTTCTTTTTTCTCGACTACGAGGGCTTCCGGCAGGTGCTGAAGCCGCTCACCGTGCTCACCCTGCCGACTCAGAACGAGCTCAACGGCATCCTCGTCCAACCTGTCAGGAACGCGCTGACCGGCGTGATTTATCCGGCGGGCACTCCTATTCCTACCACCGCAATCAACCCACTCTCGCTACAGATCATCAGCTACTTCAAGCAGATTTCGGGACTTCCGATTGCCGGCATTACCACGGCGTCGACTGCTAATGGGGTCACCGGCCTCGCCTCCAACGACTACGCCAAGCAGGTTCCCTTCAACGACAACGCCGATAAGGGCGATCTGCGCCTCGACTGGCAAATTAACGCCGCCAGCTCTGCCTTCCTACGCGTTAGCGACCGCAAGGAAGATGGCCTCAACTTCCCGTCCATCCCGGTTCCCCTAGATGGTCAGACGAATGGGAAGATCCGGATCCTCGATCAGCAGATCGCGTTGGGTTATACGCAAACGATTGGCGCGAACAAGGTCCTAGATGTCCGCATGGGCCTGGATCGCACCAAGGCTGGAAAATACAACCTGTCCATCGGCAATACTGCATTCAATTCGATTCCGGGGCTGCCGACGACCAATGCCGTCGTCGCCGGCGGCCTGCCATCCATCGGCATCACGGGCTTCTCCGGCTTTGGGCGCCAGAGCACCAACCCACAATGGCAAGACCCTGCCCTCATCGATCCCAAGGTCAACTTCACCTGGGTTAAGGGAAACCACTCGCTCAAGTTCGGCTATGAGTACGAACACATCTGGATGGCCGTCAACGATAACAATCCGCTCTACGGGTCCTGGACTTACGGCGGTGGCTACAGTGTATGCACTCCAACGACTTCCTCCAATTGCGCTACGAACAGCTCGGGCGGAGCCGCTGCCACCACCGCAGTATCCGACACTTACTGGGCCGACTTCCTTTTCGGCACGACCAACCAGTACTCACTTGCCAATTACTACGAGGCGCACCTCACCCAGAACATGCATAGCGTCTATGCTCAGGACGACTGGAAGGTCAATTCCAGCCTGACTCTAAATCTCGGGCTGCGCTGGGAGTACGGTTCACCTTACTCCGACCTGTATAACCGCGTTTCCAACTTCGACCCCATCAGCCAAACCGTACTCACCACGACTCCGGGAGCGATCGCCGGCAATGGCATCACCCCCTACTCCGGAGGCGGGACTTATGGCAAAACGCTAGTCAACCCTGACCTCCGTGACTTCGGTCCGCGTATCGGCTTCGCCTATGCGGTCGATCCGAAGACCGCGGTTCGCGGTGGATTCGGGATCAGCTACTCCCACTACACGCGCGCGGGGTCTGGCGATATCCTAGGTATCAACGCGCCCCAGGCGCAATTCGCCTCGGTAACTCAGATTGCACCTACGTTCACCGATCACTGCTCCAACCCGCTTCCGGCACAGATCATCGCAACTGGCACAACTTCGCCGTCCTGCTACGCCACAGCCGACCAGGGCTACCCCAGCGGATTAGTCACCAGCTTCAATCCGGCGACCGACAACATCACCTATATTCCGAAGAACAACAAGGCGAGCTACGTTGAGAGTTACTTCCTCAGCATTCAGCGCAGCCTCTCCAAGAACACGCTGCTGGATGTCGCTTATGTGGGCAACCACGGCGTCAAGCTGGAGGGCTTCCTGAATGCCAACCAGAAGAATCCGGCGCTGACCTTTGCTCGGCCCTATGCCAACTGGCCCTCCGACATCACGGAGGCTCTGAACGAGTTTTACTCGCACTTCGATTCTCTCCAAGTCAAGTATGAGCAACGCTTCGTCGCCGGTCTCACCATGCTGAACTCCTTCGCCTGGGAGCATTCGCTCGACAACGCGAGTGCATCTCTCGAAGGCAACAGCCCCTCACCGCAGGATGAAAACAACATCCGCGCCGACTATTCACAATCCGATTACAACCTACCCATCGCCAACGTTACCAGCCTGGTCTATGAGTTGCCCTTTGGCCATGGCCGCCAGTTCATGTCCAGCATGAACCCGGCGGTGGACGGCATCCTCGGCGGCTGGCAGATCAGCGGCATCAATACCATGCAGGCAGGCACGCCCTTCAACATTACATACAGCCCGAACAGCTCACAGGCCGTTTCGCCGCAGATTTCTGCAACCTACCGCGGCGCCAACGAGTATCGCCCCGACCATGTGTCGGGCCAAGCCATAAGCCAGGGCATCGGAAATCGCGCTGCCAATACCGGCTACGTCAACTACATCAACCCCAGCGCTTTCGTTCTTCCGCCGATCAAGGACGGAAGCGGCAATGTACTGAGCCCCTTCGGAAACGCTAGCCGCAATCCGGGTCGCGGACAAGCCTTCTACCAGACTGACATTTCACTCAACAAGAAATTCTCCACGCCAGTTGAAAGTCTGAAAGTCGAGTTCCGTACCGAGTTCTACAACATCTTCAATCACACGAATTACTATCTGCCAGGCGGAATCAGCGCCTCGCAGGGGACGACCACGACAGTTGCGGGGGTGGGGGGTTCGGTGCCCGTCTCTTCCATCACCGCGGCTCCCTCCACTAACGGTCAGATCACCAGCACGCTCACCCCGCGCGTCATTCAGTTCGGCCTCAAAATCCTCTACTAAAGTGTGGGCTTTGACAGAAGGAACGTCTGCCATGTGGAAAGTTTGCGCTGTATTTATCGGCATCGCTAGAGATAAGACTGGTTGTGAGCCATGCAGTAGACGCAGTTTTGAGGTTTGTAAGGGTTGGGCAGGATTAAAATTATGCGTTGCGTAGCGGAAAGACTATGGGGAAGGTGCCCCGTTTGTCCCTTGGTACTGACTTGCAGGTCTGCAAGACTGACGCTGCAATGATCGCGCTTCGCCGCGGCAATATCGAGATGTGAGTTGCGCGCTTTCTCTGAACGGGTTTGCTCATCAGTGGCATTTGAGCCGCAGAGTGCGCATCCCAATGCAAAGAGTGATTCTCAGTTTGTGATAACAGTCACTATGGAGTGACCGGCGCGATGCGCTGACCGTGGGTTAGGCTGTGTTCGCATAGAACACAGTTCAGAGCCACAAGCGGAAGGAGCCGGTCATGAAGGAGAAGTTACGATTTCTGGGCATGGATGTCCATGCCGAAACGATTGCCGCAGCGGTAGCCGAACCGGATGGCGAGCTACGAAGTCTTGGCACGATTCCCAACCGGATGGAGTCGATACGCAAGCTCATCAAGAAGCTTGGCCCAGTGGAGAAGTTGCGGGTCTGCTATGAAGCCGGGCCGACGGGCTATGTCCTTTACTGGCAGTTGGCGGAACTGGGTGTCCAGTGTGAGGTGATCGCCCCGTCATTGGTCCCGGTGAAGGCCGGCGACCGGGTGAAGACCGATCGGCGCGACGCCGAGAAGCTGGCACGAAGCTACCGATCCGGCGATCTGACGGCGGTCTGGGTTCCGGACGAGGGTTCCGAGGCACTGCGCGATCTGGTTCGTGCGCGTGAAGCGGCCAAGCAAGATGAGCTGCGAGCGCGTCATCGGCTCGGCAAGTTTCTACTGCGTTCGGGTCATCGTCCGCCGACCGGAGTAAGAGCCTGGACCCATCTCCATCTGATCTGGGTCTCGCAGATACGCTTTACACAGATGGCTCAAGAGTCCACGCGGCTCGATTATTTGCACGAGGTCGAGCACATGCGAGAGCGAGTTCTGCGACTGGAGCAAGCTATCGCCGAGGCGGTCAAACTGGCCTCGCCCGCATTGCAGGAGGTCATCAAGGATCTGCAGGCATTGCGTGGCATCGCGCACATCTCGGCGGTGACGATCGCGGCTGAGTTAGGCCAGGTCTCTCGCTTCGCAGGAGCTCGCGAGCTCATGGGCTATTGTGGCGCTGTGCCAAGCGAGAACTCCAGTGGCAAGCGGACTCGACGAGGCGGCATCACGAAGACGGGCAACGCTCACCTGAGACGGATCGTCGTCGAAGCAGCATGGAGTTATCAACGTCCTCCTGCCATCTGGGCTGGGTTGCGCAAACGACAGCAGAGCGCGTCGGAAGAGGCCAATGAGATTGCATGGAAGGCACAGCACCGGCTGCATAAGCGATACGCGAGACTGGCGGCCAAGGGCAAAGACAAGAGAAAGATCGTCACAGCGGTGGGCCGCGAACTGTTGGGCTTTATCTGGGCCATAGGTACCAAAGCGGAAGCGACTGTCAGGCAGCGAATAGCAGCTTGAGAAAAACAAAAACCTTCCTGAGAAGGAAAAAGCAAAAACGAATTCACTGATGGAAATCGTCGTCCAAATCGAGCACAGAGCCAGCAGCAGACGGGGTAAGCACAAAGGAGAACCCTCGTTTGGCCTATGCGACAGGCTTAGCCGGACTCGCGACAACAGTCAGAGGCAGCTCCCGACGGATCAAGATTATGCGGTTCCGACCCGCGAATATCAGACTGATCAATCGTCGCTGAAAACTGCCCCGACTGCTGCCCGCTCTGTCCTCGAACAACGACGAAAACAACAACAAAAGCAAACCCATCGATCGCACACGTTGACACGGTCACTCCATATCAGGCCAATGCGCTCATTGAGCTTGGGCTGGAGGCCAGGATTAGTCCTGATAAACGCCCTTTTGAGCAACTTGCCCGAGCCCAGGACGCCGACGGTGGGGCAAGTTACCGAAATGCCGACTTTACAAGCACAACGCCCTGCCTCTCCTGGTAATGTCTCGCCTTGCACGTTGTTAGAGAGACTGAGAGGATGGCTGGCGTGAGCAAAAAACGCCAAACTTTGGCTTACCTTCGCGGGGAGCGCAGCCTTGTATCCGATTTGGAAGTTCATTTTCAACTTTTGGCCGCTGGGTTAGCGAAGGTGCAAAGCCGAACTTGGTGAAAACCGGACTCTAACGGCGGTTGAACGATTGGGGTACGTTTGACTTCTACCTCAGGAGCCAATTATTTCTAAAACTTATAGGCAGCATTGAGACAGCCTGGATTTTGATGGTCGAGCCACTGCTGGTCGAGCGGCCGCTCTGGTCACTGTCGCTCTGTGGTTACGGTGCCCTGCGCGGCCCCTGTCTCCTCGCCAGAATGGCATCGAACTCCGCGCGCGGCATCTTCAGCTTCTCCGGGTGCGCATCGATCCATTGCGCCAGCGCCGCGTATTTCGCAGCGTTCCACCCACCCTCGAACTGCCCGCCGTTCGCGCCCGTCTTGTTCAGCTCGAAGTTAAACGTATCCTGCAAATTGGTGAACTCCGCATTGCTGATCGCCGCCTCGGCCAGCACCGCCGGAATAAAGAGCACGCCATCAGACTTCGCCAGCACCAGGTCGCCCGGCAGCACCACCGCCCGCCCAATCCGGATCGGCGCATTGATCGCCGTCAGCGTCATGTCCGCCCAAGCCGATGGATCGTACGCGCGATACATCCCGTTTAGGTTCGCAATCTCGCGGTTCTCCTCCACATCCCGTATGCCAGCGTCGAAGACGAACCCCACATGGCTATGCGCCGCGATGCCGCTACCCAGGTTCGAGCCGATCAGGGTGCCCTCCACGATCTTGCCGAAGCCGTCCGCCACATACACATCGCCGATCTGAAGTTCATTGATC
>Ga0182024_10008117_pt1 | contig 22326 bp, 16 predicted proteins | sample P32metaG_FD_120480 | JGI IMG/M metagenome (GOLD analysis project Ga0182024, IMG submission 120480) | Permafrost microbial communities from Stordalen Mire, Sweden - P3-2 metaG (Illumina Assembly) | ecosystem: Environmental > Terrestrial > Soil > Wetlands > Permafrost | place: Sweden: Stordalen... | reverse complement strand
CGATCACGCGCGACGTGTCGGGCGAGGGCGTGCAGCAGGCGCTGCTCAAGCTGATCGAAGGCACGATCGCTTCGGTGCCGCCACAGGGCGGTCGCAAGCACCCGCAACAGGAATTTCTGCAGGTCGACACCTCCAACATTCTGTTCATCTGCGGCGGCGCGTTCGCCGGCCTCGAAAAGGTCATCCTGAACCGCACCCAGAAGAGCGGCATCGGCTTCACTTCCGAAGTGCGCGGCGCGGATGCCAAGCCGCATGGCTCGGACCTGTTCCATGATGTCGAGCCCGAAGACCTGATCAAATTCGGCCTGATACCGGAATTCGTCGGCCGCCTGCCGGTGGTGGCGACGCTCGACGAACTCGACGAGGGCGCGCTCATGTCGATCCTGACCGAGCCGAAGAACGCCCTCACCAAGCAGTATCGCAAGCTGTTCGAAATGGAAGGTGCGGAACTGGAATTTCGCGACGAGGCGCTGCGCGCCGTGTCGCGCAAGGCGATGCACCGCAAGACCGGCGCCCGCGGCCTGCGCACCATCCTCGAGACGGTGCTGCTGGACACCATGTATGACCTGCCGTCGCTGCGCAACGTCTCCAAGGTCGTGGTCGACGACAGTGTGATCGAGGGAACCACCAAGCCCTATATCGTCTATCGAACCGACGAGGGCCGCGTGGCAGCCATCGAGGAGCCTAGGAGGGCCGGCGGATCGCTGCACGGCTAATAGTCGGCTCACGTCTGTATTTACAATTGGGGGCGCGCCGCCATTGAAACCGGGCGGCGCGCCCCGATTTGTTTGGAAAGTATTTTGCACGTCTCTCCCGATACGAGGCCTACGTGAGCGAACAATCCCCGACCCCGACTCCGACCACTTCCGCCCCGGTACCCGTCGCCGTCCCCGTGCTGCCGCTGCGGGACGTGGTGGTGTATCCCCACATGGTCATCCCGCTGTTCGTCGGCCGGGAGAAATCCATTCACGCGCTCGATGCGGCCATGCGCGCCGACAAGCGCATCATGCTGGTGGCGCAGCGACAGGCGGATGTCGATGATCCGAAGCTCGAGGACCTGCATCGCTTCGGCACCATCGCCAGCATCCTGCAGATGCTCAAATTGCCCGACGGCACCGTCAAAGTGCTGGTCGAGGGCGTCGATCGTGCGCGTGTCGAGCAGCTGCATCCCGGCGACTTTTATTCGGCCACGATAGCCGTCGAAGTCGATGCTGATCAGTACGATGAACGGGAAATGGACGTGCTGGTGCGTTCAGTGGTGTCGCAGTTCGAACAGTACGTCAAGCTCAACAAGAAGGTGCCGCCCGAGGTGCTGACGGCGCTGGCCGGCATCGAGCAGCCAGGCCGGCTGGCCGATACGGTTGCCGCGCACATGTCGCTCAAGCTGGCCGAGAAGCAGAAAGTCCTTGAGATCCTCGACGTGCGCAAGCGCCTCGAGCACATGCTGGTCGCCATCGAGGGCGAGATGGATGTGCTGCAGATCGAGAAGCGCATTCGCGGCCGCGTCAAGGCGCAGATGGAGAAGAGCCAGCGCGAGTACTACCTCAACGAGCAGATGAAGGCCATTCAGAAAGAGCTCGGTGAGATGGAGGACGGCACCAACGAGATCGCCGACATCGAGCAGAAGATCGCCAAGGCCGGCATGCCCAAGGAGGCCCGCGACAAGGCCACGGCGGAAATCAATAAGCTCAAGATGATGTCGCCGATGTCAGCCGAAGCCACGGTGGTGCGCAACTACGTCGACTGGCTGGTGAAGGTGCCGTGGAAGAAGCGCACGCGCCTGCACAAGAACATCGTCACCGCGCAGAAGGTTCTGGACGAGGACCACTATGGCCTGGATAAGGTCAAGGAGCGCATCGTCGAGTACCTGGCGGTGCTGCAGCGCGTGGAGAAGATCAAGGGACCGATCCTGTGCCTGGTCGGCCCACCGGGCGTCGGCAAGACCTCGCTGGGCCAGAGCATGGCACGCGCCACCAACCGCAAATTCGTGCGCATGTCGCTCGGCGGCGTGCGCGATGAGGCCGAAATCCGCGGTCATCGCCGCACTTATATCGGCTCCATGCCCGGCAAGATCGTGCAGAACCTGGCCAAAACCGGCGTGCACAATCCGCTCTTCCTGCTGGATGAAGTCGACAAGATGGCCATGGATTTCCGCGGTGATCCATCCTCGGCGCTGCTCGAGGTGCTCGACCCGGAGCAGAACGCGACTTTCAACGATCACTACCTGGAAGTGGACTTCGATCTGTCCGAGGTGATGTTCGTCTGCACGGCCAACTCGCTCAACATCCCGCCACCGCTGCTCGATCGCATGGAAGTGATCCGCTTGCCCGGCTATACCGAAGACGAGAAGCTCAACATCGCGCGGCGCTACCTGGTGCCGAAGCAGATCAAGCAGAACGGCCTCAGGGACGGCGAACTCAAAGTGTCCGATCCGGCGATTCTCGACATCGTGCGCTACTACACGCGCGAAGCCGGTGTGCGCAACCTCGAGCGCGAAGTGGCCAAGATCAGCCGCAAGGCCGTCAAGCAGTTGCTGCTGGATAAGGCCGGCAAGGACGCGGCCAGCGTCGCGGTGTCGCCGCGCAATCTCGACAAGTACCTGGGCGTGCGCCGTTTCCGCTATGGCAAGGCCGAAGAGCTCGACCGCATCGGCCAGGTCACGGGCCTGGCGTGGACCGAGGTGGGCGGCGAGCTGCTGACGATCGAGGCCGCGGTGGTGCCGGGCAAGGGCAAGCTGCTGCACACCGGTCAGCTCGGCGAGGTCATGCAGGAGTCGATCCAGGCCGCGATGTCGGTGGTTCGAAGCCGCGCGGCGGTACTCGGACTTGATCTCGATTTCTACCAGAAGAACGACGTCCATATTCATATGCCGGAAGGCGCCACGCCCAAGGACGGACCGAGCGCGGGTATCGGCATGTGCACCGCATTGGTTTCGGCGCTGACGCGCATTCCGGTGCGGTCGGACGTGGCGATGACCGGCGAGATCACACTGCGCGGTGAGGTGCTGCCGATCGGCGGCCTGAAAGAGAAGCTGCTGGCGGCTCAGCGCGGCGGAGTTGCCCTGGTGATGATTCCCGAAGAGAACAAGAAGGACCTGGTCGAGATCCCGGACAACATCAAGGGCAAGCTCGAGATCCGGCCGGTGCGCTGGATCGATGAAGTGCTGCAGATCGCTTTGACACGTGAACCGGTTCCGCGACCCGAGACGCCGTCGGCGGATGCGACGCCGCCGGCCAAGCCCGGGCGGCGCACGCGTGCGCGCGGCAAAAGCCAAGTGCAGGCGCATTGACAAGGGTGCTTAGCTCAGCTGGTAGAGCGTCGCCTTTACACGGCGAATGTCGGGGGTTCGAGCCCCTCAGCACCCACCAGCGCTTAGCTTTAGTCTTCGGCTAGCGAGGCCCGGCGGCAGTCCGTATAATGGCCGTTTGCTCGTTGGAGCGGTAGTTCAGCTGGTTAGAATACCGGCCTGTCACGCCGGGGGTCGCGGGTTCGAGTCCCGTCCGCTCCGCCATATACCCACATGCTGCAAAGTATCGGCGATAAATTAAAGAGCCACCGCTGGCTGGCTGCCCCACTGCTCGGTCTGCTGGCATTGATCTTTGCGGCATGGGGTGCCTATGGCATCGTCAATGTCAGCTTCGCGCCACAGGATTACGGTCTCAAGGTCAATGGCGAACGCGTCAGCACCGATACGCTGAATCGCGCCTGGCAGGAGCGCCAGGCGCAATACGCACAGGCCCTCAATGGCGCGTCGTTGCCGCCGGCGCAGACCAAGCTGATGCAGCAGCAGTTGCTGAATGAATATGTGCGCGAGACGGTACTGCGGCAGCGCGCGCAGTCGGATGGCTATCGCGCCAGCGATTCCCAGGTGCTCGCCGCCTACCAGAGCGAGCAGGCGTTCCAGGTCGACGGCAAGTTCAGCGCGGAAGCGGCCAAGACCATGCTGGCGCAGATCGGGCTGACGCCCAGCGGCTACGAGGCCGAGCGCCGCCAGGCGCTGCAGATCTCGCAACTGACCGAGGGCATCCAGCTGTCGGATTTCCTGACCGTCACCGAGCTCAATCGGATCTACGCGCTCGAGAACGAGCAGCGTGAAATCCGCTTCGCGCTGCTGACGCCCGAGAAGTTCGCGGCCTCCGCCAAGATCGATGATGCCCAGATCAAGGCCTGGTACGAGGCGCATCCGAGCGACTATATGAGCCCGGAGTCGGTGAAGCTGCAGTATGCGATGCTGTCGCTGGATTCCATCGCGTCGCAGATTTCGATCAAGGACCAGGATCTGCAGGCGTATTACGACAAGAACACCAGCCGCTATTCGGAGAACGAGAAGCGCCGCGGGCACCACATTCTGATTCCGATCGGCGATGCCAAGGATCCGAAGTCCGACGCTGCCGCGCTCGCCAAGGCGCGGCAGGTGCTGGCCGAAGTCAAGTCCGGCAAGGACTTCGGCGAGCTGGCACACAAGTATTCGGCCGATCCGGCCTCCGCGGCGCAGGGCGGCGATCTCGGCTGGGCAGAGCGCAATGCCTATGTCGCGCCGTTCAGCGACGCGCTGTTCGCTCTGCTGCCCGGACAGATCAGCGATCCGGTCAAGACACAATTCGGCTACCACATCATCAAGCTCGATGAGATCCGCCCGGCGCACGTCCTGTCGCTGGCCGACGGTCGCGCCAAGATCGAGGCGGACTATCGTCGCGCCCAGGCGGCCGAGTTGTTCGGCGACCGCGAGGAGCAGCTGCAGCAGAAGCTCGAGCAGGGCGAGAATACCGATCTCGCGGCGCTTGCCAGTCAGTTCAGTCTGCAGCTGGGGGAGATTCCCGCCTTCACGCGAGCCGGCGCACCGCCGCTCGGCGGCAAGCCCGAGCTGACGCAGGCCGTGTTCAGTGAGGAATCGTTATCGGGCAACCACATCGGGGGCCCGGTGGCGGTGGCTGAAGATCGGGTGGCGCTGTTCAAGGTGCTCGAGCACCACGCGTCGGCGCCGCAGCCGCTCGCGAGCGTGCACGATGAGGTGGCCGCGGCGGTTCGCAAGAGTGTCAGCACCACGGCGGCGAAATCGGCGGCTGACCAGGCCGTCAAACAGCTCGACGGCGGGGCCGACTTCGACAGCGTTGTGAAGGGATTGGGTGTGAGTTCGGCGGCGGCGGCCTTCGTCGGTCGCAGCGATCCTCAGCTGCCGGTGCAGGTGCGCGAAGCGGCCTTTGGTTTGCCGCGTCCCCACGACAAGCCGCTGTATCGCGCGCTGGAGCTCGATAACGGCGGCGCCGCGATATTCAAAGTCAGTGACGTGCGCGCGGGCACGGCCGGTGCGAATCGTCAGAATGATGAGCAGCTGGCGCTGCAATTCAAGAACCGCGACCGGGATGGCGATCTCTCGGCCTACATGCTCGATCTCGAGCAGCGCGCCGAAGTCAAGCGCAATCCGAATATCTTCCAGTAGCCGCGCTGCTCAGTGCGGCGTGCGGCATCATTCGCCGGCGCTGTCGCCGAAACTCATGCCGACCGTGTTGTAGCCATTGTCGACGTAGAGAATCTCGCCGGTAATGCCGGCCGCCATGTCCGAACACAGAAAGGCCGCGGCGTTGCCGACGTCCCGGGTGGTGACATTGCGCCGTAGCGGCGAGACCTGGGCCACGTGCGCGAGAATCTTGCGGAAGCCGCCGATGCCCGCTGCTGCCAGGGTCTTGATCGGTCCGGCCGAGATCGCGTTGACGCGGATGTTCTGTGCTCCCAGATCCGCGGCCAGGAATCGCACATTCGCCTCGAGGCTGGCCTTCGCCAATCCCATGACGTTGTAGCTGGGCAGTGAGCGTTCCGCACCGAGGTAGGACATGGTCAGCAAGGCGCCGGCCCGGCCGGCCATGAGCGGCGCGGCGCCGCGCGCCAGCGCCGTGAAACTGTAGCTCGAGACATCGTGCGCGATCCGAAAGGCCTCGCGGGTGGTGCTGGCGGTGAAACTCCCGGCCAGGGCCTCGCGCGGCGCGAAGGCGACCGCGTGCACCAGGATATCGAGCGAGCCCCACTCGCGCTTCAGCAATGCGAAGGCCGCATCGATCTGATCGTCGAGCTGCACGTCGAGCGGCATCAGCAGCTTCGAGCCAATGGAGTTTGCCAAGGGTTCGACGCGCTCGCGCAGCTTGTCGTTGGCGTAGGAGAAGGCGAGTTCGGCGCCCTGGGCGTGCATGGCTTCGGCAATGCCCCAGGCGATCGAACGTTCGGTGGCGACGCCGACGATCAGCGCACGCTTGCCTGCGAGCATGCCCACGGTCAGCTGCGCGATCGCACGAACGCGACCAGCGTCTGCCCCGGTTTGATGCTGCGATCGCCCGACATGCCGTTCCAGCCCACCAGTTCGACCACGCTCACCTGCAGCAGCCGGGCAATGCTGTAGAGCGTATCGCCGCGCCGCACGGTATAGACCACACGCCGGCTGCCGTCGTTGGAAGCCACCAGCGCCACCCCCGAGGCGCGGCTGGCATGCGCCGAACGACTGGGAACCAGGGCCCCATCGGCCGCCAGCGTGCTGGAACCGACGCGCAGCTTCTGGCCGGCGTGCAGCCGATCGCCCGGTTGCATGCCGTTGGCCTGCGCGAGCGTATGGACGTCCGTACCGAGGCGCTGGGCGATGCCGTAGAGCGTGTCGCCCCGTCGCACGACGCGAATGTCGGGACGCACGCCGCGATGGTGCCGTCGCAGGCGCACCGGCGAGTCGAACAGCAGGGCGGCGCGCGCGGCTTTCTCCGGCAGCACCACCGAATTCGATGGCACACGCAGCTCCGCTTCAATGATCGGTCGATCATCCGGTCCCAGCTCGTTGAGCTCCCGAATGACTTCCGGTTTGGTCGCAAAGCGCGTTGCGATCGTTGCCACGGTGTCGCCGCGCTGCACGGTGTAGTGCTCGATGCGCATGCGCTGCTCAGGCGTCAGCTGCGCCAGGGTCTGCTCGAGCCCCTCGGCCGCGTCGACTGGAACCAGCAGCCGGTGGGGGCCGGTCGGATCGGTGGCCCAACGATGAAACGCGGGGTTCAGCGTATAGAGATCCTCGGCACTGATGCCGGCGATATCGGCGACCACCTGCAAGTCGATCTGCCCGCCGGTTGCGATTGGCACGAAGTAGGGCTCATTGAGGATGCGGCTGAATTCCAGGCCGTAACGCTCCGGATTCGCCACCAGGCGGCGCATGGCCAGCAATTCCGGCACGTAACCGCGCGTCTCTGCGGGCAATTTCAGATGCCAGAAGTCGGTCGGCTTGCCGGCGCGGCGGTTCTTGTCGATGGCCCGCTCGACCGTCAGCTCGCCGCAGTTGTAGGCGGCGATCGCCAGCAGCCAGTCGCCGTTGAACTCTTCGTGCAGGGCCTGCAGGTAATCGAGCGCGGCGCGCGTCGCTTCAATCGGATCGCGGCGGCCGTCATACCACCAGTCCTGCTTCAGTCCGAAGCGACGGCCGGTATCCGAGACGAACTGCCACAGTCCCGAGGCACGTGCCGAGGAGTAGGCGTAAGGCTCGAAGGCACTTTCGATGACCGGCAACAGCGCCAGTTCGCGCGGCAGATTGCGCTGTTCGAGCTGACCGACAATGTAATACATCCACAGCTCGGCGCGGCCAAAGGTGCGCTCGAGGAAGTCGGGGTGATTGGCAAACCAGTTGAGCTGCGCGGCGACCGCCGGCTCGTTCACGTCATCGATCTGGAAACCATTGCGCAGCCGTTCCCACAGATCGGCCTGCTTGACGGTGATGATACTGTCCACCGGCGGCCCGGGAAGATCCGCTGCATCGATGCCCGCGGTGATCTGGGGCGAGGTGACGCCAGCGCCGGCTGCCGGGGCATCCGCGGCCAGGGCGGCGGCGCCTGCCGCCGACTCATCGACCGGCGCCAGATCCGGCGCCGGCGTCGTCACGGGCGCCAGCGGTGTCGCCGGAATCTCGGTCGCCTGCGCAGCAATCTGGGGTTCGGGCTGGTGGGCGCAGCCGGCCAGAACTAACAGGGGCAGGAGCAGCAAATGCGTCGGCAGTCGGGTCAGCAGCTTGGCTCGGCTCAACGTATGGCTCCCCGTAGCGGGTTTTAGATCGTGTTACGGTATGCCGGAGCCAGGGCACCGGGCCAGTCGAATTTAACCTGTAAGTTCACACATTCGCTAGTTTTTCTGACAACACGCGCGCGACTTCTCACTATGGCTGAAACCCCCCACGTTATGCAGCCGTGGCAGGCCGGACCGCTGGGTCGGGCGCTGATCGCCGCTGAGGCGCAGCTGCTCGCCACGACCTTCGACGATGTGTTCGGGCAGGACCTGCTGCAACTCGGCACCTGGGGCGCAGGACGCGAACTTCTGGCTCAGAGCCGGATCCGACGGCAAAGTGTGGTGTCGGAGCCGGAACTAGGGGGTATCTCCGGCGATCTTGTAGCCAACCTCGCCCATCTACCCATTTCAAGCGGTTCAGTGGATGCCGTTCTGCTGCCCCATACGCTCGAGTACGCTCCCGACCCCTACGCAGTGCTGCGTGAGGCGGATCGGGTGCTGGTGGCCGAAGGTCAGCTCATCGTGCTGGGTTTCAGGCCTGCGAGCTTCTGGGGACTGCGTTCGGCCGCCTCGCGTGGGGGTTATCCACCCGGGCTGCGGCGACGATTGGGCAGCAGCCGGGTTTACGACTGGCTCGGCCTGCTGAGCTACGAGATTGTGAGCCACAGGCCCTATCTCTATCGCCTGCCACGCTCGCCACGGAGCAGCGTGGATTCGACCGTGCCCAGCATGCTGCACCGCGGATGGTTCTACCCTTGGCCGGCGGCCGCCTATGTCATCAAGGCGCGCAAGCGGGTCTACACCATGACCCCGATCAGGCCCCGAATGCGCGAGCGGCGCGCGGTGCTCGGCGGGCTGGTGGAGCCGAGCGTATGAGCGAGACGGTCGAAATCTACACCGACGGCGCATGTCGCGGTAATCCCGGACCCGGCGGCTGGGGCGCATTGCTGTCGGTGGCCGGGCGCGAGAAGGAAATATCCGGCGCGGAGAATCCAACGACCAACAACCGCATGGAGCTGCAGGCGGTGATCGGTGCGCTGCAGGCTCTCAAGCGCCCGGTGGCCGTGCGCCTGTACACCGACTCGCAGTATGTGCGCCGCGGGGTGCTCGAATGGCTGTCGCAATGGAAGGCACGCGGCTGGAAGACCGCCGACCGCAAGCCGGTCAAGAACCAGGACCTCTGGCAGCTGCTCGAAACTGCCGCCGCGAAGCACCGCATCGAATGGCATTGGGTACCCGGGCACGCCGGCGTTCCCGGCAACGAGCGCGTCGACGCCCTCGCCAACGCCGCGATCGATGCGATGCTTGCGGTAGACTCGCGCTGATGCGACAGATCGTTCTCGATACCGAAACCACCGGGCTGAGCGTCGACGAGGGCCACCGTATCATCGAGATCGGCTGCGTCGAATTGCTCAACCGCCGCACCACCGGTCGTCACTTCCACCGCTACCTCAATCCGGAGCGCGAGATCGAAGAGGGCGCGCTGGCCGTGCACGGTCTGACGCGCGCGCGCCTGGCGCAGGAACCGAAGTTCGTCGACATCTCCGCCGAGCTGCTCGAGTTCATCCAGGGCAGCGAGTTGATCATTCACAATGCCGCCTTCGACATCGCCTTTCTCGAGCGTGAATTCGCGCTGATCCAGGGCGCCATGCCGCTGCTGCTGCGCAATCTGTGCCAGGTCATCGATACCCTGCTGATCGCGCGCGACCGCCATCCCGGACAGCGCAACAGCCTCGATGCCCTCTGCAAGCGCTATGGCATCGACAATTCGCACCGCCAGCTGCACGGCGCGCTGCTCGATGCGCGCATCCTGGCCGACGTCTACCTGGCGATGACCGGCGGCCAGAGCCTGCTGGCGCTGGACGAATCGGCTCGCGAACGCAGCGCGGCGGCACGCAGCAGCCCGCTGCCGGCGATGCAGCGCCCGATCGAGCCGCTGGTGGTGATTCGCGCCAGCGCGGCCGAGACCGAAGCGCATGCCGAGCTGCTGGCGTTGCTGTCGAGCTCGAGCGGCGGACGCTGTGTCTGGAACATGCTCGAACCGCTCGTGAGCTAGAATCGCCTCCCCAGGCGATCGCGGAGCAACGCGGATGACAACGGCAAATCGCTCGGCCACCGACTGTGCGGCATGGCACCAGCTCGAGGGCCTGGCGCAACGTCTGAGCGCCACCAGCACCCGCGAGCTGTTCGCGCACAACCCGCAACGCTTTGCGCAGTTCTCGCTGGAGGCGGCCGGACTGGTACTGGACTTCTCGCGCCAACGGATCGATGCGGCGGTGCTGGATGCCCTGGTGGCCCTGGCCGATCAGCTGCAGCTGCGGGATCGCATCGAAGCCATGTTCCGTGGCGATCACATCAACAGCACCGAGGATCGCGCGGTGCTGCACACGGCCCTGCGCAGGTCCGGCAACGTACCGCTGATGGTCGATGGCAGCGACGTCAACCAGGAGGTGCAGAGGGAACGCGAGCGCGTGCTGGGTTTCGCCGAGGATGTGCGTCGCGGACGGATCCGCTCGAGCACCGACGCCAGCTTCTCGCTGGTGGTCAACATCGGCATAGGCGGATCGGACCTGGGACCGGCCATGGCGGTCGAAGCGCTGCAGCAGTCGATCCAGGGAGCGCCGCAGGTGGCTTTCGCTTCCAACGTCGATGGCTGCCAGCTGGCCGATCTGCTGGCGGAGGCGGATCCCGAACGCACGCTGTTCATCATCTGCTCCAAGACCTTCACCACGCTCGAGACACAGAGCCTGGCACGGACCGCACGCAGCTGGATTCAACAGCGCCTGGGCGACAGGGCCGTGCCACAGCACTTCGCGGCGGTCTCGGTCAATGCCCCGGCGATGGACGAGTTCGGCGTCCATCCCGATTACCGCTTCGTCATGTGGGACTGGGTCGGGGGCCGCTATTCCATCTGGTCCGCGATCGGCGTGTCGCTCGCCATCGCCATCGGACGCCAGGGCTTCGAATCGTTCCTGTCCGGCGGGCGCGAAATCGACGAGCATTTCCGCGCCGCCCCGTGGAGGCAGAACCTGCCGGTGCTGGCGGGATTGCTGGCGGCCTGGAATATCGACCTGCTCGGGCTGCCGACGCTGGCGGTGTTGCCGTACGACTCGCGGCTGGCGCGCCTGCCGGCCTACCTGCAGCAGCTCGAAATGGAAAGCAACGGCAAGCACGTCAAACTCGATGGCAGTCCCACCTCGCTCGGTACCTGCGCGGTCATCTGGGGCGAACCCGGCAACAATGCGCAGCACTCCTTCTTCCAGCTGCTGCACCAGGGGACGCAACGCTGCGCCATCGATTTTCTGCTGCCGATCCGCTCGTCGTGCGGCAGTCAGCCACAGCAGAATCTCGCGATCGCCAGTTGCCTGGCGCAGGCCGAGGCGTTCGCGCAGGGGCAGGACGCGGCGGCCGTCAGGGCCGATCTGGCGCACTCCAAGCTGCCCGAAGCGCGCATCCAGGCGCTGGTGCCGCACCGGATCCACGAGGGCAGCCGGCCCCTGAGCCTGCTGATGTTCGAGCAACTCGATCCGCTATCGCTTGGGCGCATCCTTGCGCTGTACGAGCACGAGGTGTTCGTGCAGAGCGTCGTCTGGGGTGATAATGCCTTCGATCAGTGGGGCGTTGAACTCGGCAAGAAGCTGACCCAGACCATCATTCCGCTGGTGGAAAATCCCGATCGCGCGCAGGGCGTCTCGAGTTCGCTCGGGGGTGCGCTGGCGTACATAAAGAAATGGCGCAACTGAGCCCGCGTCGCGCCGGGCGCGGCGGCTGGATTGGGTCGCCGGCAGTTGGTCGCGTAGTACAATCCTCAACAGCACGGCGGCGGGGAAATAGCGAGTGACCGGATTTTTTGGTCGATACCGAGCAGGCCTGGTTACTGCCTTTTCGATCTTGCTGACCGCTTTGGCTTCGTGGCCGGGTCCGGTGCCTGCGCAACAGATCGATCTGTCCCAGCAAATGCAGCTGTTCAACAGCCTGCCGCCCGACCAGCAACAGGCGATTCTGCAGCGGCTCGGGCAAGGGGGTACCGGCAGCGGCGGATTGAGCAGTGGCGGCATCGGCGGCATCGGCGGTCTGGGTTCACTCTCGGGCGGCTCGGGCTACAACAACTCGCAGTCCGCGCTGCTCCAGCAGCAGATGCTGCAGCAGCGCCGTCGGCAGTCGGAAGACGAAGACACCGAAGACAAATTCGGACCGCCGATGTTCAAGCCGGGTGACACGGTATTGATTGACATTGCGCTCCCTGGCCAACCGGGTCTCAATGGACTGCCGGTCAATACGCAGACCAACCTGCAAAGCGGCAACTCCCAGTACGGTGGCGCTGCGTTGCTCAATGGATCGAGCGCTCAAGCATCGCAACCGAGTCCTCAGCAACAGCAGGCACTGCAACAGCAACTCAGCCAGCAGCAGGCGGCGAATAATCAGCGGTTGCAAGAACAGCCATTGCGGCCCCTGGAGGAACTGCAGGCAGACGAAAGAGTGAGACTGATGGATCTCGTTGAAGTGATCCGTCTCCACAACCCATATCAGCTTGACAGCGCCGGCGAGCTGCAGTTGCCTGGCATTCCGAGCATGGCCCTGGGCGGATTGACGGAAGATCTGGCCACCCTGCGGGCCGCTGCACAGCCGGCCTTCGCCAGGTTGCAGATCCGATTGACACGTTTGCCGCTGCGGAAGGCGGGACAGGCGGCGCTCAAGCCGTTCGGCTATGACCTGTTCGAGAACTCCGGCTTCGGCTTTCAACCGACCGTCAACGTGCCAGTACCGGCTGACTACGTCATGGGTGCAGGCGACTCGCTGCAGGTACAATTGTTCGGCAATCAGAACCAGACGCTGAAGCTGTCGGTATCGCGCGACGGACGAATCAGCTTTCCGCAACTGGGACCTATTGAGGTTCAAGGCCGCCGCTACAGCGAAGTCAAGAGCGAGATCGAGTCGCGTGTGGCGCGGCAGATCATTGGAGTGCGCGCCGACGTGTCGATGGGTGAAACGCGCGCCATAAACATTTTCGTCCTCGGCGAAGTGAAATACCCAGGCTCCTATACGGTTTCGGGGCTGGCCACTGTGACTACGGCGCTGTTTACGGCCGGTGGCGTCAAGGCGACCGGATCGCTGCGAAACATGCAGCTCAAGCGCCAGGGAGCGGTCGCGCGCAACCTGGATTTATATGATCTGTTGATGCGCGGCGACAGCTCCAACGACGCCAAACTGCTGCCCGGCGACGTGGTTTTCATACCACCGGTGGGTCCAACAGCGTCCGTCGACGGCGAAGTGCGGCGTCCGGCTGTCTATGAGATCAAGGGCAACCTGACGGTCGCGGATCTCATCTGGATGGGCGACGGCTTGACGCCGCTGGCAGATCGCAACAGCGCGGCGCTGGTGAGAGTCGATGCTCAACAGCAGCGCGTCGTGTTGAATGTGAATCCGTCTTTTCCAAACGGCGATGCCGCAACGCTGCGCAATGGGGATGCGCTGCGTATTCTGCGATTGCGACCGCAGCTCGATTCCGGTGTCACGCTGCAGGGCTACGTCTATCGCCCCAAGTACTTTGCCTGGCGAGATGGCTTGCGGCTTTCGGACGTGGTTTCGTCGGTGGATGAGCTGAAACCACATGCTGATCAGAACTATTTGCTGATACGCCGCGAACTGCCGCCCAACCGACGGATTACCATGCTGTCGGCGGACCTCGCGGCAGCGCTGCGCGCGCCCGGCTCGCCGGCCGATGTGTTGCTGATGCCACGCGACATACTGCAGGCATTTGATCTGCAGAGCAGTCGCGAGTCCGTGATTCAGCCGCTCATGGACGAGCTGCGAGTGCAGGCAAATCTCTCGCAGCCCGTGCAGATCGTGCACGTTGATGGGCGCGTCAAGGTGCCGGGGGACTATCCGCTGGAAACCGGCATGCGAGTGAGTGATCTGATCCGCGCGGGCGGCAGCCTCGACTCCGCGGCGTACGGTACGCAGGCGGAGTTGTCGCGTTACGTTGTGGAAAACGGTGAGCAGCGCCGCACAGAAGTGCTGCCGATAGACCTGGCCGCCATTCGCGACGGCGATGCGAACGCCAACGTGCCTTTGCAATCGTTCGACCGTCTATCGATCAAACAGATCTCGGGTTGGACCGAGCAGGATCAGGTTTCGCTCAAGGGTGAAGTCCGCTTCCCCGGTACATACACCATCAAGCAAGGCGAGACATTGCGATCGGTGGTTGCGCGCGCCGGAGGTCTGACCCCACTGGCGTTTGCCGCCGGCAGCGTGTTTACGCGGGCCGAATTAAAGGAACGCGAGCAGGAGCAGCTCAATCGGTTCGCCGAACGTATGCGCCAGGACATTGCCGAGGAAGCTTTGGAGGCCGCGCGTGGCAACAACGCCGGTTCGACTCAGGCGCTCAGCATCGGGCAAGCACTGCTGGATCAGATTAAGGCCTCGAAGGCAGTGGGACGGCTGGTCATCAATCTGCAGGCTTCGCTGAGTGCCAAGCCGGGCTCGCCCAACGACGTCATCCTTCGAAACGGCGACGAACTGATCGTGCCAAAGCAGCGACAGGAAGTCATGGTGATTGGCGAAGTGCAATCTGCATCCTCGCACTTGTATAAGCGCAGCATGTCGCGTGACGACTATATTGATCAGAGCGGTGGCAGGACTCGACAGGCCGACAGCAAGCAGATCTATGTGGTGCGTGCCGATGGCAGTGTCGAATCGGGGCATCGAGGCTGGTTCAGTTCCAGCGCAGGCGTCGAAATCCGCCCGGGAGACGCCATCGTCGTGCCATTGGACACCGAACGCCTGCCGGGGTTGGTGCTGTGGCAAGCGATTACCACCATTCTCTATAACATCGCCATTGCAACCGCGACAGTGCGTACGCTGTAAAGCGGCGGCGCTGCGGGAATGCGCCAGCGGGCGGTCACCATTCCTATGAACGAATCCACCTCACCTCTCCTCAGTCTGATCATCCCGACCAGGGAGCGGTCCGAGACCTTGGCCTGCACCCTCGCTACGGCTTTGGCGCAAGAAAGCCATCACTACGAAATCATTGTCAGTGACAACGCCAGCGTGGACGCCACCAAGTCGGTGGTGGAGGGCTTGGGGGATCCCAGAATTCGATACCTCAATACCGGGACTCGCCTGTCCATGTGCGACAACTACGAGTTTGCCTTGCAGCGGGCAACCGGCAAGTACATTTTGATAATCGGCGACGACGATGGGGTCATTCCGGGCGCGCTCGACCGGCTGCTGGAGTTCATCGCCGCGACTGACGAGCCGGTGGTGATTTCATGGCCTTTGCACACCTATGACTGGCCGAGCGGCAGCAGCCGCGCGCGCGTAGCCTATCTTGCTCCTGAACGTCCACGCACGCAGCTGGATCTGAAACGCAAGGCGCGATTCGTAATTTCGATGGGTGGCTGGAAGTACTATGAATTACCGTCACCGTATCACTCCGCGGTTCCGAGACAACTGCTCGATACAATTCGCGCGCGCACTGGCCGCGTTTTCCACTCGACACAGCCCGATGTGTTTACCGCCATGGCTATTCCTGCGCTTGTCGATAGGGCTGTGAATCTTGGATTTTCGGTCACGCTACATGGGCGGTCGGCGAGGTCCAATGCCTCAGGCTTTATGTCCAGGAGTGGACGCTCGAATATCGAGCGGTTCATTCGGGAGTATGGCGATTACGTGTTCCATCCGGCCTTGTATCCCGGGGTAGCCGGCTCGGCCAATATGATTCCGGATGCAGTGCTGCGCGCACGCGACCTGTTCCCGGGTTTCTACGCTCAAGCGGATTTCAATTTCGACGCCATGTGGGCTTATATCTGTCGATTGCGATTCGCTACGCACCTGGAAGTATTGCGAAATACTGCAGCTATCCGCAAGTATCATCGCTTCAATCCGCTCAGGTTTCTGAGCTATGCCGTGATTCAGGAAATATCCGCATTGCGTCGAAAATGGCTGAATCTGTGGATGCCGCTGGGAAGTTTCAGGAAACATACGCCCGACAATATTCTGGAATTCGCCCGCGCGCTTGCGGTGAACGCCGGCGAAGCCGGGGCCCGGTAGCCGCTCGTGCCTGGCACCATGAGATACCGTTGGCGATCGCGGTCATGTGCCGCTCTTAGCCTGTTGTTCCTGCAACTTCTGCTGTTGCCGCCGTTGTTCTTTTATCTGGGTGCGGCATCGTCCATGGCTCTTGGCGCTTCCATCGCAGCCCTGATTATCATCGCGACTTTGGTGGATCCAGCTTTGCTGCGCAGCTGCATCGATAGCGCGACCGTAGGCCGCCCAGTCGTGCTGGCCCTACTGATCGTGGTGGGCGTGGCAATTCACGCGCTAATTGCCTGTCTGTTTCTGCCGTTTGATTTCTTGCGTGCCGGGGCTTCCGTCATTCCATTGCTACTGACGCTGATGAGCGGCTACGCACTTGGGCGCACCTTGGGGGCATCGAGTAATGCCAATGTGGATGGCGCGATACGGATTTGCTTCGCTGTCTTCTGCCTGGTCGGGATTCTGGCCATCATCGGACTGGTGCCCCCAAATTCGGACGCGTATTTCAAGCCGGCATTTCCTTTCACCGAGCCATCGTATTTTGCCTTGGCCTTCACGCCCTTGCTGATGTACTGCTGCGCCACCTCAGCCGGTATTGGCAAAACATTGCTGCTGCTTTCGGGCCTGGCGGCGGCGCTGCTACTCGAGAACTTCACCATGCTGATCGGCTGCTTGCTGGTAGCCTATATAAGTTTCCGGCGCGCCGTGGTTTTGATCCTGCTCGCCGGGGCGGCGCTGGCGGCGACGCAGTTGGACCTGAGTTATTACCTCGATCGGCTGGACTTCTCTAGTGAAACCAGGAACCTTTCGAGCCTGGTTTATCTGCAAGGCTGGCAGCTCATCGACGAGTCCTTTACCCGTTCCGGCGGTTGGGGCCTGGGCTTCCAGCAACTGGGTGTACAGGGCACCAATGCCCCTTCGGCGACGCTGATTTACGATCTCACCGCGGGCTATTCCAACCTGCTTGATGGGGGATTTACCTTTGCCAAGGTTGTCAGCGAGTTCGGAGTGCTCGGCCTGCTGCTGATCGCGCTTTACCTGCGCGTTGCACGGCGCGCGGCGCGCTCACTGAGGCAACGAGGTCGCGCGGCCAAGGCCGCGGGTGCGGCGCAGACCTTCTCCAGATGCGTCATCGCCAGCTATTCGCTGGAGATTTTCGTTCGCGGTGGCGGTTACTTCGCAGGGACCGCGATCCTGCTGATTGCGTCTCTGTGGCTGACCTCGGCTGAATCGCCACGCTACGCGCTCGGCGTCAAACCCGTGCTGCAGCACTGACGGTTGGGTATGCGCGTCTCTTTCGATACGCAGATCTTCTGTGCGCAAGAGGTGGGTGGTATCTCGCGGTACTTCAGCAGTTTAGCGAATGAAATGAGCATGCTGCCGGGTGTTCAGGCCAGCATCGTGGCGCCCCTGCATATCAACGCCTACCTGGAGCGGCTGCCGGCAGGTCTGGTGCGAGGGCACAGGATGCGCGGTGCCTCCAGAGCGTCCTCGCTGATGCGCGTGGCCAGTATATTGAGTTGCGGTATCGCTCAATACCTTGCGCGACCGGACATCGTCCACAGGACCTACTATTATCCGGTGCCACCTGCTCGGCGCGGCGTGCGCACCGTGATTACGGTGTACGACATGATCCACGAGAAGTTTCCGCAGGATTTCCCACCGCGGGATCCGATCAGAGACTGGAAGACGAAAGCCGTAGCCCGCGCCGATCATGTCATTTGCATATCACAACAGACGCGGCGGGACCTTTTGTCGGTACACAATATTCCGGAAGATCGAGTGTCGGTGATTTATCTCAGTCACGACTCGTTGGCTGGACTGCTGGTCGATGAACCGGCGGCAGCTTTTCGCAATCGATTGTTTGGCGCCGATGTGCCCTATTTGCTGTATGTCGGCAGCCGATCGCCCTATAAGAATTTCCGCGGGCTGTTGGCGGCGTACGCCGCATCGCCATGGCTGCGCAGCAACTTCCGTCTGCTCTGTTTCGGTGGTGGCCCGCTTAGCGCGGCGGAGCAGGCACTGCTCGCCCAAGCCGCAGTGGCTAAAAATGTACTGCAGGTGGGCGGTCCTGATGCGTTGCTGGCAAACTGCTACCGCCATGCGGCTGTGTTCGTTTATCCGTCACTATATGAGGGTTTTGGCTTGCCGCCGCTGGAAGCAATGTCGCTCGGGTGTCCGGTGGCCTGCAGTGGCACCAGTTCGATACCGGAAGTGGTGGGCGATGCCGCGGTGAGTTTTGATCCGGCCGATTCCGATGCGATACGCATGTCGCTGGAAGGCCTGTTGGGGTCCGGCAGTCGTTTGACCGAGTTGGTAGCCCGTGGCGCAGCTCGCAGCCGGCTTTTCAGCTGGCGACGCTGCGCGCAGGAGACAGTCGAGGTCTACCGGCGGACGCTGGCATCTTGAGCGAGGAGCCGAATGTGCGTGTAATGTTCGGATGCTGCGGCAGGAGATTGCGTTTGTGAATCCTTCGGAAGAGCAGTGGCAAGACCAACAGGGGATCGACCTGCGGGCGCTGTGTGCCAGGCTGGTGGCAAAGCGCTGGTGGATCATTGGCAGTGTAGTGCTGCTTACAGCGCTATTTACCATCGCGGCATATACCAGGACGCCCCTCTATCGCGCAACGGTGCTGCTGGCGTCCGCCAGCGCGGAGCGCAACAGCGAAAATAATACCTTGAGTTCGGCGTTGGGGCAGCTTGGCGGCCTGGCTTCCCTGGCAGGAATCACCGTGGGGACCAGCGATGCTGCGACGGAGGAGGCGCTGGCCGTGTTTCGCTCGCGCCAGTTTACCGAGCGCTTCATTATCGAGAAGAACCTGATGCCGGTATTGTTTGCCAGCAAGTGGGATGCAAACAGTGGCAAATGGATTGTCGATGCGAAGCATCAGCCTACTCCAGGCAAGGCCTATCGGTATTTCGACAATAACGTGCGCACGATCGTTAAGGACAAGAAGACCGGCCTGGTGACGGTGCAGTTGGACTGGAAGGACCGAATCGAGGCCGCGGCGTGGGCCAATGAGCTGGTGCAACGCCTCAACGCCGAGATGCGCGAGCGCGCCATCAACAAGGCGGACGCATCGTTGGGCTACCTCGAAAAGGAGGTGGCCAGGACCCCGGAAGTTGGCATGCGGGAGGCGATCTACCGTTTGATCGAAGGGCAGATCAAGCAACGCATGCTGGCCGATGTCACGGAGGAGTATGCGTTTCGGGTGGTGGACAGGGCGATGGCGCCGGACGTCGACGATCCGTTGGGGCCAAGGAAGCTGGTGTTGCTGATAGCGGGGTTGTTCCTCGGCTTGGTGGTGGGGATTGCTCTGGCTATGATCGTCAGCGCCGGTCCTCCGAGAGTTGACGGGTAGCAGCTCATGAAAGCGGTGATTCTGGCAGGGGGACTCGGCACCCGTATCTCGGAAGAGACCTATCTCAAGCCAAAGCCAATGGTTGAGGTGGGCGGCAAACCGATCTTGTGGCACATCATGAAGCTCTACTCGGCTTATGGTGTGAATGAGTTTGTCATTTGCTGCGGATATAAGGGCTACGTCATAAAGGAGTATTTCGCCAATTACTTCCTGCACATGTCGGATGTGACATTCGACATGGTTCGCAATCACATGGAAGTACACCAGCAGAAAGTCGAACCGTGGAAGGTGACGTTGGTCGACACCGGCGAGGAGACCATGACCGGCGGCCGTCTGAAACGCGTCGCCGACTACCTACGGGGCGAAGACGCGTTCTGCTTCACTTATGGTGACGGTGTATCCGACGTTAACATTGGCGCGACCATTGAATTTCATCGTCAGCATGGCAAGTGGGCGACGGTGACAGCAGTTCAACCGCCCGGTCGCTACGGTGCATTGCGAATGAACGGCGCGGAAGTAACGGGATTTACCGAGAAGCCGCGCGGTGATGGCGGCCTCATCAACGGTGGATACTTCGTGCTGTCGCCCAAGTGCCTGGACCTCATCGAGGGCGACGAATCCAGTTGGGAGAGCAAGCCGCTGACGCGGCTCGCCGAGATGGGCCAGATGATGGCGTTCGCTCACAGTGGTTTTTGGCAGGCTATGGACACCTTGCGGGACAAAACCCATCTGGAGGAACTCTGGGCCACCGGTCGAGCGCCCTGGAAGATCTGGAAGTGAGCTTGAGGCGCAATCCGGACGCTGCCTTCTGGCGCGGCAAGCGAGTGCTGCTGACCGGCCACACCGGCTTCAAGGGGGCGTGGATGGCGCTCTGGCTCAATCGACTTGGAGCGCAGGTCACCGGCATTGGATTGGAGCCGACGACGCAGCCTAACCTCTTTGGCTTGGTGAACATGCCGGCTCTGGTGGCCAGTCACATCTGTGACATCCGCGATCTTGCGGCATTGAAGAGGTTGGTGGCAGAAGCCCGACCTGAGGTGGTGTTGCATCTGGCCGCGCAGGCGCTGGTGCGCGCCAGCTATCGCGATCCGGTGGGCACCTTCGCGACCAACGTCATGGGCACGGTGCACCTGCTTGACTCGCTGCGGGGGATGGATTCGGTGCGTGTCGTGCTGGCAATTACCAGCGACAAGGTTTACCGCAATCTGGAACACGCCTATCCCTATCGCGAACTCGATGCGCTGGGAGGCAGTGACCCCTACAGCGCCAGCAAGGCGGCGGCAGAGATGGTGATTGCCAGCTACCGCGATGCTTTCCTGGCCGAGCAGGGCGTGGCGCTGGCCTCTGCCCGGGCCGGCAACGTGATTGGCGGTGGCGATTGGTCTGAGGACCGGCTTATCCCGGACGCAGTACGCGCCTGGAGTTCGGAAAATACCTTGCAGGTGCGTCGTCCCCGCGCCATTCGACCGTGGCAGCACGTCCTGGAGCCCTTATCGGGCTATCTGGCGCTGGCCGAGAAATTGTGGCAAATGCCCGAACTCAGCGGCGCGTACAACTTTGGTCCCGAAACTCACGAGGCGCCCACGGTGAGCGAAGTCGTTACATTGGCTCGTGAAGTTTTCGGACGCGGTGAGGTCTCTTGGGGAGATGGCAACGACGGTCCGCACGAGGCTGGGTGGTTGGCGTTGGAAATCGCCAAGGCAAGAATCGCCTTGGGCGTGATACCGCGCTGGGATTTGCGCCACTCGATCGGCAGAACCCTTGATTGGTACCGTCAAGTCGCGGCGGGCGGAAGGGCGGCAGCGCTGTGCGAACTCGATATCGTGGCTTTCGAGGCGACCCAGTGAGCCGTCTGGCGATTTCTGACACGAGTATAGAGGGGCTGAAAATTGTCGAGCGCAAGCGCATCGGCGACGAGCGAGGTTTTTTGTCGCGGCTTTTCTGCGCCGAAGAGCTGTCAGGCGCAGGCTGGTCGAAGCCGGTCGCGCAGGTAAACCATACATTCACCAGCAAGCTCGGCACCGTTCGGGGCATGCATTTTCAACGCCGCCCCCACGGCGAGATCAAATTGGTCACTTGCATCGGCGGCGAGGTGTGGGACGTGGCGGTCGATTTGCGAAGCGGCTCAGCCACTTTTTTGCAATGGCACGCGGAACGTCTGTCGGCCGAGAATGGCCGGGCGCTGCTGATCCCTGCAGGGTTCGCGCACGGCTTTCAAACGCTCAGCGATGATGCGCAGTTGCTGTACTGCCACTCCGCTGCATATGCCCCGCAAGCGGAGGCTGGCTTGCATCCGCGCGATCAGAGACTAAACATAGCGTGGCCGCTGCCGATTGCGGATTTGTCCGCCCGCGATGCCGCGCATGCGCTATTGACCGAAGCATTTGCAGGAATGAAACCGTGAATTGCCGCAACTGCGGCGCCGAATTGTCCCGCACACTTCTCGATCTCGGCTTTGCGCCGCCATCCAATGCCTATCTTACCGCAGCCGATCTCACGGCCCCGGAGCGCTACTATCCGCTTAAGCTACTGGTTTGCAGCCGCTGCTGGCTGGTGCAGACGGAGGACTATGCGCAGGCCAGCGAGCTGTTCAATGCCGAATATGCCTACTTTTCCTCGACTTCGAAGAGTTGGCTGCTGCACGCCGAGCAATACACTGCGGCCATGATGGCTCGACTTGAGCTGGGGCGCGACAGCCTCGTAATCGAGGTGGCCTCGAATGATGGTTATCTGCTGAGAAATTTCGTTACCGCGGGTGTGCCCTGTCTTGGCATCGAACCCACGGCCAGCACCGCTGCGGCTGCAGAGGCGCAAGGCATACCCGTGATCAGGGAATTCTTCAGCGAGTCCCTGGGCAGAAGCCTGGCGCAACAGGGCCGGCAAGCTGACCTGATCGCGGGCAACAACGT
>Ga0182024_10008116_pt1 | contig 22330 bp, 24 predicted proteins | sample P32metaG_FD_120480 | JGI IMG/M metagenome (GOLD analysis project Ga0182024, IMG submission 120480) | Permafrost microbial communities from Stordalen Mire, Sweden - P3-2 metaG (Illumina Assembly) | ecosystem: Environmental > Terrestrial > Soil > Wetlands > Permafrost | place: Sweden: Stordalen... | reverse complement strand
GAGAATTGCAAAGTCCGTTTGGCACGCCATAAGTCGTTTAGTGATCGTGGCCTCCCGACCATCGCTCAAGGACTTACGGCGACGGCAGGCGACTTTGCAATTCTCCTGGCCCTACCACCGGAACCACCCGTTCGGGATGAAGTAATATGCCAACGCGGCGCTGGCGACGGCGATGGCGAGGAGCGCGAGCCATTTGAGACATTCCATCCACGCCGGCGGGCGCTTCCGCGGGGCGCCGAGCGCGATCATCGGCGCGGCGGACTCCGCCGGGGCGGCGTTCGCGGCCGGGACCGGCGGCAGCGTGTCCTCGCGGCGCGTGGACCGGGTGCGCGCGGCGGGCGCGCCGGCCGGCGCGGCCGGGGCGGCTTCGGTCGGGTCGTCGCCCGGCAACGCGGCCGCCAGAACGAGATCGCGGAACTCCGGGTAAACCGGCAGCGGCTCGAACGGCCCGGCCTTGGACCGCGACGCCCGCACGTTGTCGGCGTCGCCGAGCAGGCCCTCCTTCAGCGACCGGCGGATGGCCGACGTGGTCCCCTTGACCGTGTGCCGCTCGCCCGTGTCGTCCTGGTAAACAAGATACCATAACTCCCCGATGGAGGCGTCGCTCACGGTGGTCGGCACGCGCCGCGTGCTGTGGCCGGTCAGGTCCTCGACGAACTCGCGGCAGCTGGCCGGCCGGTGGTCCGCCTGGGCGGCCATCGCCCGGCGGATGGCCCAGTCCACCCGCTCCGACAGCGACGGTATGAGCTTGCGCGGCGGCGTCAGATCGTTCTGCACCTTCTTCATCCACGCCTCCAACGGGCCGTTGGAGCGGAACGGCAGCTCGCCCGTCACCATCATGTACAGCGTGGCGCCGAGCGAGTAGATGTCGCAGCGGGCGTCGGCGTTCTTGGCGTTGCGGAACTGCTCGGGGGCCATGAAGTGCGGCGTGCCGAGGCCGCGGCCGGTCTTAGTCAGGTTCAGATCGGTGTCCGTCTCCTTGACCAGGCCGAGGTCGGCCAGCTTGGCCACGCCCTCGGGCGTCACCAAAATATTGTCCGGCTTCACGTCGCGGTGGACGAGGTTCTGTTTGTGCGCCCGGTGCAGTCCCTGCGCCACCTGGGCGATGATGCGGATGGCCTCCACCTCGGGAATGGCGCCGTCGCGCTCGATCCGCTGGCCGAGCGATTCGCCCTCCACGAACTCCATCACCAAATACGGCGCGGCGCCGGCCTCGCCGTAGTCCAGCGCCCGAACGATGTTGGGATGGTCGAGGCGGCTGGCGGCGCGGAACTCCTGCTCGAAGCGCTTCACCAGGACGGCGTTGGCGGCCGTGTGCGCCGGCATGATTTTGACGGCGACGATCTGGCCGGTGGCGCGATGGCGGCCCTTCCATATGGCCCCCATGCCGCCTTCGGCGATCTTTTCCAACAGATCGTAGTTGCCGACGGATTGCATCGCCGCCCTTGCGAGGTCGAACCCCATCGCCGAGGTCTCCTAGGGCAGTAGTCAGTAGTCAGTAGTCAGTAGTCCGCGGCAGGGCCGGTCGCCGCTTTCCCGCGGACTACTGACTACTGACTACTGACTACTAAAGGCAATTCTACCTTGCGGCTTGACCCTAGGCGTGGCAAAATTGGAGAAAAGGGCGAACTCGCGGGATGGGCCGATGGGCGCGGCTCCGTCGATTGTTCGGGCCGCCGGGGTCATAGGGACGGCGGCCGCGCCGCGAACCCTCTCTCTTGGCCCCGCGTACAAAAAAGGTTGGATTCGGCAGCGCCTTTCTGTCACAATCCATTCATCGGTCGTCTTTCTCGCATCTTGCCCGTCTCCGGCCGGCCCTTTTGGGATCGCAACATGACCTGGTTCGGCAAAACCCTGGCCGTCCTCAACATCGTGGCCACGCTGGCGTTCGTCTACCTCGTCTTCCAGGACTTCGCCAAGCGCGAGGCCTGGGCCTACGCCAACTACGTTCATGACGTGGCCGTCAACGGCCTGCCGCTCGACGACAAGGCGACGGACGACCGCGAAAGTCCGCTCATGTACCGATTGGCGAACGAGACCAAGAACGAATGGTTCGGAAGCAACGGCGGCCCGGTGGCGACGCAGGTGGAGGAAGTGAACCGGGTGAAGGGGCTTGTGGACGGCAAGATTAGCGCCCTGAACGACGATCCGGCGAAGCAAACGGTCGAGTACGCCCGCATCCTGACGCCCTTCGCCCGCCACAACACGGAGCGCGAATGGCTGCTCGGCGTGCGGACGTATCTCGCCAGCCCGGACGAGGCCGCCAAGCTCAACAAACGGCTGCACGACGCCTTCCCGGCCGCGGTGCAAGCCTACCAGGCGCGGCCCGACGACCGGACGTTCCCCGAGGCCTTTGAAAACGCCTGCCACGCCCTGGGCGGCATTCCGGCGCGGGCCTTCGAGGAGAACTTCGTTCGGCTGTTGCCGGCCAAGCCGGAGAAGACGTTCGAGGGGGCGGTCAAGGCGGCCCAGGCGGTCAAGGTGGCGATGGGTGCCACGCCCGAACAGGAAGCCCACGACCGGGCGGTGGCTTTCCTCGCCGACCTCCGCGACGAAAAGGTCGTTTCTTTGCGTAAGCCCGAAGAAGACCCCGCCAAGAACAAGGACGCGCTCGACGACGTCTACGCCCAGACGCTGACGGCCGTGAATGGTCAGCTGAAGGTGCAGCTGGACGCCCTGTTCGATGAAGCCTTGAACGGGCCGGCGTCCGTGGCCGACTCGACGAAGCATCTGCGCGACGCCCAGCATAAGGCCATCGCCCACCTGCTGTTCAACATGGTCGAGGTGCTGTTGCCGGAAGGGGCCGCCGACAAGGGCGTTTTCGCCTCGCAGGACTACGTCCGTTTTGTCTATGTGGTGGGGCTGACGGCTGCCATCCGTGAAATCAACGAGCAGGCGGGGCGCTTGCAACTCCTCGGCGAAGAGTTGCAGAGCGACCGGCGGCTGGAGCGCGGCGAATTCGCGGCCGCGCATCGGGCGCTGATCGACGAGCTGCAAGGGCGGGCCGTGACGCTTCAATATTCGATGGACCTGCTGGCAAAGAAGCAGCAACAGCTGGCGGACGAAGAGGCGGTGGTGATGCGTCGCAAGGACGACGTGAAGCAGGCCGAGGACAAGTTGGCCGAGGCCCGCGCGGCGACGGACAAGCAAATGACGGAACTGCGGCAGAAGTCCGACTCGCTGCACAAAATGCGCATCGACGGCCGCGACCTGCTCGGCGAAAACCTGGAACTGGAAAAGCAGATCCGCGGGCTGGAAAAGAATCGCTGATAAGGACGAGACCTTATGGACCTGTTCGGCAAGATCCTGGTGCTGGCGAACTTCGCGCTCAGCCTGATGATGGCCGCCATCGGCGGCGCCGTCCTCTTTTATCGGGTGGACTGGTCCGACGCCCCGACCGACGCGGCGACGGGCGCCCCCCCCGGCGAACTGGTCGCGCGCATCGCCAAGGTCAAGGAGTTGCAGGCGCTGGTGACCCCGGCCGACGCGTACTGGCGCGAGACGCGGGCGTCGCTGCTGGCCCAGGAGGAACGCCGCAAGGGCGACGAGATTTGGTACGCCGCCGAACTGGAACACCTCAAGACGGGCGACGCCTCGAAAAAGCCGATTCTCGCGCTGGTTTTCGACAAGGGCGTGACCACGCCCGACCCCGCGAATAACGGTCGGCCGCAGATGGCGCCGGTCGCCGACCGTTTTGGCACGCCACTTCGGTCGCTGGTTTGGTATAATCAACAACAGGGCGCGGTGAACGCGGATACCACAACGGTCCTGGACAAGATCGACAAGGCCTCGCAGGAAGACAAAACGCTCACCAGCCTGCTGCTAACCGAGAAACAGGCGGACGGCTCGATCCTCCGCGGCCTGCTGGACCGGATCAAGGACGAGGCGTCGAAGCAGGACGGCATCGCCAAGGAAGATGAACTGGTATTTCTGACGGAAGGGCAGGTGCGGGCCGACTCCCAGCTCCTTCTGTTGCGGAAGACGGCGCTGGAGAAGCGCGTCAAGGAACTGGAGAAGACGGGCGCGGCGGCGGGACAATAGTGGCGGCGCCCGGAATTTGTGATTGACACGGGGGCGGGCTGTCGGCATAGTCCCCCCCACTCGGCAGAGGATAGTTCGGGGGTCGATGGGGGCACGGCGGGAAGCGCCGGCGGCCGACGGCGACGGCTTCGTGGGGGAGCCGCGCACGGGCTAAGGGGGATGGACCATGACAGCAGTCGGCAAGATCCTCGTTTTCTTCAACCTGATCTTCAGCCTCGTCGTCGGGGCCTTCGTGGTCACGGTGTACATTTCCCAGACGCACTGGGTCGCCGAGTATAACGACCTGAAAAAGCGCTACGAGGTGGCCGACGCCAGCAACGCCGCCTACCAGGCGGAACTCAAGAAGGCCAACGACTACACCCAGACGTTCAGCGACAGGTACCTGGCCAACGCCAAGCTGGAGAAGCAGGCCAACTTCAAGGCCGACGACAGCCTTGAGGTCAAACTCAAGAAGATCATGGACACCGTCGACGCGGCCCTGGCGGACGCGGCGGCCCAAAAGGCGGCGGCCGACAAGGCGGAGGCCGACCTGACGGCGGCCCAGAAGAAGATCGACGCCAGCGACGCCGTGGTGACCAGCGCCCAGGCCCAGGTGGAGAAGCGGCAGACCGAATCCGAAGCGACCCGCAAGCTCCTCAAGGACGAGACGGACAAGAACCTCCAGTACGTCAAGGACCTCGGCAAGGAACACGATCAGATGGTGGCCTGGAAGATCCGGGCCGATTCGGCCGAGTTGCGCAAGAGCGAGTTGGAGAAAGAAAACGACCGGCTGGCCCGCGACAATCAAAAGTTGATCGCCAACGGCGGCACGCTGGTCCTGGCCACGAAAAAGGACGGCGTCAATCCGCCGCTGGACAGCGTGGAAGGCCTGGTCCGCGAGGTCGGCCCGACGGGTCTGGTGCGGCTCACCATCGGCAGCGACGCCGGGCTGGCCAAGGGCAACACGCTGGAAGTCTACCGCCTGAACACGCAGGTGCCGGACCAGTCGAAGTACCTGGGACGCATCAAAATCCGCGAGGTGACGGCCACGGAAGCGGTCGGCGAGCCGATGGGCCGGCCGTCGGCGCCGATGCAGCCGGGCGATCAGGTGAGCAGCCGCATCCTGGGCGGTTGACCGTCGCGCTTTCATTCGCATAGGGTTTTTCTTCGAGGGGGGAAGGAATCATGCCCGCCGTCCGTTCGCGCGACCGCACATCGGGCCGCGACAACCAACCGAAGCCGCGTTCCGACGCCTACACAGGTCTACTGCTGCTGGCCCTGCTGGCGCAGGTGGCCGGCGCGGTGTTTTTGTACATCGACTGGAGCCGCTACCCGGCCACCGCCCCCGCGAAACCGCCGGCCCTGGCGGCGGCGCCGTCGGTCGGCGGCCCGGCCGCACCGGGCGGCAATCCCGCGGCCCCGGCTAACCCTGCTCCACCGGCCCCGCCAATGGGCGGAGGGGCCGCACCTCCAGGCGCGCCGGGCGCCCCACCGCCGATGGGCGGCGGCGCCGCTCCGCCGGGCGCCAAATGAAGCGTTTACAACGAACGGCCCGCCGAACCAAAATTCGGCGGGCCGTTTCGCGTTGCGCCTGTCGTCGGAGAACCATCGCAGTCGCCGCCGTGTCCGTGTATGCTGAGGGAAGGGTTGCGGCCCCGACGATGTTGAACACCGAGGGACGTGGCATGGCGGCGCGGGTCGTCCTGGCGATGAGCGGCGGCGTGGACAGTTCCGTGGCGGCGTACCTACTGCGCGAGCAGGGCTACGAGGTCATCGGCCTGTTCATGCGCACCGGCGTCCACGGCCACGACGACGGCCGCGCCGACCACAAAAAGGGCTGTTGCAGCGCCGTGGACGCCGGCGACGCCCGCCGCGTGGCCGACCGCCTCGACATCCCCTTTTACGCACTCGATTTCGAGAAGGATTTCGGGCGCATCATCGACTACTTCGCCGACGAATATCTGGCCGGGCGGACGCCGAACCCGTGCGTGGTCTGCAACAGCTGGCTGAAATTCGGGCAGTTGTGGGCCTACGGCCGGCAGCTCGAAGCCGATTACATCGCCACGGGGCACTATGCTCAGGTCGTCCATAACGGCGATGAAACCGAGCTGCATCGGGCCGCCGATCCAGACAAGGACCAGTCCTACGTTCTCTACGGCCTGGAGCGGTCAATCCTGCCGCGCCTGCTCTTTCCGATCGGCGACCGCCGCAAGGAGGAAGTGCGCGCCGTCGCCCGGTCGGCGGGATTGGGCGTGGCCGACAAGCCGGACAGCGTCGAAATCTGCTTCGTGCCGGAGGGCGATCACGCTGCCTTGATCCGCGAACGCCGGCCGCTTGCCGCCACGGCCGGGCGCATCGTGGACACGTCCGGCAAGGTGTTGGCCGGACACGACGGCATTGAGCGGTTCACGGTCGGCCAGCGCAAAGGGCTGGGATTCGCCGCCGGCGAGCGGCGGTACGTCCTGCGGATCGTGCCCGGCGACAACGAGGTGGTGGTGGGCGACAAGGAGGAGCTTCTGGCGCCGGGATTGCTTGCTTCGGGGGTAAACTGGCTGACGCCGGCGCCGCCGCAGGCTCCGCTGGCATGTTCGGCCAAGATCCGCTATCGTCATGCGGCGGCCCCGGCGACGGTGACGGCCCTGCCGGACGGCGGCGCCCGCGTGGCGTTCCGTGAGGCCCAAAGCGCCGTGACGCCGGGCCAGGCCGTCGTGTTCTACGACGGCCCGCGCGTGCTCGGCGGCGGCTGGATCGAGCGCGCCGATCCGATCCCATGAAGGGGGTGTCGTCATGTCTCCCGCCGCCCGTCCGACGAAAGAGCGTCTCAACGGCCCCGCCCCGTCGGAGTCGCGTCCCGTGACCGTGCCAGATTTCCTCGCCGCCAAGGCGCGCGGCGTCCGGCTGACCCTGCTGACCGCTTACGACTACACGATGGCGCGCCTGCTGGACGCCGCCGGCGTGGACGGGCTGCTGGTCGGCGACTCCCTGGGCATGGTGGTGCAGGGTCTACCCGATTCGCTGGCGGTGACGCTGGACGAAATGATCTATCACACCCGCATGGTGGCGCGCGGCGTCCGACGAAGCCTCGTCGTGACCGACATGCCGTTCATGTCCTATCAAGTAAGTCCACAACAGGCCCTAGAGAACGCCGGGCGGCTGATGAAGGAGGGTGGCGCCCATGCGGTGAAGCTGGAGGGCGGCGTGCGCAGCGCGGCGGCTGTGGCGGCGATCACTTCGGCCGACATTCCGCTGATGGGCCACGTCGGCCTGACGCCGCAGTCGGTGCGACGGCTGGGCGGTTTCAAGGTGCAGCGCGACGCCGGCCGACTGATGGACGACGCCCTGGCGGTCGAGGAGGCCGGCGCCTTTTCGCTGGTGATCGAGTGCGTGCCGAACGACGTGGCGGCCCGGATCACCGAGGCGGTGAAGATACCGACGATCGGCATCGGCGCCGGGCCGCACTGTGACGGCCAGGTGTTGGTGACGCCCGACCTGCTGGGTCTTTTCGACGAGATCCGGCCGCGTTTCGTGAAGCAATACGCCGACCTCGGCAGTGAAGTGACCCGCGCGGTCGAGGCGTACTGCCGCGAGGTGCGCGAGGGTACATTCCCGGCCGAGGAACACGGGTTCCGGTAATCGTCCGAGCCGGAAGCGTGAGCGACGGAGGAAAAACCGTCGCTTACGCTTCCGGCTCGGATCGTTTTTGCATCCTCTTTCACTTCTCTCGCTTGAGTACCATCAGCACGACGCGGGAGTTCTCCGCCGACGCATACTCGGCCGGCCGTTCCTTGCCGATCACCTTGGCGCACACCTTGATCTCGTCGGCGCCGTTCCATTCGTAGATGCCTTCGATGTCGGACCCCTTCTCGCTGCCCGCGCCGACGTGGAAGTCGATCAGCCGCGGCTTCACGGAGGCGTCCAGCTTCAGCGTCGCCTTGCCGTACTCCTTGGCGACCTCGTCCTCGCCCTTGATGAACCACTCGTCGCCCTTGATCTCGAAGCGGAGCTTGGACACGATGTCGGCGGGAACGTCGCCGCCGTCGTAGGTGATGGTGCTGATCGCCCAGGTTCCTTGAAGCTTATCGAGGTCCTTTTTGGCGTCATCCTTCGGGGCGTCGGCGGCGACCAGGGCGAGCGTCAGGACGAAGAGCGTGCGAACCGGCATGTTGCGTCTCCTTGAGTGGCGGTGAGGGTTGTGGGATAATGTACCGGACGAGAGACCCCCGGCCACTTGAAAAGAAGCCGGATGGAGGAACGAAGCATGTCCACCGTACACGCCCGGCCCGCACCGGGTCAGCGGTTCCTGCTCCGCGAGGTGGATTGGGAGACGTACAGCCGTCTCCTGCGCGTCTTTACGAACCGCCCCTCCATCCGCCTCACCTACGACCGGTCCCGACCCCATAGTCTTTCCAACTGGCCTGGAAATCCTTGGTTGCGCCTGAAAAAGGTGGCGATGGCTGCTCGTTTAGCGCTAGAATGGGGGGCAGGGTGAAAAGACCGCCGCAACGGAAAGCGGCTTGAAGGAGACCACGCCATGAGCGCCACGGCCACGCCGCGAGGGGGCAAATACGACGTGAAGGAGCGGTTCCGGCAGCTGGCCGCCCAGTGGAAGGAGCAGTCGCGGCACATGTCGAACCCCGCGCAAATGGCGATGCTCAAGCCGTACCAGCAGATCATCGGCATGGGTGAAGCCGCCGTGCCGCTCATCCTTGCAGAGTTGCAGCAGGACCCGGACCAGTGGTTCTGGGCGCTGGAGGCGATCACCCAGGAGAACCCCGTCCCGCCGGAGGTTGTCGGAAAGGTCCGTCCGATGGCGGAGGCCTGGGTGGCGTGGGGGAAACGGCAGGGGTACGTGGCCGCATGAGCTGGGCCGGCGATTTCCCACGCCTGACGCCGCGCAACCACCGGGTCACGAGTCCGGCGACGGCGGCCTATAACTGTATCGCGTGGGCGGCGGAGGACGTCGACCACTGGTGGCAACCGGGCGCGTACTGGTTGCCGGCGGACTGGCCGGAGGACGACTTCGGTTTGACGGCTTTGGAACAGGCGTTTCGGGCGCTGGGCTATGAGAGTTGTGGAACGGACGCGGACCTCGAAAGCGGGTTCGCGAAGGTCGCCCTTTACGGCTCTGGTTTATTCTACACGCACGCGGCGCGGCAGCTCCCCAACGGAAAATGGACAAGCAAGCTGGGAAGAGGAGAAGACATAGAGCACGACGCCCCCGACAACGTGGCGGGCGGGATCTATGGGGCGGTGGTGGGCGTCATGAAGCGGCCCGTGCCATAAGCGGCGAAGGCCCGGCTGGAATGGCTGCACCATGAACGACTTTCGCAGCATGGCCCGCGATCCCGAGCACCGCCGCGGCTTTGAAAAGCTGCTGTACCTGGCCGCCAAGCGCGGCGACGCCGACCTCGTGGCCGAGCGGCTGTCCTGGGGAATCGACCCCAACTGCACCTTTTCCGGAGGCCGCACGCCGCTGATCGCCAACGTGCGCGGCTCGTGCCCCAGCGCGCCGATGGTGCGGGCCTTGCTGGAACACGGCGCCGACCCCGACTGGCCGGACGAATCCGGCCTGACCGCTCTGGACTACGGCCGCCGCAAACTGGGTAGACTCCAAGCCCTACCGGCCCGGCACCGCCGCAAATCCCTCTCGCTGGACGAAAACGACCAGCTCCGCCTCAGCGCCGGCGAGCAGGAGGAGTTGGCCCGGATGCGCCGCGAGGTGGACGGCGACCAGGATTATCTCCGCATCTGGTGGCAGGAGCGTCTGCGCGCCGCGCGGCGGGTGTTCAACGACCCGGAGCAGGTGGAGAAGATCGTGGCGATCCTTGAAAGGGCCGACGGCCGGAGATGAATGGGGCCGAAACATGCCGTTTCAAGGACTGCAATCCGGTCTTGGGAGGGCAGAAAGCGGATCTTGCACGAAACTTTCCGCCGCGCCGTCACCCTTCGCTCCGTCGAATGCAGCAGCGCTTGTACTTCTTACCGCTTCCGCACGGGCATGGTGAATTTCTCATGCTACGAGGCGGTTTGCCGTCGCGCCGCCCGTGGGCTACCGGATACTCATGGATCTTCTTCGAGAATGCCTTCGTATTGGTTAAGAGGCCTAATTTGTCTCTGCATTCCTCCGCCTGCGCTCGAAGTTCATCAGTCCAGACTCGTACATCAAGGCAAATCGCATCCTCGGAACTGCCAGCCGCGGCACCGGGTGCGGTCGCGTAGCCAACGATGTATTCGGCGTCAGGAAACTTCAACTTGGTGGCCATACAGAGCATTTCGAGCAGGTTCCTGCGGGCCAGGCGATATCTGTCTTCTGTTTCATTTTCCATTCCTGTAAACAGGAGGAACACATAGTAGGGGTCGCCGGGCCGGCTGGGCTTGACGACCCGATTCGCCCTGAACATGGGATAATCGCTAGGCGTCTTCTCAATCAGGCCCAGGACAGCCTCCGAAAGGAAGCGTCGACCAAATCGGGATTCTCGCGCCATGAAGCGGAGGAGCGGCTCTTGGTCGCTGACCGTCGCGTTGCTCACGCTGTACGAAGTGCCACCAAGGATATGGTAGCTGAACCGTTCGATCATCCTGTCCCAGTTGTAGCTGGTTTCATTAGCCTTGATCTGCGCCAAGCGTTGGGGGCTGTTCTTGAAGCCTTCCCAAAGGCCCTCGTCGATGAAGATGCCATCGATCTCTTCGGGGATGACAAAATCATGTTCTCCCTTGTCGTTCATGTTCCTCAGGAAGTGCGCCAGCAGATCGTCTTCTCCGGCCGCCCAGGCTAGACGTCCACTCTCGATCAGCTGCTCCTTCTTGGCTAGGTAGTTCACGAAGTCGGTGATTGTGTCGAGGGTTCGCATCACGACGTCGAGCGAGGTGTCGTCAAAGACGTGGACGAACCCCTGGGACGGATCGATTTGCCCGATGTGGAACGGCCGGACAACTTCGCCTTCGTAGTGACCGGGGCCAAGGATGCTTGGGTCAAGGATCAAGCTTCCGCTGCCACCTAAGGCGTCCCGGCACCGGCGGGAGGCGTCGTGTGCAACCACGATCCGATGGAACTTGGCAGTGTCAGGACCGGGCACCTCAATGGGGAATGGGCAAGCGCAACGGCGGTCGAGGAACAGCCTGCTTGGATAGGACTTAATCCACCGCTCGGCCCCCCAGATTTGTTCCGCAGATTTCAGCACGGCCCGCCGGAACCAACGACTCCAGTCGCGGATCGGCTTCCCGCTGCGCGGAAACTCGCAGTCTTTGTCTGAGAAGATGATGATGTGTCGCTCGAAGACGACAATAAGGTCGCAAACCTCCTTCCCTTCCTGTGACTTCGCTGTTCGTCCTTGGTCGCGGTATACGCCGGCATAGCTCCAGAGTGAAAGGAAGGTTCGCTCGCACAGTCGCTTCAAGTAGCGTTCAGCGTCCGTCACGCCGTCCTGACGGACGATGGGCGGGCGGGTCGTTTGGCCTGTGTGGTCCATACTTTGCCAACTGCTCCCAAGACGCGGCTTTGATGGTAGTATCGCATATACGATATGATCGGACAAGCGCCGGAGTCCGCGGGTTCGGACGTTGCAGTCCTTCCACCCACTTGCAATTGCTAGCCAAAGAATCCATCAGCGGCTTCCCCAAACGGATCCGGGTCGTCGTCGAACTTCTCCAAATCCGCGTCGGTCCAGCCGAAATGGTGGGCCAGCTCGTGGATCACCGTCTTGCGGACTTCGGTCAGGAACTTTTTTCGCTCGGGGAACTCCTCCTCCAGCGGCCGTTTGTAGATCACCAGCCGATGCAGCATGTCGTGGACGTTCACGGCGTCGCCGCTCCAGGTCGTCGGCAGTTCCAACGGGTCGAACCAGCCGAGCAGCGTTTCGCCCTCCGCTATCTCCTCGTCCGTGAAGCCGGCCCGGTGCAGCGTCCGGCGATCCGGCGCCTCTTCCACGTCCACCACGACGTTGTCGCAGTGTACCTTGATGGAATCCGGCAGCGTCTCCATGACGCGGGCCACGATGTCGCCGAATTGTTTCAACGTCATCCGTCTCATGCCGTTCATCGTGTCCGGCGGCGGGGCCATTGTCAACGGCGGAGGCGCGGCCGACAATGGCCACAGGACGCCACGCCGCCGGAGGGCCGCCGATGACCGAGGACGTGCAGGAGATCAACCGCAAAGTGCGCGACCTGCGCGCCCGCCTCGACCCGCTCTACGCCGAGATCGCCAAGGTCATCGTCGGCCAGCGCTTGCTCATCGACCGGCTGCTGACCGGCCTGCTCACCGGCGGCCATCTGCTGCTCGAAGGCGTGCCCGGCCTGGCCAAGACGCTGGCCGTGCGCACGTTGGCCCGCGGCCTGCGCCTCAGCTTCAGCCGCATCCAGTTCACGCCCGATCTGCTGCCCGCCGATGTGATCGGCACCCAGATCTACAGCCCGCGCACCGGCGATTTCAGCATCAAAAAGGGTCCCGTGTTCGCGCAAATCGTTTTGGCGGATGAGATCAACCGGGCGCCCGCCAAGGTGCAGAGCGCCTTGCTGGAAGCGATGCAGGAAATGCAGGTCACCATCGGCGACGCCAGCCACCGCCTCGAACAGCCGTTCCTCGTGCTGGCGACGCAAAACCCCATTGAGCAGGAAGGGACCTACCCGCTGCCCGAGGCCCAGGTGGACCGCTTCATGCTCAAGCTCAAGATCACCTACCCCAACAAGGAAGACGAGTTGGTCATCCTCGACCGCATGGTCGCCGTCGAACCGCGGACGCTGGTCGAGCCGGTGCTGGGGCCGGAGGATCTGTTCGAGCTGCGCGCCGGCCTGGACCAGATTTACCTCGACGACAAGATCAAGCGCTACATCGTGGACGTGGTCCACGCCACGCGGCGGCCGGCCGAGTACGGGTTGGACATCGGCCCGTACATCCAGTACCCGGCCAGCCCGCGGGCGACGATCTTCCTGGCGCGTGGGGCCAAGGCGCAGGCGTTCCTCGAAGGCCGCGGCTACGTCACGCCGCAGGACGTGAAGACGATCGGCCCCGACGTGCTGCGCCACCGCGTCAGCGTCACCTACGAGGCCGAGGCCGAGGAGGTCACGTCGGAGCAGTTGCTGCAACGCATCTTCGACCACCTCAAGGTGCCGTGAAATGGTGGAGGGCGGAGGCGTCCCATAAGACCTATAAGCCCTATAGGATTTATAGGATGCCTCGATAATTATTCTCCCTTTTCTTTTCTTCTTTGTGCCCTTGGCGTCTTTGTGGTGAAATCTCTTTATGGCCGACACGCAATCCGAACCGCTGCTCGACCCCAAGTTCCTGACCCGGCTGGAACAGCTGGAACTCGTGTCGCGCAAAATCTTCATGGGCCGCATGAAGGGCGAGCGGCGCAGCAAGAAGAAGGGCCAGAGCGTCGAGTTCGCCGACTACAAAAACTACGTCGTCGGCGACGACATCCGCTTCCTCGACTGGAACCTCTACGCCCGTCTCGACCGCCTCTTCCTACGCCTGTTCATGGAGGAAGAAGACCTCCATTTCTACATTCTCATCGACAACAGCCTGTCGATGGACTTCGGAACGCCCACCAAGCTGCACTACGCCAAGCAGGTGGCCGCCGCCTTGGCCTTCATCGGCCTGGTCAACCTCGACCGCGTCGTCATCGAGGCCTTCAACGACCGCCTCACGCAGTCGATGCCGGCCGCGCGCGGCCGCCGCAGCTTCTGGCGTGTGCTCGATTTCCTCGGCAAGCTGGAGCCGGCCGGCCCGAGCGATTTGTCGCAGGCGCTGTGCACCTTCAGCATCAAGTCGAGCGGCAAGGGCATCGTCGTCATCCTCAGCGACTTCATGGACAAGGGCGGCTACGAGGAGGCGCTACGCTACGTCATCGCCCGCCAGATGGACATTTATGCGATCCAGATATTGTCGCAGGAAGAGATCGAGCCGGACGTGACCGGCGACCTGCGGCTGACCGACGTGGAGGACGGCGACACGGCCGAGGTCACGGTCAGCGCCGGGCTGTTGAAGCGCTACAAGCAGAACCTCGCCGCCTACCGGGCGGCGCTGCACGCCTTCTGCACGCGACGCGGCGTGGCGTGCTTGTTCACCAGCAATCAGGTCCCGTTCGACCGGCTGGTGCTGACATACCTGCGCCAGCGCGGGTTGGTTCGTTGAGGAGAGACGCTCATGCCGCGCCGCGCCGCCCCGCTGTTCACGCCGCCGCCCGTCCGCAAGGGCGTCTGGTTCCCGCTGGCGCTCGGCTTCCTGCTGCTGCTGGCCGTGCCCGGCATGGTCTTCCTCGCGCTCAGCCTCCTCGGCAAGGAGAACGCCGTCAACGGCTGGATGCGCGAACACCTCGGCCTCAGCTACCATATCCCCGTTCCGTGGTGGGCAGGCCTCATCCTTCTGTTGACGCCTTTTCTGATCCTGTTGCTCTATTTCCTCAAGATGAAGCGCAAGCCGCTCCAGGTGCCGAGCACCTACCTCTGGAAAAAGAGCATCGAAGACCTGCACGTCAACAGCCTCTTCCAGTGGATGCGCGACAACGTGCTCCTGCTGGTGCAGCTGCTCACCGTCCTCGTCCTCATCTACGCCGTCATGGCCTTCCAGGTCTACGGCGGCCAGGGCACGGGGAAGCATTACATCCTCCTCATCGACAGCTCGGCCAGCATGGGCGTGGCCGACGCGGACGGCGGCGCCACCCGACTCGACGCGGCCAAGAAGGCGGCGCTGCACGAAATCGACGCCCACGGCGACGGCGACGTCGGCATGGTCGTCGAGTTCAACTCCGGCGCCATGATCCGCCAGCCCTACACCATCGACCGCGACAAGCTACGCCGCGCCGTCGAGGACGTTGAGCAAACCAAGCGGACCACGCACATCGAGGAGGCGCTGAACCTCGCCGACAGTCTCGCCAACCCGCTGCGCTCCACCGACGACATGGCCGTCCGGCCGGACAACGCCGACCCGACCAAGGCCCGTACCTACGTCCCGACGGAGGGCGTCGCCGCCGAGGTCCATCTGTTTTCCGACGGCCGTTTCGCCAACGTGGCCGGCTTCGCGGCCGGCAGCCTCGAAATGAACTACCGCCGCGTCGGCAATCCCGACGACTCCGACAACGTCGGCATCGTCACCCTCAACGCCGTCCGCGGCGACAAAGGTTCCAGCGATTTACAAGTGTTCATCCGCGTGCTTAATTTCCGCGGCCAGGAGGTGCAAACGCGGCTCCAGCTCGACGAGATGGACTGGAAAGACGGCGAACTGAGAGTAACGGACTCGCACATTAAGCCGCTGACGATCAAGCCGCTGTCGGTCAGCGCGCTGGACGCCGACAAAAAGGAGACGCCGACGCGGACGCCGGGCGAGGCCGTCGCCGTCTTCGACCTGAGCAACATCGACGACGCCTCCAACCGCGTGCTGCACGCCCGCCTGCTCGACCTCAAGGACGCCTTCCCGCTCGACGACGACGCCTGGCTGGTGGCCGGCGTCGTCCGCAAGGCGCGCGTGCTGATCGTCACTGACGGTGACGAAATCCTGCACGACTTCTTCGACCTGGACGCGACGCAAAAGGTCGCCGTCGTCACCTACATCAAGCCCGCGGACCTCAAGGACCAGGCCAAATACCTGCGGCCGGCCCGCGACGGGGCCTTCGATCTGGTGGTGTTCGACCGCTGCGCCCCGGAGAACGAGGACGCGATGCCGCTGGGCAACACCTGGTTCATCGACGACGTGCCGCCGCCGTGGAAGCGCGCGGACATGCCGGAGTTGAAAGAGGCACAGATCCGCAACCCGACGAGCAAGGACCCGCTGATGAGCCACCTGACGGGGCTGGACGAAATCGCCTTCAGCGACGCCTTCCGCTTCGAGCTGGACCCGGCCAAGAACCCCGGCATCCCGCCGCGCGTGCCGAAGCTGCTGGAAACCGACCGCGAGGGGGCGGTACTGTTCGCGCTGCCGCGGCGGTCGTTCACGGACCTGGTGCAGACGTTCCCGCTGGTCAACGCCAAGGGCGAGTGGACGACGAACTGGAACCTGCGGCTGAGCTTCCCGCTGTTTTTGCGGAACGTACTCTACCAGTTGGGCAACGTCAACGACGCGGCCGCCGAGGGGAGTGTCCAGCCCGGTCAGATCAAGACGCTGCGGCCCGACGCGGCGACGAAGGCCGGCGACCCGGCCGACGTGGGCGTCAAGGAGGTCAAGGTGTGGGACGCGGCCAGGAAGGTCTCGCACACGCTTCAGCCCGGCCCTTCCAAGGACTTTTTGTATAAGGATACGGAAGACATCGGCGTTTACTTGGCGACGTGGGCGGGCGGCCGGCGCGGCTTCGCGGTGAACCTGCTGGACGGCGACGAGAGCGACATCCGGCCGCGCGACGAGGTGAAGATCGGCGAACAGGTGTTAGCGTCAGGGCCGACGCGCGGCCAGCCGCGCGACCTGTGGCCGTGGGCGGCGCTGGCGGCGCTGGTGCTCTTGCTGGTAGAGTGGGCGCTGTATCATTTCCGCGTCTTTGGGTGACGGCAGGATGCGCCTCCCAAGGAGTTTCCCATGAAACGCTTCATTCTGACGGCCATCGCCCTGCTGCCGGTGCTGGCCGCGGGCTGTCTGCCCAACGCGACGTGGCTGCCGGACTCTTCCGGCGTCGTCTACACCGGCGGCCCGCACAAGGATACGCTCTACCTCTACGATCTGGAAAAGAAGGCGCCGCGCGTCCTGGTCGAGAAGGGCGCCGGGCCGGCGTGGCCCGCGGTCAGCCCGGACGGCAAACGCATCGCCGTCGTGCTGAGGCGCCTCGAACCGCCGTGCTTTCTTGAGCTGATCGCCGATGTCCGTTTGGAAATCATCGTGTTCGACCGGGACGGCAAGGAACTCGACCACTCACGGAAGGTCCCGTGGGCCAAAGACCACGACATTTCGGCCGCGCAAGTCTTCTGGGTTCCTGGACGCGATCGCCTCCTGATCAGCAGCGACAACGTAACGGGCGTCTATGATCTGGACACGGGGGCGGTCAAAAAGAGGGTCCAGACCGTGCTGCCGTTCGGAAATAGTCCCATCACGCCCGACAGTAAAGGGTATTTGGCCGTCTGCGGCAGGAGGGATCAGTACATCGCCGTCGTCGGCTGGGACGGGGCAGAAAGGAAGATCAAATCGGAACAACTGGCTGGCACCGAGGACGACGAAGTCAAGATGGCGGCGGGTGGAATGCTGTTCTGTCCCTACATTCATGCGTCGCGCTGGGAAGGGACGCGGGCCGTTGCGGATTGGAAGAATTTCGGTCTCCGGATTGACGTGGACAAGGGCGAGGCGACCGTGGATCGGCTCAAGCCCACCTTCGCCATGGACAAGAAACCGGTCGCGGCGGAATTTCGGCTTGCGGGGGGCGGTATCGTCCGCGCCGCGGAGCTGTCGGTTCGCACCTACAATAGCCCCGACTTGCTCGGCAGCTACCGCGTCGAGGTGCTCAAGGCTGGGTCGGATCTGCCCAAAACGCTGATGGACGGCGCCACACTGTTTACCGTCTTTCCGTCACCCGACGGCAAACATGCGTTGGTCCGATGCACCGCATCTACCGACGCCCTATCTGACGACAAGGCGAAACCCGGACAGGACATGCTGTTCCTGATCGATGCCGCAGGTGGCGTGGCGGACAAAATCGACCTGGCCAAGTAGCGCATTGGCGTGAGGAGAGGAATACGGATGGCGGAAACTCCTGTCCCCTACGGCAGAAAGACCCAACGTCCGCCTGCCCTGAAAGAGATCGATATTCTCTGGATCACGGCCGGCCTGGGCTGCGACGGCGACACCATCGCGATGACGGCCGCCACCCAGCCGAGCATCGAGGAACTGCTCCTCGGCGCCCTGCCGGGACTGCCCAAGGTGCGTCTTCATAACCCCGTATTGGCGTATGAAAACGGCGACGACTTTCTAAGGCTTTTTCATCAGGCGGCCGAGGGCAGGCTCGACCCCTTCCTTCTCGTCGTGGAGGGGTCGATCCCCGACGAGACGAATAAAACCGAGGGCTATTGGGCGGCGATGGGCACGGATAAGGCGACCGGCCAGCCCATCCCCACCTGCCAATGGATCGACCGGCTGGCGCCCAGGGCGTGGGCCGTGGCCGCGGCCGGCACCTGCGCCGCCTACGGCGGCATCCACGCAATGCAGGGCAACGCGACCGGCTGCATGGGCCTGCCGGACTACCTCGGCCATGACTGGAAATCGAAGGCCGGCATTCCGATCGTCTGTGTGCCCGGCTGTCCGGTGCAGCCGGACAACTTCATGGAAACGCTGCTCTACCTGCTCTACCAGGCGGAGGGGCGGCCCCAATGATCCCGCTCGACGAACAACTGCGGCCGACCTGGCTGTTCGGCGCGACGCTCCACGAGGGCTGCGACCGGGCCGGCTACTACGAGCAGGGCGATTTCGCCAAGGAATACGGCTCGCCTAAGTGTATCGTCAAACTCGGCTGTTGGGGTCCGGTGGTGCAGTGCAACGTCGGCAAGCGCGGCTGGATGGCCGGCATCGGCGGCTGTCCCAACGTCGGCGGCGTCTGCATCGGCTGCACCATGCCCGGCTTCCCCGACAAGTTCATGCCCTTCATGGACGAACCGCCGGGGGCGAAACTGTCTTCGGCGGCCATCGCCGTCTACGGCCGGACCATTCGCGCGCTGCGTCAGTTCACCCAGGCGTCCCTCAATAAGGAGCCGCATCGGCGGGGCCGGCCGCCGGCCTGACGGCCGTGCGCAAACGGCCCCAGCGCTTGAATACGATCTTCTCTTCCCGTACTCTAATTGCTCACCCGGACGCCCCCATCATGTCGGTCGAGGCGTCGCACCCCACGGAGGGGCGCGGCGCGCCGACCCGCGTTCCGCTCAGGAAAGGCCAGGAATCGGATGCGGAAGAAAAAAGGACGACGCAAAGTGGGCCGGAAGAAACGCCGAATGCGCGCCAAGATCCGCCACCGCAAGTAGGCGTCGGCCGCATCCCGGCCCCGCCGTCTCCATCGTGTGGGGAGGGCGCATGGACCCGACGACCATTCTGGTAATCGTCATAATCGCGACCGCGGTTGCCGGCGGCGCCTACCTTTTCGTGCGCCTTAAGGGGCGCGGGCGCGCTCGGGACGGGACGGTCTACCACTTCCGCTGTCCCGGCTGCGGCCGCAGGCTGCGCTACCAGTCCAGTCAAGTGGGACGCAAGGGAAAGTGCTCCCACTGCGGCAAGGAAATCACCTTCCCTACCGTCGCCCAGTCCATCGATTGAGGTCGAGCGCTCCGTTCGGCCTCGGGGCGAATTGTCCAGAACGAACGGCGGTAGTGACAATGCTGGAAGGCGACGGAGCGCCCCTCGACGTCGACCAGCACGCGCTTCTTGCGCTTCCAGGGGGGGAGCCATTCTCCGGAGGGGTATTCGCAGACAATATCGTCCCCATGAATGCGCCCCTCGTCCGACGTTTTCTTGTGTTGAGCGAAACAACGTCCCCGGCTCGGACACGGGCCCCGGCTGAGAAGTACGAAGGCCCAAACGCCGCAGGCCGGCTGACGTACAATCCCTTCCAATCGCGGCCGCGGAAGGATTTTAGGCGTTCGACGCGAATCGCACAAGGATGCGTCTTCATGCAACAGGGGTCGGTGGTTTTCGCTAGAATGGGCGGGGCGGCCTCCATCAGGGCCGCCGGGGGAGGGATGCTATGCCGGTATTGCACGTCGAAGCGGTGCCTGCCGACCTTTACGAACGCATCAAACGTCGGGCAGCCGCGCGAAACCAGGAGTTCACGACGGAAGTGCTCCGTCTCTTGGAGCAAGCGTTGGCGAACGAAGAGGAAGCCCGGGCGGCGCACGCCGCGGCGCTTACCGACCTGCGACAACGGCGCTGGACGCCTCCGCCCGGCTCACCGGAGAGCGTCGCTTTGTTGCGCGAGGACCGTGACCGATGACCACCGCCCGGCGTATGGATTGCGTCGTTGACGCCAGCGTCGGCATCAAACTCTGCATTGCCGAACCGCTGTCCACCCAGGCCGATGCCCTGTTCGCCCTCGCCGCCGTCTCGCCGCCAGTCGAGTTGCACGTCTCCGACCTCTTCTACGTCGAATGCGCCAATATCTTATGGAAGCACGTCCAGCGATCAGGACATCCGCGCGACAAGGCGGAGCGCGACATCTTGCAACTCCGCACGTTGCGCCTGCATAGCACCGCGACGGCGGACCTTGCAGCGAACGCGCTGCAAATCGCGCTCGCCCACGCCATTTCGGCCTACGACGCCTGCTATGTGTCGCTCGCCCATCGCCTTGGCCTGCCGTTCGTCACGGCGGACGATGCGCTTGTTCGCAAACTGGCCGGCGCGCCCTACACCGTCCAACGGCTCGCCGATCTATCCCTGCCGCCCACACCATAGGCCGAACCGCTCAGATGAACAGCCTTCCTTCACGCGGATAGCGGGGATGGCGCGCGACATGTCGATGGTCCGCCGCGTCCCACGCCTGCGCCCCGCCGACCGCCGCGATCACCGCGTCCAGCGCGTCGCCGCCGCCGTTGAGCATCATCACCCGCCGATGACGGTCTTCTATGGCGACATATTCCGCCAACCCCGCAAGGATCGCGCGACGACTGCGCAGGCGCTTCCGCGTCAGCGGGCCGCCCTCCGCCTGCTTGTAATTCTGATGCGGTAGGCCCAGGCGCTTCAGCGTCGAGGCCGGGCACGCTTCCACCAGCACCCGGCGGGCGGTCCGCAGCCGGCGGTAGTGGAAGGGCAGGATGGCGGTGTCCCGCGTCCGGTGCAACGGCCCGAGCACGTCGCGCATCCCGTAAAAAGTCTGATAGATGATCCGATAATGGTAACAATCGAAGGGCGTCTTGGCCTCATGGTCGGTGAGGCGGCGGATGTGCATCGGGCCGCCCAGCGCCTGCGCCCGGCGAACGCACTCGGCGCCGGCCTCGTAGGCGTCTTCGCCGAAGCCGCGCAGAAACGCCAGCTGGTCTAACCACCGCGCCCCCGTCCGCATCACCTCCACCGGCAGGCCGAACGGGAAGTCCAACGCCCATAACGCCGCGTCTGACCCCGCGATCAGGCCGGCGAGGTGGGCCAACGCCGGCCCGCGTTCGGCCGTGCCGCACAGCGCCTCCAGCCGCGACAGGGCCGTCAGCCGGTACGACGGCGCCTTGCTCCTTCCGCCGGCCGGCTCGATCCGCGCGATCCAGGTGTTCCGGCCCGCCAGCTTCGCCCCGCTGAAATCGACTCCGTGAATCGCGCGAAACATGCCTCCTCCCCTCCTCGATACAAACCATGCCGTCCCTACGAAGGAGTTGCAGCGGCCAAGCCGGGTGGATAGACTATTTTTATGCCAGCCATTAACAACCTTGACTTTCTGCGTCCGGGTGCCTTCCTGGCCGTGTGGGCGGTGCTTTGGATCGCGGCGGCCCTCTTTGCCGCGTCCCTTCGGCGCCGGCTCCTTCAACACGACGCGCCGCTCGACGCGGCGGCCGATCTCGACGCCTACGACTTGGCCTACCTGGCCGGAAGGATCGAGCGCGTCCGGGATGCGGCGCTGGTCAAAATGATTGCCGGGGGACATCTTCGCCTTCAGTGGGAGTGTCCGCGCCTTCGGGACGATCACAAGCAAAATGCCGCAAGGGAGCCGTGGGGCGAACGCGGAGTCTCCCCTCGCCTTGAGCCGCAAGGAGTGCGGGCGACCCGTAAGGCCCAGCCAGGCACTCCCGCCCGCCACGAGCCAAATGGCGGGAACGCCTTTAACGCCGCCGCCTCCAAGGTGGTCAAATCATTTTCTGGACTCCATCTGCAACTGGTCGTGGATAGGCCATTGCCGCCGGACGCGCGTCCGGTGGAGTCGAAACTTTACGCGACCCTGGAGGGCCGTCCGACGCCCTGGATACAAGCCTGTCATGTAACCTTGCAGACCCTGGAGAAGGGCTTCAAGGACCACTTACGCCGACAAGACCTTCTCGTTAACCCGGTCCCTGTCACCCGCCAGGCGCCGCCCCTGCTGCTCTTCCTGCTGAATGTGACCTGGTGCATTCTTGCGATCATCTACTTTGCCACGAACGGGCCTTCTGGAAACACGGACCCGACGGGGAAGACGCAGCTGCTTATCGTCGTTTCGGCGCTGTGCCTCTGCTCGTGCTTTGTTGTGCCCGCCATTCTGGGACCAGTTCGCCATTTGAACCGGCGCGGCGAACACGTCCTGGCTCGGGCCTCACGTACTTTGGTGAGGGCACCCGTCCCCAGGTCGGCCATGGCGCCGGCCGAACTGGTCAGCGCCGTCGCGCTTGTCGGTGTTAGGCGCTTGCCCCCGGTATCGCCCTGGACCGACTTGACGGCGATACTGTACCCGCCGGAACCGCCAAG
>Ga0182024_10008115_pt1 | contig 22335 bp, 21 predicted proteins | sample P32metaG_FD_120480 | JGI IMG/M metagenome (GOLD analysis project Ga0182024, IMG submission 120480) | Permafrost microbial communities from Stordalen Mire, Sweden - P3-2 metaG (Illumina Assembly) | ecosystem: Environmental > Terrestrial > Soil > Wetlands > Permafrost | place: Sweden: Stordalen... | reverse complement strand
GACCATGTGCCGCACGCGCTGCGCGGCATCATCGTCGCCGGATTCCTCGCGGCTTTCATGTCCACGATCGCGACGCAATTGAACTGGGGCACTTCGTATGTCGTCGAGGATTTCTACCGCCGCTTTCTGGTGCGCCATGCGTCGGAACGCCACTACGTGCGCGCGTCGCAGGTGGTTACCGTGCTGCTCGTGATCGCCAGTGGCTATGTGTCCGCCCAATTGGCTTCGATACGTTCAGGGTGGCAAGCGGTGCTGGAAGTTGGCGCGGGAACCGGCAGCGTTTATCTGCTGCGCTGGTATTGGTGGCGCATCAACGCATGGAGCGAAATTTCTTCGATGATCACCGCGCTATTTTTGACTTTGGCTTTGAATTCGGAAGGATTGTGGAATGCGCTGATTGGACGGCCGACGTTTTACACCGGCTCGGCGACGGTGCTGTTTGCGAAAAACGTGCTGACCACGACGCTGGTGACGACAACCGTCTGGATTTTGGTCACCGTGCTCACCGCGCCGGAACCCAACAGCATCCTGCTCTCGTTCTATCGCAAAGTTCGCCCGGACGTCACGGGCTGGAAGACGATCGCCGCGCTCGCGCCGGAAATTCCCGCGACGCACGATCTGGGCCGCAACCTGTGGTGCTGGATTCTGGGCACGGTGATGGTGTACAGCGCGCTTTTCGGCGTCGGTAAATTGCTGATGCAAAAATGGAGTCTGGGAATTTGCCTGACGACGCTGGCGGCGGTGTGCGCGTGGCAAATGTCACGGGAACTTGGCCGGGGCCACGACTCACCTGAAAGAGTGATGTGAATTCCAAGCTACGCGACGTGGGCAAAGGATGCCTTTTTCGACAAACGTGCGCGTCAGCGGAATCTGCGAATCACCAGAGTGTGGCGGCCGGAGCGGCCAACACACTGCGGGCGCGTCTAACTACGGTGAGATCTTTACTTCACAAGGGGCGCGCACTGTTCAGTTTGCATTGAAATATCGCTTCTGATTTCCAGCGAAGAGTTTACGGCCAGGGGCCCCCCACCCCAACGGGGTCGTCGCCTAACGGCGGCGGCTCCGTTTTTTTTCGCCTTACTCGGAACGGATTCCGTCGAGGCGAAAGTACTCGATCGCTTTGACCCCGGATATGGCGCGGACTTAGAAATTCACTCGCAGCGGCAATCCCTCGATTGCTACATCACCATTCCTCTGGAGTCACAAACGAACGCTCTTACTTGAGTTTTTACGTTTCCGTTCTGGTTACAGCCGCTGCTCCTTTCAGCTTTCAGTCCTACAGAGATAGCACTCGCCTCGTCCAGCCGAATAGACATCGTGCCAACACTCCGACAGATTTGCGCTTAGACTCACATCGCCAAGACGCCTGTGAATTGACGCAACCCCTTTTCTTCCATTCACTTCGGCGCCGTTTTCGTCACGAAGAGACTCTGGCATCGCCGTTGCTCCTCTCTCGGTTGCGTACTGCTTAAACAAATGGCGAGGAGATACGGAATCATGGGTATGTTTCGTACACGCGGTATCGAAAAAGATTCAGATCACCCGCTCGTAATCGCCGCCAAGCGCGGAGATACGCACGCGTTCGAAAAACTGGTGTTGCGCCATCGGCAGAAAGTCTTCGCGGTTGCGCTAAGGATAATGAAAAACCGGGAAGATGCCGAAGATGTGTTGCAGGAGGCTTTTCAAAAGGCTTTCCTCCATATCGGCCGCTTTCAACAAGAGTCGCAGTTCTCCACGTGGCTGACCCGCATCGCCTTGAATGAAGCCTATATGATGCTGCGCCGCAGGCGGAGAGTTCCCGAAGTTCTTCCTGTGGCCTCTGACGACGGTGTGAACTCTGTCCCGGAGGCGTTCGTTGACCAAAGCCCCAATCCAGAAGAATCCTGCTGGCGCCAGGAGCGCAAAGAACTCTTAACCGTGGCGATCAATCGGTTAGGTCCAACGATTCGAAAAACGATCTTGCTTCGGATGGTCGAGGAGCGCTCTGTCGAAGAAACGGCTCAAATGCTGGACACTTCCGTTTCCGCCGTGAAATCACGCGTTTGTCGAGGTCGCCGGGAGCTAAGTGGAACTGTAAATCGTGCGCTCTTATACGCGTCGCCGGCCTAGGTGCGCACCAACGCAGTGGGAATGGGAGTCAACGTGTTTTGCGATATAGAGGGCAGCTCAGCAGTCGAAGCTCCGCCGCGAAAGTGAACTAGATATTTGCAGATCTCATTTCAGAGGAAAGGATAAAGCAAATGGAATACACAGTAATCTCCGGCACGGAAATGAATGTTTCGCGAATTGCGCAAGGCACTTGGGCTATCGGTGGTTGGATGTGGGGAGGCACAGACGAAAGAGAATCGATTCGCACGATTCACGCCGCCCTCGACAAAGGAATCAATCTGATCGACACGGCGCCGGTTTACGGCTTCGGGGTTTCCGAAGAAATTGTCGGAAAGGCGATTGAGGAGAGAGGACATCGGGAAAAGGTGTTCATCGCGACCAAAGTTGGACTCGAGTGGCACAACGGCTCGGTTACGCGAAATTCGTCGTCCGCTCGCATCCACAAGGAGATCCAAGATTCACTCCGTCGCCTTCGCACGGACTACATAGACATCTATCAAGTCCATTGGCCGGATTTGGCCGTCCCGATCGAAGAAACCGCCATGACGATGCACGCCCTCTTTAAGGAAGGTCTGATCCGTGCGATTGGTGTGAGCAATTATTCACCGGAGCAGATTAATCAGTTCATGACCGTCTCTGAGTTGCACACCGTCCAGCCGCTTTACAACCTCTTTGAGCGGCAAATTGATCATGACGTGCTGCCTTACGTGCGCGAAAGGAATCTGAGCGCTTTCGCTTACGGGCCTCTCTGCCGCGGGCTCTTGACCGGCACGATGCGGCCGGACACGAAGTTCACCGGCGACGATCTCCGCCTGTCCGATCCGAAATTCCAGCCGCCGCGCTTCGCGCAATATCTGAATGCGGTTCAGCAACTGGATGCTCTGGCGCAAAAAAGATACGGAAAACACGTGATGGATCTTGCCGTGCGTTGGGTGCTGGACCAGCCTGGAATCGCCGCCGCGTTGTGGGGCGCGCGCCATCCTGAGGAACTGGAAGCTGTGGCGGGCGCCCTCGACTGGAAGCTCGACGCGGATGCGCTCGCGGCGATCGATCAGATTCTGCGGCAGACGATCCCCGAGCCAGTCGGTCCCGAATTCATGGCGCCGCCGGCGAGAAAGACCGTCGCCGCCTAGGATATGTGGCGCAGGCAATCGAATTGAATTTTCACAAAACGGAAGCTGAAGGTGAACAACAAGCTGAGGGGGAAGGCCACTTGTGAAGATTCTAGAAGATGGAAGAGCAAAGCGATGAGCAAGATGAAACAACTGGGCTGCGCATTGGTATTGATTGGAATCACCGCCATGATGGTGCGTTCGCAGGATACGGGAGGCGAATATGTGACGCCGTCGGAAGCCGTTCCGAGGGGCAAAGCTCCCAGGATGCAGGTTCAATTCCTGACCACGGAAGAACCGACGAAACAATATGCCGTCATCTTCTACCAGGGAGACGAGGCTTTTTCCGGACTGCTGGAGTTTGCTGAGAAGTATCACGTTACGAGTGCGCATTTCACCGCTATCGGAGCGCTAAATGGAGCAACGTTGGGATGGTTCGATCCCCAGCGCAAAATGTACAAGAAGATTCCCATCGCTGGTCAGCACGAACTGATCGGGATGAGCGGCGATATCGCGCTCTATCAAGGAAAGCCCGTAGTCCATACTCACGCGGTAGTGGGGGGCCAGACGGAACAACGCGTGCAGGCCATGTTCTCGAGGCATACGCATCACCGATGGTGGAAGTAATGGTTACCGTCGATCCGGTAACGATGCAGAAGCGTTTTGATCCGGCAACCGATCTCACGCTGATCGATCCAGCTTTGCAACGGTAGCTTCGTGGCTCTTTTCTAGTTTTCTGTATGAATAAGATGGTCAGAGGAGGAGATATCATGCGGTGGAAACAGATAGAGGATGAACCGAAAACTTTTGTCCTAGTCTTTGAGATCGGCGACGAAATCGCAAGCGGGCTGCAACAGTTCGCGAGGAGGCAGGGTTTAGCGGGAAGCAGCTTCAAAGCCATCGGCGCTCTTTCATACGCGAAACTGGGTTGGTTGAACTGGGAGACGAAAAAGTATGATCCAGCCTGCGTTCTCGACGAACAGGTGGAACTGCTTTCGCTCATTGGCGACATCGCCCTCAGGGACGGAGAGCCCGAGGTGCATGCGCACGTGGCAGTAGGACGCTCTGATGGTACCGCCCACGGTGGACACCTCCTTGAGGCCCGCGTGCGTCCGACATGCGAATTGATTTTGACCGAGAGTCCGATTCATCTTCAGAAGAAACTCGATGCTCGTTCGGGAATAGCGTTGATCCAAGTCTAATGGATGGCGCGGAGCGCATTGCGCCGCAACCCCAAAGCAAATAAAAAAGGATGAGGTGGAACAGCTATGGATGAAGTGCTTTTGATTTGTAGATTTGTGGCACGTGCAGGAGCGGAAGACCAACTGAGAGCGCTGCTGCAGGGTATGTTAGCCCCTACGCACGCCGAACCGGGATGCAGGCTGTATGATCTTTATGAGACAGACACGAAGGGCCGATTCTTTTTCTCCGAAAGATGGGAAAGTCAAGCTGCGCTCGATCTACATATGGCCACGCCACACTTCAAGCGCTTGAAGCAAATCGGTGGAGAGCTGGTAAGTGAACCCTTCGAGATCAATAAGGTAAAAAGGATCCTGACCGGCGCCGCCGCAGCGTGACGCTCGCAGGTCTTAAAAGCTAACACTGCCGACCCTAAACGCGAGCTCGGTCCACTGCGGGAAGCAAAATGAAAAAGGAAAGACGACTTTTCGAAAAGATTTGGATTTGCCTAGGCCTCGTAGCCACCTTCGGAATCGTCTGTCGCGCGCAGGTACAGGGCCGTGGCCCGAAATTCGTAGTCGATCCCACGTGGCCAAAGCCGTTGCCTGAAAACTGGGTAATCGGACAAGTGAGCGGTGTATGTGTGGACGCACAGGATAACGTTTTCATCGTTAATCGGAATGACATGACGGACAAGGAAGCGGAAATTGCGCAGCAAGCGCCACCGTACATCGAATTCGATCCCGACGGCAATGTAGTGAATACCTTCGGCGACTGGAAAGTCGTTCCGAATATTACCCACGGGTGCATCATCGACTATGAGAACAATTTTTGGACAGCCGGCAATGGCGATGGAATTATTCAAAAATACGGTCACGACGGAAAACTACTCATGCAGATCGGCAAGAGAGGCGTTGTCGATACTTCCGATGGCACTCTCAAGGGTCGGGCGCTGAATTCGAGTCATACGCAGTTTTACATGCCATCCGATATAGCGGTGGATCCCGAAAATGGCGATGTCTACGTAGCTGACGGTTACGGCAATAGCCGCATAGCTGTTTTCGACCGATCCGGGAAATTTCGTCGCCAGTGGGGGCACCAGGGGACAAAGGAAGAGGCAGATGCGGGTGTGGGTGGCGCATTCATGCAGGTTGTGCATTGCGTGGTCATCGGCAACGACAACCTGGTCTATGTCTGTGACCGGCAGAGCGACCGGATCCAAATCTTCGATAAAATGGGAAACTTCAAAAACAACATTTGGATCAGGAGAGAAAATAGCCTTCCAGATAATTGGGGCACCACATGGTGGATCGGCTTTTCTCCCGACCGGCAGCAACAATACATGTACGTGGACGACGGCGGAGACGAGCAGGTCAAGATTCTCGACCATGCCAGCGGAGAAGTTCTCTCGAGCTTCGGGCGTCCTGGTCACCAGGTCGGTGCATTTACCCATGGCCACACTTTGGCGGTTGATTCCAAAGGCGATGTTTATGTGGCCGAGACAGACTGGGGCAGGAGAGTCCAAAAATTCAAGCCGGTGAATTGATGGTAGCTCGCGCGCAGGATTCTGACCGGCGCCTCCGCAGCATGACACTCGCGAGGGTCCGAAAGCTGAATCCAAGACGGAATACGGAAAGGAAGATGACGCTATGCCGTTGATCAAAATTGATGCTCTTGAAGGAAGAAGCCCATCCGAAGTGACGGCCCTCCTCGACGCGGTCCACCGGGCCGTTGTGAAGGCGTTTCATGTCCCAGTCCGAGACCGTTATCAGGTCTATCAAGCCCATCCCAAAGGGTTCTTGATCATCCAAGACACCGGTCTAAACATCCCTCGGACCGACAAAGCTCTGATCATTACGGTTATAAGCAAGAAGCGCGACGGAATTCTGAAGCGCAGATTCTACAAGGAATTAACGGAGCAGTTGGCGAGCTCAGTTTCGATCGCTCCCAGCGACGTTATGGTCGCAGTCGTCGAGAATTCAGCGGCGGACTGGAGCTTTGGAAACGGCGAACCGCAGTTTTTAACCGGCGAGCTAGCATAAGGAGCTAGCCAAACAGAAATCAGGAAAAACGAAAGGGTGAATATTTACCCTGGACAATCTTTCCCGTGATCCGGTCCGTGGGCCGCGAAGGAGGCACATGCCCATTCCTCTTCGAAACTTCGGTAAAACAGGCGTCCAAATCTCCGCACTCGGTCTGGGCGGCCACCATCTTGGCGGCGCTAAGGACGAGAAAACTGCAATCGAGATCGTTCACCGTGCCGTTGATGGCGGCATCACCTTTTACGACAATTCCTGGGAATACTATCGCGGCAAGACCGAGTCCTGGCTCGGCTTGGGCCTCAAAGGCCGTCGCGACAAAGTTTTCTTGATGACCAAGGTCTGCACCCACGGTCGCGACGCCTCGCTCGCCACGCAGATGCTCGAACAATCGCTGCGCCGCTTGCAGACCGACCACCTAGACCTCTGGCAGATTCACGGCGTAGTTTTTCAGAATGATCCCGAGCTATTCATTCGTCCTGGCGGTGCGGCCGAAGCCCTGCTAAAAGCCAAGGAACAGGGCAAAGTTCGCTTCGTCGGCTTCACCGGCCATAAAGACCCCGACGTGCATCTTGCCATGCTCAACACCGGGTTCCCCTTCGATTCCGTGCAGATGCCGCTGAACCCCTTTGATGCCACGTACTTCATGAGCTTCGAGCAGAAGGTCCTGCCCGTTCTCAACCAGCGAGGCATCGCGCCCTTGGGAATGAAGCCTATCAGCGGACATGGGGATCCCGTGCAAATGGGCGTGCTCAGTGCCAGCGAAGCACTGCGTTACGCCATGAGCCTTCCCGTGGCGTGCACCATCTCCGGGGCCGAAGAGTTGCATATCATCGAGCAGAATCTGGAAATCGCGCAAAACTTTGTGCCGATGACCGCTTCCGAAATGCAGACGCTGCGCGACCGTTGCCGCCCATATGCCAAAGATGGGCGCTTCGAGTTGTATAAGGCTTCCCTGAAATTCGATAACCCCGAAGCTCGGTTAGTCCATGACTTTCCTCTCGACACGGCTCAGGTCGAGGTCAAAGACATGGTCAACGAAGCGAAAGACACGGGCCACGCGTGGCCTCAGGTTTAGGGCGACGCACCGTAATGCACGAAAATCCCAAAGCCGGCCCTGATGTAAGCCGCAGAGGCTTCCTGAAAGGTGCCGCCATCGCAGGAGTTTCCGCCGTGATTCCATCTGACAAGATCCCCACCGCAGTCCAAAACAAAGACGAACCTGCCCTCGGCAACTTCCAGTCGACCAAGCGTCCTTTGGGCAAGACCGGCCTGCAATGTTCGATCCTGGGCATGGGCGGTTTCCATCTCGCCACCGTTGGAGATCAGACTGCGATCAATAATATGGTTGCCAAAGCCTTGGACCATGGCATCAACATCTTCGACAACGCCTGGGAATATCTCGATGGGTTGAGCGAAGAGCGGCTGGGCGTCGCTCTCAAAGGAAGGCGAGACAGCGTCATCGTTATGAGCAGCGTCTGCACGCATGGACGCAAACAGGATGTCGCCATGCGCATGCTGGAAGAATTCTTGGTGCGCCTTCAGACCGACCATCTCGACGTCTGGCAGATTCACGAGGTGATCTACCACAACGATCCAGAATTGATTTACGCGCCCGATGGCGTTCTCGAAGCGTTTACCAAGGCCAAACAGCAGGGCAAGGTGCGCTTCGTCGGCTTCGACGGACACAAGTTCCCGGCGATTCATCTGGAGATGCTCAACCGTGGCTACGCGTTCGATACAATCCAGATGCCTCTCAATCCACTGGACCCAAACTTCCGTAGCTTTGAGAGCAACGTTCTGCCCGTCGCCAATCAGCGCGGAATCGCGGTCCTGGGAATGAAGAGCATGGGCGGTTCTGGCGAACTCATCTCCAAAGGCGCCTTCACGCCCACCGAAGCCCTCTCCTACGCAATGAGCCTTCCCGTGGCCAGCACCATCAGCGGCATGGATTCCATGGAAGTCCTCGACCAGAATCTGACGATCCTGCGCGATTTCAAGCCGCTATCCGCCGACCAGATGCAGCAGCTGCGCGATCACGGCAAACAATTCGACGATGGCCGCTACGAACTATATAAAAGCACAATGAAGTACGACCGGGATCTGGGCCGCAGCCTGCACGGCTATCCCTCGTCTGCGGAACTTCCCGTTTGAGTCATCCAGGGCTCGATTTCGTACGTGATGGATCCCACGCGGAATATACCGTACCGCTATTCGTCATCGCTGCGAAATTGGAAAGTTAAAGCCTTACGGTTTGGCCGGATTGCAGATATATCAGGAGGACGAAGAAGATGGCCCCGGTGACGCTGCAGCAGGTGGAGCAGGTCGCCTATTTTCTCCACCATCATGCTCGCGTTGCTTCATCGCCTTTTCCAATTCTTTCTGGTGATCGTTTAGGAGAGCATGAATCTCCTGGTGCGTTTCGTCGCTGATCGCGTGAATCTGAGGGCCAAGCTCCTGCCGCGAAGCTGTTGGATTCTTATCCAGCAGCGTCTGAATCTTGACATGGTGCTCCTCAAGCAGAGGCCGAACCTGCTTCTGCTGCTCCGGAGTCAACTCTAGATCTTTCGTAAGGCGAGCGAGTTCCTGGTCGATCGATTGCGGCGTATGAATATGCTGAAGCTGCTCGCGCGCTGAGGGCTGCTGTTCCCCATTGTCCTGAGCTACGGCAAGACCGGCCATTCCGAGCATAAGGATAACTCCGTATGCAAGCGTCCAAGCTCGATTTCGCATGATCAGCAGCCTCCTTGAGGATCCTCGACGCAATCCTAGTCGAGACCCCTCATCTGAATAGACGAGCAATTCCACAACAAGGTTGCGTTAGAACCAACCCAATCAAATGTAATTGGAATGGACCTCTTCACGACCGCGGTCTAGAGTTCTCGCGCGAGCTTGCAGAGCATTCGACGCTGACTGCCTGTAGCCGGCAGTTCCTTCCTCCCTTCCTTTTGGAGGCAAACCGTCACGCAAGCGAAACGGGCGGGGGTATCCCTTTAGAGAAGGGCGCGCGGCATCACCTCAATTGGCTCGTGAGTTTACCGCAGCATTCTGGGCGTACGGGCAATGCAGAGCGATCCCATCCTCCGCCGAGAGCCTGGACCAGCGAGACTGCGTCCACCATTCGCCGGCCAAGAATATTAACGGCGGTGACTTCGTCCGAGAGAGCGGCGGTCTCCGCGGTTGTCACTTCCAGGTAGCTGGTGACGCCGCCCGTGTAGCGTGTGTTCGCGAGCTCGAGATACCTCTGGGCGGCGACGACGGCTTTGTCCTGAACCTGGGCTTCATGCTCGAGGATGCGCAAGGCGGCTACGTTGTCTTCAACCTGTTGAAAACTGGTCAGCACTGTTTCGCGATAGTTGGCGACAGTCTGATCGTACGCAGCGATGGCCTCATCGGAGGCAGCCCGGCGTCTTCCCGCGTCGACGATTGTTTCCGTCGCAGACAGCCCAATGGACCACAAACCGCTCGGCCCCTGTAGCAAGGTCGTGATGACGGTGCTTTCAAATCCGCCGGTGGCTCCCAAATTGACGAGCGGGTAGTAGGCCGATTTCGCCACGCCGATCTGCGCATTCGCGGCTGCGACTCTCCTCTCTGCGGCTGCAATATCCGGGCGCCTTTCCAACAGTTCCGAAGGCACACTGACAGGAATGGGCGGAGGCGGTGCGACGAGCGGCAGCGGAGGCAGACTGAACTCCGCCGGAGGTTTTCCGATGAGGATCGCAACCGCGTGTTCGTACTGCGCGCGGGCGACTTCAACATCGATTGCCTCGGCGCGGGTTGTCTCCAGCTGAGTGCTGGCTTGTTGGACTTCCACTTCGGATGCAATGCCTCCTGCATAACGGCTCTCGATCAAGTCCAGGGCTTGTTGATACTGCGTTACGGTGGAATTGAGGAGCTGTTCCTCGGCGTCCAGGCTGCGGGCCAGAAAGTAGTCAATCGCCAGATCCGCATGCATGCTCAGATTGACTGTAGCTAAGTCGGCCGCACTGGCTTGCGCTTGTTCTCGATAAGACTCCACGGTTTTGCGAACCCGCCCCCAGACGTCGGCCTCGTAGGAAACGTTGAACGGCAGCGCAAAATCGTTGTAGGTGATGCCAAGAAACTGCGAACCCGGGGGCGGGGCGTTGCTGGACACTCGCGTTCGAGTGGCCGATGGGCCGGCCGTCACGGTGGGAAAGTAATCGGCCCGATAGTAGCGGAGCAGCGCGCGAGCCTGGGTGTATTGGGCTGCGGCGGCCTTCAGGTTTTGGTTGGACACGTCAACCTGCTGCTCGAGGATATTCAATTGGGGATCCTGAAATATCTCCCACCAATTGCCGCCGAGATTCTGATCGTTGGGTTGCGCCGGTTTCCAGTCCCCAACCTCTTTATACGCAGGAGGAGTGTCCACTGTTGGGGTGTGGTACTTAGGTCCGACCGTGCATCCACTCAACTGGAGCAGCGCTAGCGCGCAAAGAACTCCCGGCAAAATTGCTTGCAAGGGTTTTTCGACCCGATTCATTACTAGAGACTTTCTCACTTGGGATCTCCCGGCAACGTGGCTTGAACGATTTGGACGTCCTGCCCTTGAACGATTGAGTCGGGAGGGTTGACGATGACTTGATCGTCCGCCTTGAGGCCAGAGACGATTTCTATCTGATTGCCGAAATCATGGCCGGGGGTCACGGGTGCGAGCACGACTTTCCCGTCTCTCACGATGCCTACGCGTAATCCTTCTGTGCGGAACAACAGCGTATCAACCGGAATCAAGAAGGTAGAGCCCTGCGTCGGAACCGCTAGGTGCACCTCTGCATAAGAACCCGTGAGCAGCGTTCCGGAGGGATTGTCCACGTCAACCTCGATAAGCAAGGTCCGCGTTGTCACATTAATCGAATCGGCTGTGCGCACCACCTTTCCTTGAAACTCACGCCCCGGAAACTCGGCAAGATTGAGGATTCCTGCCATGCCGACTTTGATCCCCTGTGAGTATTCCTCGGGGACGTTTACATAGACACGCAGTGTTCCGGGCTGCGCCATGTGAAAGAGATCGGTCTTTACATTGCTGTTGCTGCCGGAATTGATTAGGTCGCCGATGTCGGTGTTGCGCGCGGTGATCACACCATCGAATGGTGCGTAGATCTTTTCAAAGGATACCAATGCAGTGTATTGCTCGACGGCTGCCTGGTCTGCTTCGACAATGGCTCTGTTCGCGTTATAAGTACCCACCGCGTTGTCCACGTCCTGTTGGGACACCGCATGGGCTTTCAAGAGTCCCTGATACCGGGTTTTGGTGATGGAGGCGAGATCGAGGTTTGCCTGTGCGGTTAGCAGGTTGCTGCGTGCCTGCTGCAGTTGCTGGTCCACTTCGGGAGTTTCGATTACCGCAAGTAACTGCCCCTTCTTGACATGCGCGCCGATATCGAAATACCACTTCTTGAGATATCCGTTTGTTCGCGAATAGATCGGCGAAGTGATATAGGGCTGCACGTTTCCCGGAAGAATGATGTTCTGGGCGGGGGTGGTTTGTTTTGGCGACACAACCGACACTGCCGTCAGGGCGACTTGGGCGGTCTCCGCGCGCAAGGATTTATTAGCCTTGACTCGTGACCAGATTCCGGAGACCAGGAGAACGACGGCCACAATCAGCGCGATTGCCAAAAACAGCCATCGCCGGTGCCGAACCCTTCCTATCCCCGCGTTATTTATGGGGGCTGAATCTCTGCTGCTCTGTGTTCCGTATTCAATGTGAGATGACATAAGTGCGATTCCACATAAATTGGCGCCTATTGCTTCCTTTCAGTTGCGGCCGGCTGCAGGCGCGCGCCACTCTGCAGTAAACTGAAAAATGCCGGCACAAAGAACAGCGTCGAAACCGTCGCGAAGAGCAGTCCACCGATAACCGCCCGGCCGAGGGGAGCGTTTTGTTCACCACCGTCTCCCAATCCGAGCGCCATTGGGATCATGCCGATGATCATGGCAAGCGCGGTCATGATCACGGGACGAAAACGCGTGAATCCCGCTTCCACCGCGGCTGCAACCGAATCTTTTCCTTCCATCATTTTTTCCGTGGCAAAGCTCACCACCAAAATGCTGTTGGAGGTTGCAACGCCCATGCACATGATCGTTCCCATGAGGGCGGGGACGCTCAAGTTCGTGTGCGTTATGAACAAGAACCAGGCAATCCCGGCGAGTGCCGCGGGCAAAGCGGAAATCATGATGAAAGGATCCAGCCAGGATTGAAAATTGACCACAATCAGCAGGTACACCAGTACGATCGAGAACACCAAGCCGCTAAGAAGGCCAACGTAGGAAGCTCGCATCGTCTGGACCTGTCCACGGACGACGACTTGCGACCCGCGGGGCAGTTGCGTGCGTGAATCCTGAATGATTTTGTTGATGTCCTTGGACACGCTACCCAAGTCGCGTCCGGCGGGAGCGCCAAAGATGTCAATTACCGGCGCGACGTTGTAGTGAGAAACCACTGCCATTCCCACTCCCCGTTTCATGGAGACCAAACTGGCCATGATCGATGGGGGAGCGTTGGGGTCTGTACCAGTGATTGGAATGTTCTCGAGATCCTGCAACGTGTCGGCGCGGTATTGCGGCGTCTGAGTCGCGATTTGGTAGCTGACACGGTTCTTCGGATCAACCCAGAATGTCGGCGAAGTCTGGAAGCTGCCGCTGAGCGACACCAGTAGATTCTGCGCAATATCGTGTGCCGTGAATCCAAGCTCTTCTGCTTTCGTGCGCTCGACCCGGTAGCGCAGGTAAGGCTCGTCGAATGGCTGCTGGATCCGCAGATCAGCCGTTCCTGTTACGTATTTCAATTTGCTCAACAGCGCGTCTGCATAACGCTGATTTCCCTCCAGGTCATTCCCCACGATCTGCACATCAATCGGAGCCGGCAGACCAAAATTGAGAATCTGGCCAACCATGTCGGCCGGCAAGAAAGCGAAGGTGACACCTGGGAACTCTTTGGGGAGTGTCAGACCGAGTTGGCGAATGTAATCGTCCGTCGGATGGTGATTCGCGGACAGGTTCACAAGAACGTCGGCATCCTGCGTGCCAACCGGCGCCGAATTGCTGTAGGAGAGGTTGATGCCGCTATATGGCAGGCCGATGTTGTCAATGACGCTCTGGACTTCGCCGTTTGGAATCTGCCTCCGAATCGACTGCTCCACCAGATCGCACAGGTTGGCGGTTTCTTCAATGCGCATTCCCGTAGGAGCTCGTAGATGAAGTTTGAAAGTGCCGCTGTCCACGCTGGGGAAGAAGTCCTGGCCTAGCCAAGGAATCAGAATTGCCAGCGAGCCCAGGCAGAACGCGAAAAACGCAATCAGGAAGGCACGGCGGTGATGGAGACAAAGCTCGAGCAAGCGGTGATAGCTCTGACGAAATCTTTCGAAGGCCTCTTCAAATTGTTTCTGAACCCGGACCAGTGGGTTCCGGGAGGGGACATCTCCGGCCCTTTTTGCATCACCCCGCAAGAGATATTTGGCCATCGTCGGGACGATCGTCCGGGAAAGAAAGTAAGACGCCAACATGGCGAAAACCACCGCCTCAGCGAGCGGCACAAACAGGTACCTCGCCACGCCTGACAGCAAGAACATCGGAGCGAACACAATGCAGATCGAAAGCGTGGCCACGAAAGCCGGCGTCGCAATTTGCGAGGCGCTGTCCAGGACGACTTCGTCCATGTCCTTCTCCGGTTCCGCTTCGCGATTTCGATTGATGTTTTCGACTTCAACTGTAGCGTCGTCAACCAAGATACCGACCGCCAAAGCGAGTCCACCCAGCGTCATGATGTTGATCGTTTCGCCGATCGCGCTGAACACAATGATGGAGGTCAGGATCGCGAGTGGGATCGAAGTCGCGATGATCAGGGTGCTTCGCCAGCTGCCCAAGAAAGTGAGAATCATGAAAGCGGTCAGGCATGCGGCGATCAGCGTTTCCCTGACTACACCGCTGATCGCGCCGCGGACAAAAATCGACTGATCGGCCAGAAGCTCGATCTGTAACTGGGCCGGAACAGTCGTCTTGATTTGGGGCAGGAGGGCTTTGACGCCCGAGATCACGTTCAGCGTGGAGGCGTCTCCCGCTTTTTGGATCGTCAGCAATACGGAGCGCTGCCCGTTGACTTTCACGATGTTGGTCTGCGGAGGGAAACCATCGCGCACCCAGGCGACGTCCTTGATGTAAATGGTGGTGCTGCCGATTGTTTTAATCGGGATGCGATTCAGGTCCTCGATCGTTTGCGGCGCCGCATTGGGAATAGAAACATCGTATTCCCTGGAGCCGATCTTCGACGTTCCGGTGGGCAGGATCAGGTTTTGCACGCTGATCGCATTCACCACGTCCAGCGCGGATAGACCCTTCGACTGCAACGCTGTCGGATTCAGGTCCACTTGCACTTGGCGTTGTTTGCCGCCATACGGATAGGGAACCGAGGCACCAGGCACCGTGATGAGCTGGGTACGAATGAAATTCAGGCCGTAGTCGTTGAGTTCTTGTTCCGACATGTTTTGGCCCGAAAGGGCCAACTGGAGGACGGGTACGCTCGATGCGCTGTAGGCCAGAATGAGCGGCGGCGTGGTTCCGGCAGGCAGTTGCCTAAGTTGGGTCTGGGAAATAGCCGTTATCTGGGCAATACCCTGTTGAATGTTCGCGGTTGGCTGCAGGAACACCTTGACCACAGCGGTGCCGTACAGTGACTGGGACTCGACGTGCTCGATGTTGTCAACGGTGGTGGTAAGAGCGCGTTCCGTGACGCTGACGATTCGGTCGCTCATGTCCTCGGGCACGAGGCCGTTATACGTCCAGATAATGCTGATGACCGGAATGTTGATGTTCGGAAAAATGTCGGTCGGCGTGCGAACGATCGCGAGTGATCCCATGATCACGATGAGTATGGCCATAACCACGAAGGTATAAGGCCGCCACAATGCAAGTCGAACGATCCACATAATTTACGTCCTCAATCCCTTTGTCCGGCAGAAATGAAAGGCGTCAACTTTTGTCATTTATACTAGCGTCTGATCCGGATGATGCAGCCCGCATGCCAGACCGGAGCGCGATCGGAATTTTCAGGAAGTAATTGAAAATAGTGGCGCTTAGCCTAGGGGACATGAAACCAAACGTCGTGGGCTGACGATGGAAGTGTCCAGCGGGTTGGATGCTCGTCGGCACGCTGACACCCTGCATTTCAGCGTGGAGATCGACTTCCCAAGACACACAGAATGAATCCGCACTGGATCTGGTTACGTCGCCATTGGTCCCGCTGGACTGATGGCGTTCTACTCGTAGAATGAGTCAAGAGGGCGGAGTTGAAGAGTCGCGGGTCTTCGCCCGAAACAGACGTGCTGGATTGCAGGAAGCTAAGTTCTTGCGCAAAACTGGAAGCGACAGAATTTTCTCGCGCAGCACACGCAACTTGACGGGCATCGATTCTCGAACAGCAGGTTGCGCTAGCTCATTCATTCAAAGAGAATCTTCGCCATCATCCCTTTGTCTTCATGATTGAGAAGATGGCAGTGAAACACGGACATGCCCCTGATCACGGGGTCGGTGAAATCCATGATTACGTCGGCGGTGCCGCCGTACGGAACATTCACGGTGTCCAGCCACAACGGGTCGGCAATCGGCTTGTCGTTTTCGGCGTACGCCAGGAAATGAACTTGGTGGATGTGTAGTGGATGCAGCTCCGCCGTGGCGTTGACCACCCTCCAATGCTGAAACGTACCAACTTTTGCACGCACCATTGGGGCGGCATCGGGCGCAAATTTTTCTCCGTTGATGTAAAAACCCTTGTTGTCTTCCGTGAACGTGACGGTGAATCGGGGAGGCGCTTTTTCTTCCGCCGCCAGATCCAGCGTTTTGAAATCAGGTTTGAGGTGGTGTTTCGATGGTTTGCGTGTTGACTCCGGTGCAGACCGCGGAACGATGTCCGCCAAGATCATCGCGGGATTTGGATCGCCGACTGGCCCGGTATCGACGCAGCGGGAGATCAGATGCCGGTGTGCCTCGGCAGTTGGCCCGGTGACAATCGCTTCAAGCCTGCCGGCCGGAGGCAAGAGGACATGATCGGCGATACGCGTTGGATGATTGGTGTCGTGACGATCGATCGGCATTCCGTCCATGGCGACAATTTCAAACGTTTGACCTTCCAGCTGCAGATCTAGATAGCGATCCGCTGAAGCGTTGACGAGACGCCAAAATTGGCGCTCGCCCGGGGCAATTTCAATTTGAGGCCGCACGGTTCCGTTCATCGTAAAAATTTCGTCTGGCGTCTCAGACTCCCCACCGCAAGTATCCGACCCAAGTTGAACGCGCTGTACCAAATCGGCAGACTGAGGCCCGCGTCCAATGGAACGGCCACGCACAATCAGGATTTGTTCTGGCAACCCGGCGAGTTCCGGGTAATAGGATTCGATTCCTTCGATCACCAGCGCGCCGGACATGCCGTCCAGCACTTGCTGGTAGCTCTCTCCATGCGGGTGCGTGTGGTACCAATACAATCCCGGCGGATGGTCTTTAGGAATGTGCACAACATAGCTGAGCGATTGTCCCGGCATGGCCATCATGTCTAAGACGTCGTCCTGCGGCCTGTCGGGAGAGACCGTCAGCCCGTGGAAGTGCAAATTCGTCATGTCCTTGCAAGGGCCAATCAAGCAACGTTCCTGTGGTGTGGGCGGAAGATCGTTGATGTAGGTGATCTTCAGTTGGTCGCCTGGGGACAAGCGTAAGGTCGGAGCGCTTGGTTGGCCATTAAAGTAGAAGGAATCCTTGCCGTCACCGGTGATCCCCGCGTGCAAAGTTAGCGAGAGAATGTGGTCTTTCGCGCGAAGTTCCGGAGGAGTTGAAAGCAGCTGTGCTGGCATCCCCGGCATCGCCAAACCGCATAGGGAGGCCAGCACAATGACTGCGACGGGTCGGATAGTGCGCATGCTTTTCTCCTATTGCCCGATTTTCAAAGCGTCGTTCTCAAGCGGTTCATTCGCTCGCTGAACCGCACAAGTATGGAACAGGGGCCTAGAGCCACAACTTGCCAGCACTACACTTCAGATGCAAATTTCATGCGCCCGATTGCAGCCTTCGCACGCTCGGTCAGCCGCTGTTCTTATAGTCGTTAGTTACCCGGTTGTGGTTGCGCCCGGTGTGTCGGCACGTGTTCCTGGGCTTCCGCTGTCGCTTGACCGGCTCTTTTTTCGTAGTTCGACTCGACCACCTGGCTGCCGCTTGATTCGCCTTCGTCGAACAGCTTCTCCAGAAAATACTGGTTTCCATATTTGTTGAAGATCAACTCATTCTTGCGCGGTGTGGAGTTGGCTTCTGCGGAGCGTACTTGAAACAGAGCCGCGACGGAGCCATCCGGTTTGCTGATCTCCATGATCGTCAGATCGGAGTCGTCCACCATGCGGATGAAGTACTTACCGGCCGGAAGTCTCGTGTTCCCGGCGTGGAACTGAAACGGAATGTCGGCTTCTATGGTTCCAATGATCTGCGCGTGCGTTTGGTGCGGATAAATCATCGCTGCAAAAACAAGGGCAATAAACATCGGCACCAAATGGTGTTTTCTTGTCCCTTCGCGTCCTACGTGAGCCTTATCACTTTTTTTAATGAACATCGTCATTCTCCTCGTTCGTACTGCCGCCAAAAGCTTGAATGCTCGGACGGCACAGCCGGAATAGGCAACACGGCTGCCAAACATGCTGAGTCTGTAAGTGACAGAAACTAGAGCGTGACCGCTGGTGATGGCGCAGCGTGGAGTGCCAGCGCGCTAGACAGAATGTCCCAATGCCGACAGCGCCAGCTTGGTTACGTGTATGTTTTTGTCTTGAACACGTCGGCGAGGATGAAGTCTTAGTGCCCGCGTGAAAAGTCTCACGAGCAAGTGTGTCTGTCCAATCCGCCGACTACTCCCAACAGCGAATCCAAACGATTGACACTCAACCTGAATCATTTCGTTCATTAGTTCCGGAATACGTCACGTTTTCCGATAGTTCCGAAGATCTTTACGAAAATTCAAGATGGCACAGCAAGTGCTTCGGTTCCCACTTGCGAGCGGCGTCCATTTCAAATGTCGTCGCATAAAAAAAGGAGGCATGCGGATGAGCGAACTCAACGAGATCAAGCCGGCCATTCAAGACGACATTCAGACGAGTGAGCAACTAGAAAGCAAACCTGGCACGGAAGGGCTGTCGAGACGTAATTTTTTGGGCGTAGGTTCCGCCGGCCTCGCCACGGCGGCGCTGGCTTCCTTAGCTGTCAACGCCCAGGAGCGAGCAAACATCGCCAAAGGGGAACAAGACCATTCTGCGAGTAATCCCGGCCCGGAAAACAAACCGCTCCTGGACGAAAATCCCGATTCAAATTTGCCTCCCCCCACAGATTACGGAAACATCATCCCTATCTGGTACTCCTTCGATCTGCCTCACACGCGTATCGAAGAAGGAGGTTGGACAAACCAGGTAACTCAAACGGTCCTACCATCTTCAACAGACATTGCGGGAGTCAGAATGCGCCTTACGGCGGGGAGCTTTCGCGAGCTGCATTGGCACACGTCGGATGAGTGGGCCTATGTGTTGTACGGGAATACTCGCGTCACGGTTCTGAATCCCGATGGGACCATCTTTATCGGCGACGTGGGCAAAGGCGGCCTTTGGTACTTTCCAGCAGGATTTCCTCACTCGATCCAGGGATTGGGACCGGATGGCTCTGAATTCATGCTGATGTTCAATCAAGGCGATTTCTCGGAAGACGACACCTTCCTTATGTCCGACTGGGTGGCGCATACCCCACCATCCGTTCTGTCGAAAAATTTCGGTTTGGCGGAGGGCGTTCTCAAGAACTTGCCAACTCATGACCTCTACATCTTTCCGGCAGACCTGCCTCCATCCTTGGCACAGGACAAGGCCCGTGATGGGGTGTCGAGCCTCCCTAAGTACACCTGGAAATTGGGAGCCATGGCCCCTAAGAGTCAAACGAGAGGCGGTGAAATTCGCGTGGTTGACTCCCATACCTTCTTGGCGGCGAAAAATATCTCGGGAGCCGTGGCAACGATTAAGCCAGGTGGTCTGCGTGAAATGCACCGGCATCCGAACGCTTCGGAATGGCAGTACTACATTAGCGGTAAGGGGCGTATGACGGCAGTCTTGCCTCACGGGGCACGCACTATGGACTTCAATGCAAATGATGTCGGATTTGTCCCGCGGATCGCAGGTCACTATATCGAGAATACGGGCGATACGGACCTGCAGGTTCTGGAAGTATTCGCTACGGGCGACTTTCAGGAAATTTCCCTTAACAATTGGATCTGGCGTATGCCTCCGGAGATGGCCACGGCGCATTTGAATCTGGATGCGAACACCATAAGTAAAATTTCAGCAGACCCGGGAATCTGCATTCTCCCTCGCTAGTCTCCTCGCTTACCCGCCGCTTCACGGAAACCGGCCTGTCGGGCACTCGAGAAGCCTTTACATATCGGGTGCCGGGGCCGGTTCTCTCCTCGAAACAATCCCCGCATCATTGCGAGCCTGTCACGCGGAAAGGAGGTCATTGCTGAAACGCGAAATGCCCAGCTTCTGCATGCGGAAGTAGAGCGTGGACCTCTTCATTCCCAAGCGCGCAGCCGCGCCGCTAGGACCGGCGACAACCCAGCGGGTTTGCTTGAGAGTCTTCAGAATGTGGTCCCGCTCCGCGTCTTGCAGTGTAATTGCTCCTGGCGATTCAGAGCCGACGGAATGCTTTAGGTCCGCGAGAGGAGGACGCAGCACAGTTCCATCGCTTAAGATGACGCTGCGTTCGATGAAATTCTGCAGCTCGCGAATATTCCCGGGCCATCCGTACGAAGTCAACGCAGACATCGTTTCCGCGGGAACGCGTTCGATTTGCTTGCCCATCCGGCGGCTATAAATCTCGATAAAATGTTGCACCAGATCCGGAATGTCTTCGCTACGTGCTCGCAGCGGCGGGAGCACGATCGGAAACACGTTCATCCGATAGTAGAGGTCGCTGCGAAATTCGCCCCTCTTCACCATGGCCGTCAAGTCTCGGTGCGTCGCGGCCAGCAGCCGAACGTCCACCTGGTGAGTTCTTGCACTGCCCAAGCGCTCGAACTCCTGTTCCTGCAGCACACGCAACAGCTTGGGTTGCAGCGCTAATGGAATATCGCCTACCTCGTCCAGGAAGAGAGTACCGCTGTCGGCCGCTTCGAAACGACCGATCCTTTGCGCGATGGCGCCTGTAAAAGCCCCCCTCTCATGGCCAAAAAGTTCGCTTTCCAGCAGGTCGAACGGGATGGCAGCGCAATTCAGCTTTACAAACGGGCGGCCGCAGCGCGAACTGATGTTGTGAATCGCTCGCGCGATCAACTCCTTACCGGTCCCTGTTTCGCCCTGGATAAGAACTGTGGAATCCGTGGGTGCGACGCGTTCGACTTCTCCGAAAACCGATTCCAAGGCGCTGCTGGAGCCTATGATTTGCTCGAACCTGCGCTGACTTCGATCCCGGTCACCGGGCCCGAATCTCTCGAAAGTACCCATAGGACACCTCCTGGCGCGGCTGGATGCGCTGTTTGATTAGCTGTTGAGGGCCGCTCGAACGCTTTCGAGGAGAGCTTCGTCGTCAAACGGTTTTGCAAGGAACTCCACTGCACCGGCTCTCATCGCCTGCATCCGCATTTTCTCGTCACCATGTGCCGTAATGAAGATGATCGGAATCCTGCACCGATCGGCGTTCAGCTTCGCTTGCAATTCGAGGCCGGAGATCCCCGGCATGCGAATATCCGCGATCAGACATGCAGTCTGGTGCCGCTGGCCAGAATCCAGGAATTCCTCCGCCGACGCAAACTCTTGCGCTGGCAAGCCAACCGCCTTCAGCAGCCCCCGCAAAGCGTCGCGCATCAATTCGTCATCATCGACAATCGCCACTAATTTGGTGTTCCCTTGAGTGTCCATGGCAAAAACCTAGCAGGCCGTCAAAACCGGCGCAATTATACCTTGGTATAACGCGAACCCGCGAAACCCCAATCAAACCGGCCCCGCAGCGCGCGGTGTCCATCCGGTGTCCGAAAAGCAGCTCCAATATTTTGGGGGACGCACTAGTGAAGCCGGCAGTTAAACCGGGAAGAATACGAACCCGCAAACTGTCTAGCATGAGCGCTGTAGCATGAATCTACTTCCCGGGAGGCCCGAGCTTCTCCGCCATTCTCACCAATTCTGCCAGCGATTGGGCCTGCATCTTGCGCATGACGTGGCCGCGATGCACCTTCACGGTGATTTCGCTGGTCCCGAGCTCGGAAGCAATTTGCTTATTGAGCATGCCCGAAACCACCAGACCCATGACCTCGCGCTCCCGTGCGGTTAGTGTCTCATAGCGTTTTTGCACGTCGGCAAGGTTGCGCCGCACTTGGCGTGTCGCACAGTCACGATCCAAAGCCTGCTGGATCGCATCCAGCAAATCAGTATCCTGGAACGGCTTGGTCAGAAACTCCACAGCACCGGATTTCATGGCCTTCACCGACATGGGAATGTCTCCATGACCGGTGATGAAGATGATAGGGATTTGGACGCCCGCGTCAGCCAGCTCGCGCTGAAACTCCAAACCGCTAATTCCAGGCAGGCTCACGTCCAGTACCAGGCAACTTGGCCCATCCGGTCGTTTAGCCCGCAAGAACTTTTCCGCCGTCTCGAACGCCTCGGAACGCAAGCCCGCAGACTTCAGCAATCCCTGGACAGAGGCACGCACCAAACCATCGTCGTCAATGACGAACACCGTCGGAGCTTCTTCGGCCATCATACTTGTGCCTCAACTTTGGTAGGCAGCGTGAAATAAAAGCTTGCGCCGCGTGGTGGGTTGTCGGCAGCCCACAAACGCCCGCCGTGCGATTCGACGATCGAGCGGCTGATCCGAAGCCCCAG